>CEOC01321805.1_pt1 | contig 11955 bp, 11 predicted proteins | sample 356191 | NCBI WGS metagenome assembly CEOC01 (sample SAMEA2619952, study PRJEB7988) | marine metagenome | biome: marine biome (ENVO:00000447); feature: deep chlorophyll maximum layer (ENVO:xxxxxxxx); material: "saline water (ENVO:00002010), including plankton (ENVO:xxxxxxxx)" | depth 17 m
GATTAGCCCATTCACTATTCTTATAACGATAAAATATGTATACTAGAGACAATAATATTACAAACTGCGTTAAATTTACATTTAACTTCATTAATATATATATATACAATAAATTATATATATATATGAATGAATTTGCACATCCTATGGATGGCTATACTTATATGGTAAATAGAACAAAAATTGAAGTTTAATAATTAGCTTTCTAAATATATAGAAAAGCAATTTATTATGAATACAAAGAAAGATTATACCAAAGAATATATTACTATTCCTGACACCGATGAGAAAGTTCAATGGCCTGAACGAAAAATACATAATGGAATTGAGTTTATACCTGCTACCTTTGCTGACCCTCCAGGAGGACCAACTAAGGGAAATTCTTGTAAAGGCAAAATAACAGGAACAGAAAATTATATTGAAGAAAATAAAAAATATCCTCCTGTTACCACAATTGAGCAATTGATAAATATATTTAATAAAGAATCAAAACTTTATGATAATTTTACTTTATCATGGAACACATCGGAGAGTTCTGTATATCTACGTGTAGGTTCAGAAGAGACAGATTATGTATTTAGAAATGAAAACAATAAACGCCCCACGACAAAGCGTGAATCTGTATGTCATAAGTGGTATATTGTTCTTCGTAAACAGCCGTTATTGCCGCCCGTTCCACCACCTACTTCACATATAGAAGAAAAGCTATTGTCTAAAGTAGAACGGATCAAATCTACGCTTGGACTGGATGCAGAGCTTCGTATAATTGATAGCATAACAAAAGCTAACAAACTTATGGGTCTACCCGGAGAAGGGAGGCTTCAGAAGCAAGCAGATGCTCTTTTAGATGAACTAGGAATTTAAAAAGAAAACAATAATACAGATAATTGTGGTAAAACTCATAATATCTATTGCATTTATTAGATTTTACTTATTATTCTCAATATATTCTAATAAGATTTTCAAATCGCATGTTTCATAGTTTTCTTTAAATGCTTTTAATTTTATAAATTTAGGTTTTTTCATAATACTGGTTTTATAGAATATATATGGTCCATATTTCCCATTTCTAACAGAAGAATTATCATCTATTTTTCTAATCATATTAGCATCTTTTGTTTCGATAACCGAGATTGCATTTTCAATAGTAAAATTACTTTCATTAAAATCTGTTGATGGAATTGATTTTTTATTATCACCCCATGAAAGATAGTATCCAAACTTACCCTTCTTTAAAATAAGTCGTTCTCCTTGGTATTCACCAAGGACTTTTGCATCGCGTTGATCATCACTAAGCACATCTTCTAGCCCTATGGTGCCTTTTTTTAAGTCATCTAAATTAATATCAGGTTTTACAGATTTAAATGTAACCTGGTCTCCAATGGTACATTTGACGACAGGACCATTTCTGGCTATAATGTATGTATGTTCATCATCAATTTTGATGGAGGTTCTTTGTATAGTAGATATTTTAGATGTAAGTGATTTTATTTCACTATGGCACTGTTCACACAAGTTATACCAAATCATATCGCCTTTTGCTATGAGATCAAGCTGATCTTCCATATTTTTCGTGTAATCATAATTAAATAGTTGTTGGAAATTTTCGATTAAGAATTCGATGACTAACAAACCGACAGGTTGAATTACTAGGCGGTTCTTTTCATTACCAAACTCTTTTTCGTGTGTTTTCTCTTCAATGGTGTCCTCAAGTAATTCAAAATCGACACAATTTATTTTTTTACCTTTAACATCTTGTTTTTTAACATAACCGCGTTCCATTATTTTATCCAATAAAGAAGCAAATGTGGATGGACGACCAATACCTTTTTCTTCTAAAATCTGAATGAGTTTAGCCTCGTTATAATGAGATTTCAATTCTTTCATAGTAACTTTAGAGTTTATTTTTTTATATTCTATAACTGAGTCATTTTTGATTGTAAGTAAATAATTATATGTGGGATTTTCTTTATCATAACCACCAACAATTTTCCAACCAGGAAATATTACCAATTCTTCAGTATTTCTATATGTATGGGTTTCGGGTGCACTAATTATCGCGGTTATAGAATTGCATTTGGCTGCTTCCATACAGCTTTCCATTGTAGTTTTCCAAATAAGTTTATATATTTTCTTTTCACGTGGCTCAAAAGTATTTGGTGCATCAATAACATCTATTTTGGTGGGTCTAATAGCTTCGTGAGCTTCTTGTGCTTCTACTTTTTCCTTTTCTTTGTCTTTTTTCTTGGATTTCTTTTTAGGTTTACTTTCACTTCTTTCACTTAATTTATTAATGTCTTTATTTATGTATTCTTCACCATAACTATTTTTAATGTGTTCTTTGGCTTTTTCGATAAACTCTTGAGAATATGTTTTGCTATCGGTTCTCATATATGTAATTAAACCAGCTTCATAGAGTTTTTGACATATTTTCATAGTGTCTTTAGGAGATATATTATAATTACTACTGGCACTTTGTTGTAGAGCACTAGTTGTGAATGGTGAAGGTGGATTTTTGGTTGTAATCTTAGGTTTTTGACAGGTTATAATATGATCATGATTTACAGATTCTTCTAAGAAGTTTTCCATAGAAGATTCATCATTATGATTAAAATTTAATGTAAATAAAATATTTTTGCTAGTAAAGTAACCAGTTGTATTGTATGCTTTTTTTCCAGGGGAAGAATCTATATCTTTTTGATTATCATAAACAAGACGTAAAGCAGGACTTTGACATCTACCAGCACTTAGTCCTGTTTTAGAGTTTCTAGATATTTTTTGCCATAGAATTGGACTAATTATATAACCAACAAGCAAATCCAGTACTTGACGTGCCTGTTGAGCATTAACAAGATCCATATTAAGCGTTCCACAATTACTTACCGCATTTTGTAATGCAGATTTAGTGATTTCATGAAATATCATTCGTTTTGTGGTATTAACAGGGAGATTAAATAATTGACAAATATGCCAAGCAATACCTTCGCCTTCTCTATCATCATCTGTAGCTAGAATAACTTCACTAGCTTTGGATATTTCAGAACGCATTTTAGATATATGTTTTTCTTTTTCTTTCAAAACTGAAAAGGTAGGTTTAAAATTATTTTCTAAATCAATGCATTTTAATCCCATCTCAGTAGCTAGATTTTGGATATGACCATAGCTTGCAATACATTTATAACCATTACCGAGATATTCCTCTATTTTTTTACATTTTGCTGGTGATTCGACTATAACAAGCTTGTGTGACATTGTTATGAATAATATTAAAAAATATTTATATTCAATTTAAAATATTATTCATTTCTACATAATGGACAACGCAAAGTAATTCTTTTACTTTTACAATATTTTACCATATTTACAACACAATTTTGGCAAAATTCATGCTCACATCTATTCTTCAATTCTGTTATAGTTGTCTTATGTTCTAAAGGGCAAATACATATTCCACATAACATATCAGTTTCAGGTTCAATTATATTCGGTTGTAAATTATCATTAATAACATCTATACGATTATTATTAGGTAAAGCAGCATCTTTAATGCAACAAAGCATTTTAGCTAATTCAGCCATTTAATTAAATAGTTCAAAGAGTATTTATTATATTTCAATTATATATCTTATTTACTTGATTATTTACACGCATAAAAGATACACATTTAGATAAATCTTTTAATTTTTTTGCGTTAACATAAGTGCAAGTAGATCGCAATCCACCAAGTAAATCTTTAATAGTATTTTCTACAGGACCTTTATATTTAACTTTAACAGTTTTACCTTCGGAAGATCTATAATTACTAACACCACCATAGTGTTTATTCATGGCAGTATCTGAACTCATACCATAAAACATCTTGTATTTTGTTCCATTTTCCTCTATCAAATCACCTGGACATTCATCATGACCAGCCAACATAGAACCTAACATTACAAAATCAGCACCAGCACCAAAAGCCTTGGCCGCGTCTCCTGGACATGTTATTCCGCCATCAGATATAATATGTCCTCCACAACCATGTGCTGCATCTGCACATTCTAAAACAGCAGATAATTGTGGCATACCCACGCCGGTTTGGAGACGTGTTGTACAAACAGAGCCACTACCAATACCAACTTTTACGATATCAACCTTACCATTAATTATTAATTCTTCCACCATTTCTCTGGATACTACGTTGCCAGCTATAATTACAGCATTTGGAAAGTTTTTCCGCAAATCAATACAAGCATCTACTAACTTATTCATATAACCATTAGCTACATCTATACATATTATATTGCACGCACTTGGGTTTTTATCGTTAATCTCTTTAAGTGTAGTCATGATGTGTTCATTTCTTAAACCAATTGTTAAACAATAATTATTATTCGTTTTATCAGGTTGTTTGTCTGGAATATCGTCTATATCTATAAATTTATGAAAAAAAGTCATCATATTATACTTATTTAGAACATTATACATTTCTAATGTTCCAACAGTATCCATATTGGCTGCTATTACTGGAATACCTTTCCATACTTGTTTAGAATGTGGAAACTTAAACTCTCGTTCAAGAGTAACATCATTTCTAGATGATAAAGTAGTTCTTTTAGGCCTTATTAATACATCGCTAAAATCTAACTTGACATCTTGTTCAATCTTCATTAATGTTATTTATTGTATTATGTTTAAATAATTAAATTGAATTTAAAATTAGTATTTGATATATATTATTTGAATATGAATAATAAAATTATAGAAAGAGATAATGATTGGGATCAATTTGTTATAATAGACTATGAACCTAAATCGAGAAAATATAAATTTAAAAAAAGTAATATTCAAGATCCTATTAAAGAAAATGTCAGTGAAGAAAAAAATAAAATTAAAAAAATTCCTTCAAATTTTAGCATAAATGATGTAATAAATAAAAATGAAGGTAATTCACATTCATATTTAGATTTATTTGTAAATACTAGTGCAGTTCTTATCAAAAAGATGTTATTCTCTATATGTTATATAAGTATTAAATATATGTATACTATATAATGAAAAGAGAATTGGTAGTTTTTGGTACCATAGCATTTTTGGTTATGGATATTTACCATGATGGAAAATATTCTAAAAAATTTAAAAAATATAATAAACATTTAAAAATAATAGTTGTGCTTTTTTTTGGATTATCCTTACACCTCTTTACAAAAAAACATCCTGAACACACATATAGTACTGTATCTCACATGAATGGAATGATTAAGTATTTACCTATTAATAAAGATTCTGCTGATTTATTAAGTCCTATATTATCAATGGCGGATAGAGATAAGACTATGTTTAATATGACTACACCACCACAAGTTAAACGAATGCATAAATCAGGAAATTCAAATAGTAGAAGTGTAAGTGGTACAAAGAAAAAATACATTGCCGCACAACAAGATTGGAAATGTAAACATTGTAATAGTCAATTGGATGCCTGGTATGAAGTAGATCATATTATTAGATTAGAGCACGGCGGTTCTAATCACGTAACAAATTTAGTAGCTTTATGTAGAAATTGTCATGGTAAAAAAACAACACTAGAAACTTTGTAATAATAAATATCATAATAATATAATGAACACTAAACTATTGGTATTTTTATCAATATTATTTTTAATTATATTTTATGTTTTAGTAAAATCTAAATCACTTATATTATTTGGTTTTTTTATTTCATTAATATTATCATTATCATTCTTATTTATATTTACATTTGTTAGGGGTTATCAAAACAGAATATTAAAATTTTTAATATTTACTTTTTATGCTATATCAGCAGTTCTTTTTAGCAATATAGAGGATGATAACAAATTTTTTAAAGGATTAACAAATACAATATTATCATATTATTTATGGAGTTTAGGTTTTGTTAGTATTATTATAGCTTGTTTGTATCCAAAAAATTATAGTGAAGCTAAGGATAATTTTTATATTAGGACTTTAGTATTTTTAAACTTTTTAATTCTTTCAATATTTGCACTTTATGGTATTATTGAATATATAAACAATAGATATTCAAAAACAAAGGTATTTTGTTTAAATAAATCTAATTATGATAGCGATACAGATAAAAGATTTTGTTACATTCTTAGAAAAGTTTTAGGAAATGATTTTAATAGAATAGGTAAAAATAAAAAAAAACTAACTAAAAGAATATTTGGTGATGAAAAAAAAGATGAATCAAGGGATATCCAATTGGTGATACTTATATTAATTTTTATATTTTTTTTAGCATTTATTGCTTCAAAAATGGAGGATATTTTAGATAAAATTAAGATAGATAGATTTTCATATTTAAATGTTATTTATTTGTTAATATTGTACATACCTTGTTTATTTTTAGATGGATTAAGATTTCTTAATAAAGAATTTAAAATTGCAAAAAATGAAACTATTTTGTTATTAATAATATTGTTAGTATTATGTGCTTTATACTTTATATATCCAATTATTTATAAAAATTTCGCTTACAAAAACAGCACGCTTTTATTAAACAAACCAAAAGATTTGAATTTTATTACTGAATTGGGGCATACAAAACATTTAAAAACACACAAAAACTCTAAAAATCCATTTAAAAAGACATATAATAAAAAAAAAATATATAGTAAAAAAACATTAGCAACAAAGAATGAATTAGATAAAATTAATGAAGAAATGAAAGGATTATGTTGGGACCTATCAGCAAATGATATAGAGTATGATAATATTACTAATAGTGATTGCATCACTAATGGTAGTGATATATCTGCATATAAAGTAGAAGATGTATGTAATGAACTATTGAATTTAGATTCAGAATATGATATAGAAAGAATAGATACTGATCCTGAGAAAAAAGAAACTATAAAATGCAAGATGTATAATATGTATATAAAAAGACTACAACTGGATAATAGTTACAACGAGTTTTTAGAAAAAGATAAAGAAGAAAAAAAAGAGAAAGATGAAAATAGTAAAGATAAAGATGAAGATAAAAATATTAAAGTAATTAATAAAGTGATAAATAATTATAGTATATCATTTTGGTTATACATAGAACCAACACAAGAAAACGTAAACAATTATTGGACAAACATTTTAAATTTTGGCGAAAAAATTAAGATTAGTTATAGTATAATAGGGACTAATTTAAATTTATTGGAATTCAAAATTAGAAATAATAAAAATGAGTATGAAGTAATTCATGTACAAAGTAATATTAAATCTCAAAAATGGAATAATTTTGTATTAGTTTATAATGACTATATAATGGACATTTTTTTTAATACTAGACTGGTTAGTTCAACACAAAATTTGAAAGTATCTAACAATAATGATATAATAATGATTGGAGAGAATAATGGTATATCAGGAAGTATATGCAATTTATTTTATTATTATGGATACATAGATATAAATAAGATTAAGGAAAATTATAAGAATTTAATAAATAAAAATCCTCCAATAATATAATTTGTTTTTATATATTATATGGATACTCTTCAAATGATTGCTATTTTAGTTGTAATTATATTAATATTAATGTTTGTGTATTATTTTTTTAATAAACAAAAAGCTTTGACTACAGGAATAAGAGATGGACAAAAATATCACTATGTCGATTCTTCAACTCTAAATTTAGATGAGAGCGAAGATATGTCAGAAATGGCACTGTCGATATGGGTCTATGTATCTGATTGGGATCAATCTACAAATCGCGATAGAATAATATTATATATAGGTCCAGACAAGGCGGATACATACAATGCGGATGGACAAAAGAACGACGGCTTAACATCAAATGCTAAATTAAGCCAAAGCGATAGCGTAAATCACAAACATGATTATTTAACAACAGCTGAGAATCTTTTAACGTATGCGAAATCAAGTGAACAAACTACAATAGTTCTCTGGTTAGACGATTCTGATCCTACATTATACTTTGAGCTTTCCAAGGATGACACTCCATTCTTTGATCAGATAAGTATTAACAATTTCCCATTACAAAAATGGGTATCAATAACAGTTTCAGTATATCAAAATGTGTTAGATTTATATTTAAATGGTAAATTGGTTAAGAGTGTTTTAGGTACGAGTGGTAGTATAACTATGTCAGAGAATGTTTTAGTTGCTCTTGGAAATCCATTTTATGTAGAAACCATAGGAGATAATGAAGTGACAATATCAAATGTAACAGCAGGATTTAAAGGATATACATCTAGACTTTCTTATTATAACAAGTCATTAAGTCCAAAAGAAGCATACAATATATATAAAAATGGTCCTGGAACATCATATTTAGGAGATATGTTAGGCGATAGAGGAGTCAATATTAACTTTATGGATGGTGAAAAAGTTACAAAAACTTTTAGTTTATAATAGATTAGTATTATTTTATTTTAATATATTATAATGGAAAATATACCAAAAGTACCTGATATGGAAGTAGATATTAGTGATAGTAGTAGTGCACCTGGATTTATTATGAAATTAGCTTTAATATTGGTTATGATTATAGTGGTAGTTTTTTTTGTTAGAATAGGAATTGCTATGGTTTTTTATTTTAATAATCCTAATAAATCACCATATTTAATAGATGGAATGATTCCAGGTAATCAAGCTAGAACAATTAAACAAAACCCTTCATTAAACAATTCTGTAACAATTTATAGATCTAAAAATGAAATGTCTGGTATGGAGTTCACATGGAGTTTATGGTTATGGATTAGAAGTGGAGACTCTAATTTTGGAATTAATAATAGTGGTTGGAAACATGTCTTTCATAAAGGAAATAATAGCTTAATTGGTAATGCCACCGAGGAAGATCTCGCCGCCGTGTCGGCGAGCGCGCGCTTGTTGGACGGCGACGAATACCCGAACCAAAACCAAGATGATGGCACAAGTTTATATACTTATAGATATAAAGGCGATGACCAAAACTATTTAATAAATTATAACTATGGTTATGATGTAGGAATGGCTTGGCCTAATAATTCACCAGGATTATATTTAGATTCAGGAAATAACACTTTAAAATTTATTTTAAGTACGCATGCAATGGATAAAGTTAATTATTCAATGATAACATCGCATGATCTACAAGATAACGCTAATATGGTTAGACATGATATTCGTCCCCTTTCCAATGGTGATAAAGGTAATGTCGATGTTTCAGATGTGCAAATTAAAGAAGAAATAGATATATCAAATGTACCATTAGATAAATGGGTTTGTTTAGTATTAAGAGTTAAAAATAATGTTGTTGATGTATATGTTAATGGTGTAATAACTAATCGTCATTATCCCTTAGGTGTAATAAAACAAAACACATATGATGTACATACTGGTCAAAATGGAGGATTTGATGGATATATTTCAAGACTTAAATATGATAACAAAGCATTATCAGCAGTTGAATTGCAAGATATATATAAAAAAGGTCCAAAAACTAAACTAGTTAATGATAATGTAGAACCTGAATATGCGAAGATTAGTAAATTATCTAATCAGTGGTATGGAAATTAGTATTAAGTTATATATATATATGAAAAATATTAAGAACGAGTCTTATTTTGTGGATTCTATACCAAATAATAATTGGTATAGAACTGAGCGTGATTGTTATCCTTTTAATCGATTTGGTAAGAAAAAGTTGGATGAAAGAAGGAAGTATGAAGTATTGAAACATTCAGCTAATAAATCTAAATTAACACGAGCTCAACAATACTCTAATATTAATAATAGACGCTCTTTAGTAAAAAATTGCGATAATGTTCAACCAAAATTTTTTTCACCTAGCGCAAGTAATGTTCCTGGAAAATGGGATATTAATGTTGATTCCAATTTTTTAAATATTCCAGTAACAAATATTGCTGTAAGAAATCAATATACTAGTGGTCCATCTGGAAAACATAACTATTTTGATTCTACACCACAAAATTTTAAAATTCCTTTTAAAATTTTATCAAAAGTATTGGTCGGTGTATCTTTTGAATCTATAAATAATTTAAATTATTTAGGTTTATCTTTTGAATTGATTAATGATAATTCATATTCTATAAATGATATATCACAAGCTACAATATATATAAATGAAATAGGCGCAATTAGGGATGATAACAAAGGATATTCAAGCAATATAAATGATTGGGTTCTACCAGGCAATTCATCTATTTATGGTAGATTCTATACTACTGCAATTGAAGAATTTACGGATGTAGATGAGTTAATAGTTAAAATGATAAGATATAAAATTTTAGAGTATAATCATTCATATACTGGATTAACAGATAATTCTTTTAATGATATATCAAATAATTATACTATTAATCAATTATATAATCAGTTAGTTGATTATAGAAATGGTATAACTTATAAGGAACCAGAACCAGAACCAGAACCAGAACTTGAACCGGAACCCGAATCAGAACCTGAAACATATGAATCCGAACCACCAGAACCCGAACCGGAACCGGAGCCCGAACTTGAACCTGAACCGGAGCCCGAACTTGAACCTGAACCTGAACCTGAACCTGAACCTGAACCAAAAGGATTAATAACTTATATTGTTAATCTTAATACTAATGATTTGCATATAAAATTATCTAAAACAGATAAAAGCAATCAATATTTAACTGGATATTTAGGAAAGAAGAACAATAAAGTTTATTTTGTAAGTGATAGAGATTATATTAAATATGATTTTAGTTTTTCAAGTATAAAAGAAACAGATATGTCAAATAATACAACTTTTGATACGAATACATTATTAAATATGTCACTTTATAATTATGGATTTGACACTAAACTAAAATTATGTTAATTTCTTAATTCTGGATTCCTACACATCTGTTCACTATCATATATCATACCTGACAAACATTTTGTAGATTCATTAACTTTAACACAACTCCTAAAACCATTCCAATTACCAACATAGCAAAATCCTTTTTTACCCGTTGTTCCTTGTTGTACTTGACTATTACTATCATCTGGTTTTGGAAGTGTATCAATAGTTTGTTTTTCATAATCTTGACCAACATTGTTCGATAAATTTTTTACATTAACATTTTTATCGGCCACTTTTGATATGGTATCGTCTATAGCATCTGCTGTTTCATCTACTAATTCTGTAACTTCGCGCGTTCCTGCAGTAGCAGTTTTTACAGCAGTTTTACCAGTTTTACCGGTTATTTTAGCAAATAAAGAAACAATAGGTTCCGTTATGAAGGCTATTTCATCGGTAATATATCCTAAATTAGTAAATATATTAAATCCAAATATGGCTAGTATGATAATAACTACTCCAATTTTTAAATAAAAAAACTTAGATTTATCTTGTATCGAACCAGAACTTGAATTAAGATTTCCGCTTGATGTTATTACATCATCCATAATATATATTATATATATATAATATAATATGAAACCAACATGTTTGGATGGATATGAATTAAATGAAAAAATATGTATATGTGAGAAAAAAACATCTCCTAAGAAGCAAACACTTAAAAATAAAACAAATAAAAAAAAATGTACATTGCGTAATCCACCAGCAGATGAAGATGGATATTGCAATGAAAAACAGCCATACTATTTAGATGGTTGTTGTTATAGTGGAGAAAAAGACACAAAAGGAAATGTTAGAGAATTTAAAGTTAGAGGTACTACATTGAGTAAAAAAACACCAAAAGTAAAAAAAACCAAAAAATCAACTAAATTAATTATTAAGAATAAAACACCTGTAAAAGATTTAATTTTGAGCAATGAAGTTAAAAAAGATATCAACAATAGCAATAGAACTATAGTTAAATCATTTAGTCCAGAAGTAAATAAATTAATAAAGAGTATTAATGAAGATAAAACCAAATACTCTGTCATGAAAAACTATTTTACTCCAAAAATTAAAGAGCTAAATGAAAGTAAAAAAGGAACGGGTCCATCAGA
>CEOC01026208.1_pt1 | contig 11940 bp, 12 predicted proteins | sample 356191 | NCBI WGS metagenome assembly CEOC01 (sample SAMEA2619952, study PRJEB7988) | marine metagenome | biome: marine biome (ENVO:00000447); feature: deep chlorophyll maximum layer (ENVO:xxxxxxxx); material: "saline water (ENVO:00002010), including plankton (ENVO:xxxxxxxx)" | depth 17 m
ACATTAGGTAAACCAACAATTCCACATTTAAATCCCATGTATTACCTCGTGTGCAAAATTTTTGTATATTTTTCGTATTCACCATCAAGTAAGATATCTATATCGGCAAATGACTCATTAATAGAAATATTAATTTCAAGCTCTTCGTGTTTTGATGGGTTACTGAGAACATGTCCATGAACCAATTCTTTACGTCCAGGATGACCAACGCCAATTCTTAACCTCCAATAATTTTTTCCCATATGATTGATAATATCTCTCAATCCATTGTGGCCACCATGACCTCCGCCAAATTTCAATCTTACATCGCCAACATTTAAATCTATATCATCATGAATTACCAATATACTTTCTGGTGAAATTTTATAATATTTCATAAAACTTGAAATAGACTTACCGCTATCATTTATAAAGAAAGTTGGTTTAACTAAAAAAATTTGGTCTTCGTGATGATCTATTTTACAAAATAAACTATAGAGTTTTTTTTCTTCAGATAATGTTACATTATATTTTTCAAGAAACTTTTCTAAATACCAGTAACCGACATTATGACGAGTTTTAAGAAGGTTTTTTTCTGGATTACCTAAACCTACAATTAGTTTTATTTTTGGTAAACCTTTATCATTATTTGACATAGAAATTTGAATAGATTTTTATTCTTCAGTTTCCTTATCTTTTTCAGAATCATTATTTTCATCATTCTTCTGGTCAGATGCAACTTCTGTAGCTTCTGGTGCTTCTGTAGGTTCTTCTTCAACAACTGCTTTTGCTTTATGTATAACTACGACAGCCATATCAGAGGACTCATCAACATCTCCATGCTGTAAAAGAGTTAACTCAACTCCATCTGGGAGATTTAATTCTGTTAAGTGGATAGATTTGTCTATTGGCAGATCGATTAGATCAACTGTAATATTTTCTGGAATATCTGCAGGTAAACAAACAACTTCTAATTCAGTCATTAGGTGGCTAACAATTCCACCATCAATTTTAACCCCTGGAGCTTTATCTTCGTTAACGAAATTGATTGGAATTGTAACATTGATTTTTTGATCAGCTTTAATTCTTTGAAAATCCATATGAAGTATCTCTCTTTTAGCTGGATGTCTTTGTATATCCCTAAGAATAACCTGTTGTTTTTTTCCATCTAAAGAAATATCTAATACTTGACTATAAAACGCATCATTATCAAGGTTTTTTGCAATTTCAAATTTATTAAGAGAAATAGTCTCTTCTGCGGTGTCTGCGCCATAAATAATTGCAGGGACCATACCCTCTCTTCGAATATTTCTTGAAGAGGATGTCCCTTTTTTATCTCTTTTTTGTGCGTTTATAATAAATTCCATGTTTACTTATAAATAATTTTTAGAGGGCGTATTATCAATTAATTTTGTAATAAGAACAAGTTTTTTTACTCAGTAAATAATGAGCTAAGGGATTGTTCTGAATGAACCCTTATTATAGATTCTGCCAACAGACTTGAAACTGAGAGTTGCCTTATTTTTGAACACCCTTTTGCCTCATCTGAAAGAGGTATAGTATCTGTTACAACTAGCTCATCAATTTCAGAATCATTTATATTAGAAATAGCGTTACCTGACAAAACAGGGTGGGTTGCATAAGCCATTACAGCATTTGCGCCATGCTCTTTAAGCGCTATAGATGCCTTTGCTAGTGTTCCTGCAGTATCTACCATATCATCAACGATCAAGCATGTTTTTGAATTTACATCACCAATAATATTCATAACTTCAGATTCATTAGCTTTTTCTCTCCTTTTATCCACAATCGCTAGCTCATCAATTCCAAGTTGTTTAGCGACAGCTCTTGCTCTGACAACCCCTCCTGTATCTGGCGATACAACAACGATATTTGGATATTTTTTTTTCCACATATCTGATATTAGTATCGGTGAACCATATATATTATCTACAGGTATATCAAAAAAACCTTGCTCTTGATCTGAATGTAAATCTAAAGTTAACAATCTATTTGTTCCAACTGTGCTAATTAGGTTTGCTACAACTTTCGCAGATATTGGCACTCTCATAGATCTTGCTCTTCTATCCTGTCTTGAATAACCAAAATAAGGTATTACGGAAGTTACTCTAGCAGCAGAAGACCTTTTAAGAGCATCTACCAAAATGAGAAGCTCCATTAAGTTTTCGTCAGTTGGATTACAAGTTGACTGAATCACAAATACGTCTTTTCCTCTTACGTCTTCATGAAGTTCAACTTGAACTTCTCCATCACTAAATCTTCCAACAAATGCTTTTCCAATTGGGATTCCAATTTTTTTGGCAATTTTTTCCGACAAATCTTTATTTGAGTTTCCGGAAAATATTTTTAGACTATCGAAATCTGACATTTCACGCCTTAAAAAATTAATTTGTGCAATGATAATACAAAAAGATCAAAAAATAAATAAATGGCTGGGCCGGTAGGGATCGAACCTACGCATGTCGGGATCAAAACCCGATGCCTTAACCGCTTGGCTACGGCCCAACAAATTCTATTATATATAATTTATATTCTATTTAAACTATGCACAATATAAGTTTGATATTTTTCTGGTATTAATTTTCTCATGTTAAATGCACTCTCTTCATCATCAAAAATTGAATACAAACAGCTACCTGAGCCTGAAACCGAGCCATTTCCATTTTTCCTGAGGATTCCCAAAATTTCTTCAATTTCAGGGTACATTTGACATAGCAAATCTTCAAAACTATTAAAACCAATATTCAGATGCATATTATCTAAATTTATGTGCTTAATACAATCATTTATTTCATATTTTCTATACATTGTTTTAGAGGAAACATGAATTCCAGGATAAATAATAACAAAAAAATTTTTTTTCTGGATATTGTGTCTAATTAAAGTAGTTCCCGTATCTTTTCCATATGCGGAATGGCCATCAATAAAAACTGGAACATCTGATCCAAGGTTTTTTCCCAAATCCATCAACACATTTTTTTTTAAATTACATCCCCACAATTCATTTAAGCCCAAAAGCACCGCAGCAGCATTAGAGCTTCCACCTCCAAGACCGCCACCAATAGGTATATTTTTTTTGAGGTTTATAGAAACTCCGAGTTTTTCTTTTCCATTAACGTATTGTCTCAATAAGTCTGCCGCATCTGTGCAAAGGTTTCCTTTTTCCAACAAATCACTATTATTTGAAGAAAATTTTATTAAAGGTTTTGAACATCTATTTAAGGATATCTCATCATATAGACTAACAAACTGAAAAAAGGTTTCAATATTATGAAAACCATCATTTCTTTTATTTATTATATTGAGAAACAAATTTATTTTGGCATATGATTTTAATATCATTATCTTATGAATTCCCAATTATTAATTCTTAAATTAAAAACAATATTTAAATACTCGATATTAATATTTTTTATTAATTTTTTTTGATCATATGAAAGATAATGAATTAAAAAAGATTCATTTTTAATTATTTTAAATAAACCATTTTCATATTTCTCTATATACTTTGGATATTTAAGATTTTGGTTTATGATACCAGAGAAATTTATAAATATATTTTTAAAAACCGGTCTATTTACTAATTTCTTTAATTCTTTTGATTTTTTATTTTTCTTGTTATCTTCAATATTTACAATATTATCCACAATATTAAAAGAAACTATGTTGTTGTTAAACATATCTAATAACGTTATTTTGTCTTTTCCATTTTTTCTTATAAATTTAAATCTTGACGAGATATTTTTATCTTGAATATTGAATTTGACTATACCAGTTATCAAATAATTATCATTTATTATTAACGGCTCTATTTTTTTATCTAATACAACGTTGTTATCATCAAAAATTGGTATATTTGCACATCCTGTTAACACCAAAAAAAAGCTTATAGTTAATACTTTAAATTTCATTTAATATTTTTTTTAGTTTAATAAGGTTTTCGTCTTGTGGAGAAATTTTAATATATCTCGCATAAATTTGTTTTGCTCTGTCTAATTTTTTAAGTTTAATCAAAAGCTTTATAAAATGGCTAACAATTTCGGTATCTTGACTAATTTTTAAAGCTTTAACAAAATAGCTCTCGGCACTCTTATATTTTCCCAATTTATATAAAACCCACCCTTTACTATCTAGTATTGCCGCATCATTAGGTAATATTGCTAATGCTTTATCTATGTATTCATGAGCTTTACTTAAATTAATATTATTATTTGCCCATGTATATCCAAGTGCGTTCATTGCTTGAGCATTATTTGGTTCCATTTTTATAAGTTTTTTTAGATCACTCTCAAGGATATCCAAGCGATCTATTTTTTCAGCCACAAGAGCTCTTGTATAAAGGAACGAACCATTATCTTTATATTTTTCTAAGCCATAATTTATTGTATCCATGGCATAATTATATTTCTTTTCATTAAAAAATATTTCTGTTTCAACCAAAATTAATCTTATTTCTAATTCTTCTTTATTTTTTACTCTACTTCGCTGTTCTTTAAAGTAATTTTTTAGCAACAAAAATTCTTTGTCCCTGATTTTTATATTTGAAAATTCTTTTACGGAGTTAATATATTCATCACTACTTATATCAACCTTATTAAAAAAATTTTCTGCTTCAGCTTTAAATTTTTTATCATTATTTTTATAGCTTTTATTTGTATTTAATATACCTTTTAAATAATAGTAACTATTAATATTTTTATCTTTAAGTGAATCAATGAATAGATCTGCATCAATATAATTAGATGCTTTAATATTTAATAAAGCCATTTTTTTTGCAACACTTATATCTCCAAAATTTATTAATTTATTTGCTGACATAAACCTATAGTGTTTGATAGCCTCCTTATAATTCTCTTGCTGAGTTAATATGTTGACGTAATATTGATTTAGATAGACATCTTTTGGAGAATAGCTTAAATATTCTTTTAAAATTTTTACAGATAAATCATCTTTTCCTAATTCAAAATATGCCTTAGCTAAAAATATCCCCCAACGACTTTCTCTTTTATTAAATTCTTCAAACTTTGATGCCTGATTAATCAAATTTATAGCTTTTTCATATGCATTATTATTTAATAAAACTTGTACATAATAAAAACTTGCCAAATATTCATTCTTATATTCAGCATATATTTTTTCAAATATTAGAGCTATTATTTCGTCATCAAAAACTTTTAATGTATCGTATACTAAAGCGAATTTATCTTTATCTTTTGAAAACTTTATTGCCGACAATGTTTCTTTTGTAGCTAACTCAACTTTATTTTGAGCTAAAAATATAGATATTCTAATATGTCTTACGGGAATTTTGTCTTCTGCTATTTTCAACCATCTGTCTGAACTTTTTAGCATTAGCTTATAGTCTTTAGCGTAGCCTGCTAACTGTGTAGCCCTTTTAGCAATTTCAGGATCTTCTGTTTTTAAACTAATATCAAAATATATTTCAGCGGCTTTTTTGTATTCTTGTGACTTTACTAATATCTCTGCCTCAAGTGCTTTTTGCATTATCAAACTATCTGAAACCTTCTCACTAACTCTTATTTGGTGAGAATTTAGATAATTATTATTACTTAATGGATAGGCAGCACTAGAAAATAGAACATATGTAATTAACAAATGTTTAAAAAACACTGTTATTTTAGTAATATAGCAAAAATATGATCTTATAAGTAAATGCATAATTAGTTATAATATACTTTGATAGAAAATCAATCTACATAAATGAAGAAAATTAATTGGTAAAACTATGAGTTTAGTTGCTATCGGCATGAATCACAAAACTGCTTCTCTTGATATTAGAGAAAAAATTTCTGTAGATAAAGAAGAATCAAGCAGGATTCTTAAAAAACTTTACAGTATGCCAATAATCGATGAAGTCTTCTTGCTTTCAACCTGCAATAGAACTGAAATTTATTGTGAAATGGACGACTTAAATTACGTGGAACATATCTCTGCATGGCTTTTAAAACAAAAAGGTTTATCACTCAAAGATTACGAAAATAATATTTATAGTTACTCAGAAAGCTCAGTTGTCAAGCACGCTTTAAATGTAGCATCAGGCTTAGATTCTATGGTAATCGGAGAGCCACAAATACTGGGTCAATTCAAAGAAGCTTTTAGCAAAGCTAATAATGCAGGAACTATTGGAAAAAATTTAAATAGACTCTTTCAATATGCATTTTCAACAGCAAAAGAAATTAGAACAGACACTAATGTTGGCGCCAATTCTATTTCGATTGCCAATGTAGCTGTTTCATTAACAGATCAATTTTATGATGACCTATCTGATAAAAGTGCATTATTAATAGGAGCAGGAGAAACTGTTTATATTGCTGCCAAAAACTTAAGAAAAAAAAATATAAAAGATATATATATTGCAAATAGGACACATGAAAATGCAAAAATTATTGCTGAAGAAGTTTCTGGAACTGTTATTTCATTACAAGAGATCCCAGAAAGAATAAAACACTCAGATATTATTCTAAGTGCTGTTTCTGGAAACATACCTATTATTGGTAAAGGTGCAATTGAAACATCCTTAAAATTTAGAAAACATAAACCAATATATATGGTTGATCTTGGTGTTCCTAGAAATATTGAATCAGAAGTTAAAGATCTACCGGATATTTTTCTTTATACACTTGATAATATTCAAGACTTAGTTAAAAAAAATTACAAAACCAGAGAGGAAGCTGCATCAGATGCAGAAGATATTATTAATACCCGTGTTCAAGATTATATGAATTGGAGAAAGTCTCAATCTGCTTTTTCAGTTATAAAACTATATAGAGATGATTGCGAAATAATCAGACAAGATTCTCTTAATAAATCACTTAACCAACTAAAGCTAGGCAAGGATCCAAAAAAAGTTGTCGAGCAACTAAGTATAAACTTAACATCAAAATTATCTCATAAACCAACACTTGCTCTTAATAAAGCGGGCCAAACTGAAAATAGAAAACTAATAAACTTGTTGTGTGATATTTTCTTGATTAACAAGAAAAAATGAAAGATTCCTTAAGAAAAAAACTTGATGAGATTTTTAAAAAACATCAAGAAATAGAAAAATCATTATCTGATCAGGATGTTATCAATGATATGGATAAATATAAAAATTTATCTGTAGAATATGCAAGATTAGAATTAATAATAAAAGATTACAAAAAGTATTTAATTAATGAATCATCTATAAAAGAATCCGAAGAAATTTCAAAAAATGAGTCAGGGGAATTAAAAAAACTGGCCGAGGATGAAATTAAAATTTTTAGAGAAGAAATTATTGAACTCGAGAAAAATTTAGAAATATCACTCTTACCTGAAGATCCAAATGATAAAAGTAATGTTTTTCTAGAAATTAGGGCTGGCACTGGAGGGTTGGAGGCTGCAATCTTTGCTGGAGATCTTTATAAGATGTATTGTCGATTTGCTGAAAGACAAAACTGGGGAGTTGAATTATTATCAGAAAATGAAGGTGATAAAGGTGGCTACAAGTTAGTTGTAATGAAGATCACTGGAGATAGAGCTTTTTCAAAGCTTAAATTTGAATCTGGAGCACATAGAGTACAAAGAGTTCCAGAAACTGAATCACAAGGAAGAGTTCATACCTCAGCAGCAACAGTTGCCGTAATGCCAGAAGTAGAGGAAATTGAAGATTATAAAATTAGCCCAGATGATCTAAGAATAGATACATTTAGAGCTTCTGGTGCTGGTGGGCAGCATGTTAATAAAACAGATTCTGCAATAAGAATAACTCATTTGCCAACGGGAGTTGTAGTTGAATGCCAAGACGGAAGATCGCAACATAAAAATAAAGCTAAAGCAATGTCTTTACTTCATGCAAAACTTTTAGATTCTGAAAAATCTAAACAAATTGATGAGCAATCACAAATGAGAAAAAAACTTGTTGGTACTGGAGACAGATCAGACAGAATAAGAACATATAATTTTCCACAAGGAAGAATAACAGATCATCGAATTAACTTAACCGTGTATAATTTAGAAGATTTTCTAGATGGCAATATTTTAACGATAACAACACCATTAATAAACGAATACCAAGCAGATCTGTTAGCAAATAATGAAATCTAAAATTATTGAGTTTGATAAATTTAGAATAAAAATATCAAAAGATGTTTTTATTCCTAGAGAAGATGTAGAAATTTTTCCAAACATATTAAAAAAAGTAATTAAAAAAGAAAATAATATACTTGAATTGGGGACAGGAACAGGTGCAATAAGTATAGCAATAGCAAAAAATTTTAATAATACAAAAATTCTAGCAACAGATATTAATCCTGCTGCACTAAAAATAGCTTTAAAAAACGCAAAACTTAATAATGTTGAACATGTAATAAAATTTAAGAAATCAAATTGGTTTTCAAATATTAAAAATATTAAATTTGATTTTATAATAAGTAACCCACCTTATCTTTCAAAAAAAAATTCTCCATATTATAATGATCTTCAAGATCCTGAAGATAGCCTATATTCTAAAAATAATGGCATTAAAGATATAATTAATATTCTTAATTCTGGAAAAAATTATTTGAATAAAAACTCATACTTTCTTATTGAACACTCACATAACCAGACTCTGATATTAAAAGAATATGCTTCAAAAAATAATTTAAATTTAGTTTTATCATACAAAGACAATTTGGGATTTAACAGAGTTTCACTTTTTTCAAATTGAGTCTAACTTTTTAGTTATCTGATCTTTTATATAACTTGGATCAACATCTTTGACTGATTTTAAAACCTGCCCTACAAAGAAGCCTAAAATTTTTGTCTTTCCACTTTTATATTCTTCTACTTGTTTTGAATTTTGAGAAATTATATCTTCAATAATTTTATTAATTAAATTTTCATCTTGCTCTTTATTTGAAAATTTTTCTATAATATTTGAAATTTGAGCCTTATCTTTACACATTTCGTCTAGTATTTTTTTCAATGCGTTCTTAGGGATAACACCATCTTCTATAAGCTCTATGATATTACAAAAATCTTTTGCAAGTGCTTTATTTTGATCTAAAACCAAATTCTCTTTACTAATCATTACATATAAAGATGATATAAAATAATTTACAACTTTTTTAGGCTCAATTTTTGAGATTTTTAAAATTTCATCTACGAAATAAGTGATCCCTGAATTACTAATTATTATATTTATTTGTTCGTTATTAAAACCGTATTCCTTTTTGTATTTTTCCTCTTTAATATCTGGCAATTCTGGTAATCCATTTTTTATTTCATTAATATAATTTTCATCGATTTCTATTGGAAGTAAATCTGGGTCTGGAAAATATCGATAATCATTCGCCTCTTCTTTTGATCTCATAGATTTTGTTATATCTTTATTTTCATCATAAAGCCTTGTTTCTTGGACTATTTTTTTTCCATCTTCAATTACATCAATTTGTCTTTGTATTTCATATTTAATCGCTTTCTCTACAAACTTAAATGAATTTATATTTTTTAACTCAGTTCTAGTTCCTAATTTATTAGCACCTTTTTTTCTTACTGATACGTTTGCATCACATCGAAATGATCCCTCTTGCATATTTCCATCTGAAATTTTCAAGTAAGTTACTATATTATGAATTTTTTTCATGTATTGGACTGCCTCTTGAGCAGAATTTAATTCTGGCTCTGAAACTATTTCTAATAATGGTGTCCCAGCTCTATTTAAGTCAATAAAAGTACAATTATTTTGTTCGCTATGTATTGATTTTCCAGCATCTTCTTCTAAATGAGCTCTTGTAATATTTATTTTTTTTTGTTCGCCATTGTTATCCGTTATATTTATGAAGCCCCCTTCAACTATTGGTAAATCTAGTTGGCTAATCTGATAATTTTTTGGTAAATCAGGATAAAAATAATTTTTTCTTGCAAAAATAGACCTTTTTGAAATTTTTCCATTAATAGCTAATCCGAATTCTATAGCTTTTTTTATTACTGATTTATTTAAAACAGGAAGTGTCCCTGGCATTCCTAAATCAACATATGAAGCTTGTTGATTTGGAGAGCCTCCATAAGCTGTGGAAGAAGATGAAAAGATTTTACTTTTAGTTAAAAGCTGAACATGTATTTCTAATCCTATAATAGTTTCCCAGCTACTCATTATCAAATTCCCCTGGTATTCTTGTGTGCCAATCTGTTTCAGCCTGAAATAAACTAGCAATATCTAATATATTGTCATCTGAAAAATAATTTCCAATTATTTGCATTCCGACAGGTAAATTATTTGCGAACCCAACAGGAATTGAGGCTGCTGGAAGCCCAGAGAGATTTACCGATGTTGTATATATATCTGACAAGTACATATCTAAAGCATTTGAAGTTTTTTCTCCTAAGCCAAATGCAGTTGAAGGTGAAGTTGGTGAAAATATGTAATCTACATCATTAAATGCTTGAAGAAAGTTATCTCTTATTATTCTTCTAATTTTAAGTGCACGCATATAATATTCATCATAATAACCTGAGGATAATGCATATGCGCCGATCATAATTCTTTTTTTAACTTCTTTTCCAAAGCCTTCTTTCCTAGTTTTTAAATATAAATCCTGAAGGCTTTCAGGATTATTACATCTATAACCAAACTTAATTCCATCATATCTGGAAAGATTTGATGATGCCTCTGCAGAAGCTATTATGTAGTAAGCTGGAATTGTATAACTATGATCTGGCAAACTTACTTCTTTAAAATTAAATCCCAAATTTTTAAAAACTTCTATGGCTTTATTTATACAGGTCGTAATATTTTTGTCTAAATTTTCAGAAAAATATTCTTTTGGCAATCCAATAGAAATATTTTTTGCATTTTCTTTTGTGCATTTTAATCTTTCTTTTACTTGGGAGATTTTCTTATTGCTTGTCGGGTCATTTACATCGTAGCCTTTCATTTCATTATATATGTGTAAACAATCTTCAGCACTTTTACCAATTGGGCCGCCCTGATCTAAGCTCGAGGCATAAGCTATCATGCCGTACCTTGAAACAGAACCATAAGTTGGCTTTAACCCAGTTAAACCGCAAAATGAAGCAGGTTGTCGTATAGATCCTCCAGTATCTGAACCAGTAGCAATTGGAACTAATCTGGCTGCTACTGCAGATGCAGAACCGCCAGATGACCCGCCAGGCACTTTTTTAATATTCCATGGGTTTTTAACAGCACCAAAATAACTTGATTCATTCGAAGACCCCATTGCAAATTCATCCATATTTGTTTTACCCAAATTTACCATTCCTACATCATTCAATTTTTCAACTACAGTAGCATTAAAAGGAGGTATGTAATTTTCCAGCATTTTTGATGCACATGTTGTTAGCAAACCCTTTGTAGAAAATAAATCTTTATGAGCAATTGGTATTCCGGTTAAGAAACTATTATTTTTTTTTGCTATAAGTGAATCTGCTTTTTTTGCTTGCTCTATTGCTAATTTTTCATTAACTGTAATGAATGAATTTAATTTTGAATCATATGAATGAATTCTATCAATAAAATATTTAGTCATTTCTAATGAAGATACAGATTTTTTATTTAATAGATCTGATAATTCAGAAATAGATTTTTTGTACATTTCCATAATAATATTTTAATCAATAACTTTTGGGACTTTAAAATAATTCCCATTGCGATCAGGCGCCGACTCTATTCCATCATTTTTAGGGTCCAGGTCAACCTCATCTTCTCTTGCGTCTAGAGAATTTTCAGGAGCATGATAAAGAGGTTCAACTTTTGAAATATCTATATTCTCTGTTTGATCAACAATTTTTAAAAAATCTAAAATTTCCCTAGAAAAGAAAATTTCATCATTTTCGTCTAATTCAATCATAGCAAGTTTTGCCACGTCTTTTACTTTATTTTTATCAAACATTTTTAATACCTTTTTATTGTCAAATTAATAGAGATCTTCTTGTAGGAATGGTTATCCTCAGTTA
>CEOC01043985.1_pt1 | contig 11813 bp, 14 predicted proteins | sample 356191 | NCBI WGS metagenome assembly CEOC01 (sample SAMEA2619952, study PRJEB7988) | marine metagenome | biome: marine biome (ENVO:00000447); feature: deep chlorophyll maximum layer (ENVO:xxxxxxxx); material: "saline water (ENVO:00002010), including plankton (ENVO:xxxxxxxx)" | depth 17 m
AAACAAGATAAAAATATTGATCAATTAAAAGATGAGATTATTTCAATACCAAGCAAGCTCTTTAATATAGAGGTTATCGATAAAAAAGTGTTCTTAGATGATGAAATAAATAAAAAGGTATTCTCACAATTAAAAGACTTGATTGGCAATGAAGGAAGAATGTTATTACGACCATCTGGTACTGAGAACCTGGTTAGATTATTGATTGAGCATAAAGATGATAGAGAAATAGAAAAGCTTTCTAATTACTTTTATGGTAATATTAACAAAAACACCATAGTATGAAAAAAAATAAATCCCTTATAGTCGCTAATTGGAAACAAAATGGTGATTTAAAATCTTTGACTAAATTAGTCAATAATTTTATTAAATTATATAAAAAAGTAAAACCTAGATGCGATGTACTATTATTGCCTCCTACATTATATTTGAATCTGATCTTAAGTAGATTAAGGTACTATAGAATTTCTCTTAGAAAAATATCTCTCGGAGTTCAAAACATATCCCCATTTTTAAATGGAGCATATACTGGCGAACAATCTGTTGACATGATTAAAGATTATAAATGCTCATTTTCTTTAATTGGTCATTCAGAAAGACGACATATTTTATTAGAGGATGAAAAAATGATTGCGAGTAAAGTAAAATTATCTCTACAGGCTAATTTAAACACCATATTATGCGTAGGAGAAACTTTGAAAGAATACAATCAGAAATTAACAAAAAAAGTAATTTCAAGACAACTAAGGTCAGCTTTATCAAAAAATACACATTTATTTAAATCAGATCATAGTAAAGTAATTATAGCTTATGAACCAGTATGGGCTATAGGCACTGGTAAAGCAGCGATCTCAGAAGATATAACTGAAGTACATAGCTATATCCGTCAAGTTCTCTGTAAAATGCTAGGATCTAAGAGCAATTCCATTAGGATTTTATACGGTGGGAGCGTAAATGATGTTAATGCTAAATCAATTTTAAATCTTCCAGATGTAGATGGAGCATTAGTTGGGGGAGCCTCATTAAATTCTAAAAAATTTATTGATATTTGCTCTTCAATTTGAGATAAATACATGATGCAAACATTAATATTAAGTATTCATATTATTTTAGCCATTGTACTTGTTGTTTTAATACTAGTTCAACACGGTAAAGGAGCTGATGCTGGAGCAGCATTTGGCAGTGGAGCTTCTTCAACGGTTTTTGGAGCTCAAGGGAGTGCAACCTTCTTAACTAAGCTGACAACCTTTATTGCGCTATCTTTCTTTCTTACTAGCTTAGCACTTGCTTATTACGCATCAAGTATACAGCCAGAAAATGAAAGCCTAATAGATCAAACTAATAATGAAATTCAAAACACAATTCCAGCTAAAAATGAAAACTCAAAAGATCTTCCATAGTTAAGCCGATGTGGTGGAACTGGTAGACACGCTGTCTTGAGGGGGCAGTAACGAAAGTTGTGCCGGTTCGAGTCCGGCCATCGGCATTATTATGGAGCGATCCATTCACCTTGATAGTTGTTTTCTTTGGTAAATTTTGCTCTTGTATGTCCTAAAGATGATAAATGTAGCCAATCAATTTTGATTATACCAATATCAATAATTGAAAAACTTTTACTAATTCCTTCTTTTATCTCACTCTTTACTTCATCTGGAGAATCAATTGTATCTCCAGGAATAATGTTTTGGTAATAACATTGTTTTGATTGTTTACTCATGTTATCCCATTTTTTTTTACAATAAGAGTTTCCGTTATTAATGGAAGCGTTACCAACAAATCTAATTTGAATTTTTTTATCTTTATCATAAAAAAGAGCAGAGACTTTATTATGTTTTGAAATATGATTAATCTTATCTGAGGAATTATTTGTATTAAACGATAACATCATAGCTTTTTTATTACATCCACGGAGCACCACTGTTCTATTCTCGGGAGTACCATTATTAACCGTTGCTAAGGAAAATGTATGAAAACCTGAGTGTCTATCAACTACTGCTGATTCAAGTGATGTCCATATATCCTCATATATACCCTTTAAATTATATTGATTCATTATTTTTCCGTCTAAATAGCTCTATATTAACATGCACAAATAGCATAATAATTGAGTAAGAACTGTAATTATAGTATGTAATATATATATAGGATATAATAAATTTGTTATGCTTTTGGAATATTTACCAATATTTATTTTTTTAGTCTTTGCGGTCATTTTTGCCAGTATAATGCTTGGTATTGGTTTTACATTTGGATCTAGTAACCCAGATCCTGAAAAGAATTCTCCATATGAATGTGGATTTGAAGCATTCGAAGATTCTAGAATGAAATTCGATATTAGATATTATTTAGTAGCAATTTTGTTTATAATTTTTGATCTTGAAATAGCTTTTCTATTTCCATGGGCTATAGTTATCCATGAAGTTGGTTTGATTGGACTATTTTCCATGGCTATATTTCTATTAATATTGGTTGTTGGATTTGTTTATGAATGGAAGAAAGGTGCCTTGGAATGGGATTAGAGAATATACATAAAGATGGATTTGTACTTGCAAAGTCTACAAACCTTTTTGATTGGGCAAGAACAGGATCAATGTGGCCAATGACATTTGGTTTAGCATGTTGTGCTGTTGAAATGATGCATGCTGGTGCTTCAAGATATGATATTGATAGATTTGGAATGTTGTTTAGACCTAGCCCAAGACAATCAGATGTAATGATTGTTGCTGGAACATTAGTTAATAAAATGGCACCGGCCTTAAGAAAAGTCTATGATCAAATGGCTGATCCAAAATGGGTTATATCAATGGGTTCGTGTGCAAACGGTGGTGGTTATTATCATTATTCATATGCAGTAGTTAGGGGGTGCGATAGAATAGTACCTGTTGATGTTTATGTCCCCGGTTGTCCGCCTACAGCGGAAGCCTTGTTATATGGAATTTTGCAATTACAAAATAAAATAAGAAATAAAAATGTAATTGTGGCAGATTCTCCTAACAGGGGATGGTAATGAAGAAACTTATTGAAAGCTCTCTTTCAGGTAAATACAAATTAGAGAGCGAGAAAGATATTCTAACTATAAGAATTGAAAAAGACTCACTATTACATGTTATGGGTGTTTTAAAGAGTAATAAAGATTTGTTATTTAATCAACTCACTGATATTTGTGGTATTGATTATAGTTTATTTGGTAAGCCTGAATGGAACACAAGAGAAGCAACAAGTTCTGGATATAGTAGAGGAATCAAAGCTTCTTCACATGGTCGTATTAAGTTTGGAGAAACAGTCGATACTATAAACGACAAAGATAGGTTTTGTGTTTGTTACCATCTTTTGTCAATTGAATATAATCGCAGAATAAGAGTTAAAGTTTATCTGAACGATGACCCTCAAATTTTACCTTCAATTACCAGCATATGGTCATCAGCAGATTGGTATGAAAGAGAAACATTCGATCTATTTGGAATATTATTTGAGGATCATCCTGATTTGAGAAGAATTTTGACTGATTATGGTTTTATAGGACACCCGTTCAGAAAAGATTTTCCATTGGTTGGCAACACTCAAATAAGATATGATCCGAATTTAAAAAAAATTATACAAGAGCCTGTTGATATTGAACCTCGAGTCTTAGTTCCTAAAGTAATAAGAGGGGAAAAGTGAAAGAGTTTAAAAATTTTACGATGAACTTCGGTCCTCAACATCCTGCCGCACATGGAGTATTAAGATTAGTGCTTCAAATGGAAGGAGAGGTAATTAAAAATGCTGATCCTCATATAGGGTTACTTCATAGAGCGACAGAAAAGCTTGCAGAATCCAAACCTTACAATCAATCCATTGGCTATATGGACAGATTAGATTATGTATCTATGATGTGTAACGAACATGCTTATGTTATGGCAATCGAAAAGCTATTAAATATTGAGATACCTGAAAGATCAAAATATATAAGAGTTATGTTTGATGAAGTTACAAGAATTTTAAATCATCTATTATGGTTAGGAGCGCATGCTCTTGATATTGGAGCAATGTCCGTATTTTTGTATTCCTTTAGAGAAAGAGAGGATTTAATGGATTGTTATGAGGCGGTTTCTGGTACGCGAATGCATGCCACGTATTATAGACCAGGAGGTGTTGCTAAAGATCTCCCATCAACCATGCCTAAATATGAAAAATCTGACTTCAAAACAAAAGAGCAGATTAAGTCTTTAAATTATAATAGAGAAGGAAGCATGCTTGATTTCTTAAAAGATTTTACGGAAAGATTCCCTAAGTGCATTGATGAATATGAGAACTTGTTAACTGATAATAGAATTTGGAAACAAAGAACAGTAGGAATAGGTGTTGTAGATTCATCGCGTGCGATAGATTTAGGTTTTACAGGTCCTATGTTAAGAGGTTCAGGTGTGAACTGGGATTTACGTAAGAAGCAACCGTATGAGGTGTATGATAGACTTGATTTTGATATACCTGTCGGTAAAACTGGTGATTCGTATGATAGATATTTAGTCAGAATTGAAGAGTTAAGGCAGTCTAATAAAATAATACAACAATGTATATCTTGGTTAGAAAATAACCCTGGCCCTATAATGATTGATGACGCCAAAATCGCACCGCCAAATCGTGAAAATATGAAAGTAGAGATGGAATCGTTGATTCATCATTTTAAAATGTTTACCGAGGGATATTGTGTTCCAAAAGGAGAAACATATAGTGCCGTGGAAGCACCAAAAGGAGAATTTGGAATCTATATGATATCCGATGGTGCAAATAAGCCCTATAGACTAAAAATAAGAGCGCCGGGTTTTGCTCATATTGCAGCTTTAAATGAAATGTGCAAAGATCATATGCTTTCAGATGTTGTGACAATTATCGGCACACAAGATATAGTATTTGGAGAAATAGATAGATGACTTTTATAAATAAAGATATATCCATTTTAATAGATAATGTTTTACAGAAATTTCCTAAAGATAGAAAGAAATCTGCAATAATCGAAAGCTTGTTAATTCTACAACATCATAATAATGGATATGTGACCAAAGAGATAATCTATGAGTTATCTAAATATCTATCTGTTAGCGAAATTGAAATTTATGAGGTCGCTACTTTTTATACGATGATTAATACTAAACCTATTGGTAAAAATATTATAGCTGTTTGTAATAATGTTTCCTGCATGTTGAGAGGGTCAGATAAAATTCTTTCGCATATTGAAAAAAAACTTAATATAAAAGTAGGAGAGTCTACTGCTGATAATAAATTTTATCTAAAAGATGAAATAGAATGCCTAGCTGCTTGTAATGGCGGACCTATGATGCAGATTAATCATAAAAATTATGAAAACATTTCTATCGAACAAGTCGATAAAATTATTGAGAATTTAAAATGAATATAAAACTTTGTACAGAAACATTTAATCAAGAGAATCCTGCATCTCTAAAAACTTATCTTGAGCAAGGTGGATACAAAGCCTGGAAGAAAATTATTCATGATAATATTCCAAGAAGTGATGTGATTACTAAAATTAAAAACTCAGGATTAAGAGGAAAAGGTGGAGCAGGTTTTTTGACAGGTCTTAAATGGTCTTTTATACCTCTGTCAAAAGGAGATAAGTATCTTGTCTGTAATTCTGATGAGAGTGAGCCAGGCACATGTAAAGATAGAGACATTCTCAGATATAATCCCCATTCCGTGATAGAGGGTATGCTGATTGCATGTTATGCGATTGGAGCATCTGTTGGATATAATTATTTGCGAGGTGAGTTCATAAATGAACAATGGAATGTGTTCAATGATGCATTATCAGAAGCCTATAAGATGAAACTTATTGGAGATAATATTTTTTCATCAAATATATCAATTAATATACATGCGCTTATTGGAGCAGGAGCTTATATAGTAGGTGAGGAGACAGCTATGCTGGAATCAATAGAAGGTAAAAGAGGAATGCCAAGAATAAAACCTCCTTTCCCTGCCATCAAAGGATTATTTGGTAAACCAACTATTATTAATAATACTGAAACTTTATCAAGTGTCCCTAAAATTATGTTAAACAATGATGATTGGTATAAAAATATAGGAATAGATGATTCGGATGGTATTAAAATGTTTTCCATGAGTGGTCATCTTCAGACTCCTGGTAATTTTGAGATACCATTAGGCACACCTTTTGCTGATCTGTTAAAACTCGCTGGTGGGGTATGGAAGAATCGTAAACTAAAAGCTGTGATACCTGGTGGCTCGTCAGTCCCTGTAGTTAAGGGTGATATAATGATGGATGTTAAAATGGATTATGAATCAATAGCAAGTGTTGGTTCAATGCTTGGTTCCGGTGGCGTTATTGTGATGGACGAAACTACATGTATGGTATCGGTTTTACAACGTATATCTAGATTTTATTATGCCGAATCATGTGGACAATGTACGCCTTGTAGAGAAGGTACTGGTTGGCTATATAGAATGCTATCCAATATTGTTGAAGGGAGAGGGACAAGCAAAGATTTAGAGCAACTTGATAGAATAGCCTCTCAAATTGAAGGACATTGTATCTGTGCGTTGGGTGATGCAGCAGCAATGCCAGTAAGAAGTTTCCTCAAGAATTTTTGGCAAGAATTTGAGTATTATGTTGATAATAAGCGGTCAATGGTGTCATAAATGAAAGTTTTTATTAATGATAAAGAATATGATGCTGCACCTGATGAAACAATAATTCAATTATCTGATAGAGCTGGAATTCATATACCACGATTTTGTTACCATAAGCATTTATCAATAGTAGCTAGTTGTAGAATGTGTCTTGTCGATATTGAAGGAATTAAAAATGCGCAACCTGCTTGCTCAACTCCAGTTAGAGAAGGAATGAAGATTTATACATTATCACAAAAAACCAAAGATGCTCAAAAAAGCTCTATGGAGTTTTTATTAATAAATCATCCTTTAGACTGTCCTATTTGTGACCAAGGGGGTGAATGCGAACTACAAGACGTGTCTTTAGAGCATGGAGATGATCATTCTCAATATATGCAATTAAAAAGAGTTATTGTTGACAAGGATGTAAGTCCTCTGGTGTCAACTGATATGACAAGATGTATACATTGTTCTAGATGTGTAAGATTTGGCGAAGAAATTAGTAATGTTAAGGAACTAGGACTATTAAATAGAGGAGAAGATATGAAAATCGATGTATTTATCGAAGATAAAATATCCTCTGAGCTTTCGGGAAATATGATTGATCTTTGTCCTGTTGGCGCACTAAATAATAAGCCTTATAGATATAAAGCCAGGACATGGGATCTTAGAGAGTATGCTGGAGTATCTCCTCATGATTGTTTGGGTTCAAATATTTTTTATCATACATATAAAAATAAAATTCTAAGAGCAGTACCTAAAGAAAACCCTGGAATTAATCAAACTTGGTTATCGGATCGTGACAGGTTTGGCTATGAGGGTATTTATTCTAAAGATCGAATTTTTAAGTCATATATAAGAGAAAATAAAAAACTTATTGAGCTAGACAAGCAACTCGTTGTGAATGAAGTAAATAAGTTACTCAAAAAGTCAATAGAAAATTATTCGACCAATAATATAGGATGCATGATTTCTTCGCGATCCACTAATGAAGAATTATATTTATTTCAAAAACTCTTTAGAAGCTTGGGTTTAAAGCATATTGATCATAGAACTAATGAATGTGATTTTTCATATCAAAATAGTTACCCAATCATGCCGTCTTTAGGATGCGATATTGATAGTCTAAAGGATTTTGATAATATTGTCCTGATTGGTGTTAACATAAAATCCGAATTCCCCATACTATCTATTTGGTTAAATGAAGCAGTAAAAAATAGTACTAAAATATATTCTATTAATTTTGACTCATCTGATGAAGACTTTGATGTTTATTATAAAAAAGTAATTAACAATAATGAATTAGTTTCATTCTTCTTAGAAGAAAAACATAACTTAGACTTTAATAGAAATGAAAAGACTATTGTTATTAATGGACCATCAATATCTAGATTATTTAATCAATCAGATATTTTGTCAGTTATACATAAATATTGCATTAAGGTTAATTCTAAAATGGGATTTCTAACTGATTATTGTAATTCAACAGGTGCATGGATAACTGGAAATGTGCCCCATAGATTAATTGGAGGAGATGCTGTTAAGGAGTCTGGTTTAAATGCATATGATATGTTAACGAATAAACTTTCATCATATGTTCTTTTTAACCTTGAACCTGAGTTAGATTTCCATGACAGTAAAATTCTAGAGAATGCCCTCAAAGAATCAAAAAATAATATTATTTTTACTAATTACATGACGCCAATGATAGAGAAATATGCTGATGTCATAATACCGATTTCAACTTTTGCTGAGACAAAGGGTAGTTTTATCAATATTGAAGGAAAAGAACAATCTTTTCGAAATATTGTCGACTGCAACAAAAATATCTTCGAAGGTTGGGATATCTTGAATCAATTACTGACAGTCAATAGTATCAGCTCGTATGATTATGATTCAATTAGAAAGCAGTTAATTAAATCTATTGATGATATAAACTATACAAAGATGAATTTCTCAAAAAATTCATTAACCAAAGATTACAATAGTGATAACGATGTCTTTATTCTCTCGAAAAGACATATATATAAGTCTGATTCGATTGTTAAACGTTCGGAGTCTTTGAAGATGACCCCTCAGTCTAAGTTTAATTCTATATTTATTTCTAAAAACTTAGAAGATCAAATTAATAAGTCTAGTTTTACCCCTCAAAATAATTTTGATATAAATAAGATTGCTAATAGATTGATTGTAGATGATAAGCTATCTAATAATACGATAATCTTTCCATCATCGGATCATGATGATCAATGCAATAATCCAAAATCAATTAACTTAGAGCTTCAGTCATGAATTATTTTTTTATTCTATTAAACATAGTAATTGAAATAATAATTGTCGTTTTACCCCTTTTTTTAATAGTTGCTTATACAACTTATTCGGAGAGAAAAATTATCGGTTTCATGCAATCTAGATTAGGTCCTACAAGAGTAGGACCTTTTGGTTTTCTACAACCTATTGCTGATGTAATTAAATTACTTACAAAAGAAGTAATTATACCATCTAATGCCAATCAAGGTCTTTTTTTAGCTGCACCAGTAATTATGTTAGTACCTTCCTTACTAGTTTGGTCGGTAATACCTCTATCAGAATATTTCGTTATAGCTGACATCAATGCAGGACTTTTATTTATACTAGCTTTGACATCTTTAAGTGTATACGGTGTTATATTAGCTGGATGGGCATCAAATTCTAAATATGCATTTCTAGGATCCATGAGATCAGCTGCTCAAATTATAGCCTATGAGATAGCAATGGGTTTTGCATTAGTTGGGGTCTTAATGGCCGCAGGAAGTTTAAATTTGCAAGAAATAATTATCTCTCAAAGAGGAGGTATACTAAGCTGGTATTGGTTGCCACTATTCCCATTATTTGTCATCTACTTAATTGCTGGGATTGCAGAAACCAACAGGGCACCATTTGATGTGTCAGAGGGTGAGTCTGAGATTGTTGCAGGTTTTCATGTCGAATATTCTGGAGTGGCTTTTGCAATGTTCTTTCTTGCTGAATATATGAACTTAATACTCATCAGCATACTCGTTTCGATTATGTTTTTTGGTGGATGGCTATCTCCTTTTGAAGGCATTTTTTTAAACAGTTATTTTGACTGGGTTCCAGGTTTTGTTTGGCTATCGATAAAAACTTTATTTTTTATTTTTCTTTTTTTATGGTTAAGAGCAACATTACCTAGATATAGATATGATCAAATTATGAGATTAGGATGGAAAGTTTTTCTACCAATTACAATTATTTGGATTTTCTTGGAAGGCATTATGATATATTACGAAGTTGAACCATGGTTTATTGAAAAATGAATAGAATAATTAAAATTTTAAAAAGCTTATTTTTACTAGAAATTTTGAAAGGATTAAGTATCACAGGGAAAAAACTTTTCACCAAATCTATCACTGTCCAATATCCAGAAGAAAAAACGCCACAATCTTCTAGATTCAGAGGGTTACATGCTCTGCGAAGATATCCTAATGGTGAAGAAAGATGCATAGGTTGTAAGTTATGCGAAGCAGTATGTCCTGCTCTTGCCATCTCTATCGATACCGAAATGAGAGATGATGGTACACGAAGAACAACAAAATATGATATCGATTTATTTAAGTGTGTATACTGTGGTTTTTGTGAGGAAGCCTGTCCTGTTGATGCAATTGTTGAAACTAAAATATTTGAATTTCATTTTGAATCACGCAATGAGAGAATCATTGATAAAAAAACTCTTCTTAAAATAGGTGATGTTTATGAAAAAGAAGAGATTAAAGATAGAAAAAAAATTAACTAAAAGGATTTCATGAATATAGAATTAATCATATTTCTAATATTTTCAGTTTTAGTATTAATTAGTGCTATCGGCGTAGTCACTGTTAATAACCCAGTCAAATCTGCAATTAATCTTGTCTTCACTTTTTTTTCGTCAGCGGTACTATGGCTATTATTAAATGCTGAGTTCTTATCAATTATTTTAATATTAGTATATGTTGGCGCTGTTATGGTTTTATTTCTTTTTGTTGTGATGATGTTAGATATTAATATTACTCAAGCTAAAGAGGGCTTTGTTAAATATATGCCAGCTGGCGTATTAATATTTTTCATAATAAGCGGTCTTTTGTCAATATTCTTTTATTCTCAATTCGAAAATACGGATAAAAACATAATTACAAATATTGATTTAATTGGTACAGATAACACAAAAAACTTGGGTTATTTATTATATACAGAATATATAATTGCTTTTGAAATTGCAGCTATCATTTTATTGCTTGGAATCATATCGGCAATAACTTTAACTCATACTAAAAATTCAGACAATAAATACCAGATTCCATCTGATCAAGTCGATGTAAACAAGAAAGATAGATTGATAATAATGAAAGACAAGGATAAGAATTAATGATACCAATGTCATATTATTTAATATTGAGTTCAATACTATTTAGTATTGCATTAGCCGGTATATTTCTTAACAGAAAAAATATTATTATAATGTTAATGTCTCTAGAGTTAATGTTTTTATCTATTAATTATAATTTTATTATTTTTGGAAACTACTTAAATGACCTTGTTGGTCAAGTTTTTGTTTTTTTTATATTAACTGTTGTTGCTGCGGAATCAGCTATTGGTCTAGCAATTATTGTAGTGTTATTTAGAAATAAACAAAGTATCAATGTTGAAGATATTGGGAGGCTTAAAGGTTAAATGTATTTGATGTCACTAACTATAATCTTTGCACCATTGATTGGAGCCCTGGCTCTATTATTTTCTCGTGATTTAACTGAACATTACTCAAGTATTATAGCAAATATTTCTATCGGCATCTCAGCAGTAGTCTCTTTAGTTTTACTTTTTCCATATTTATCGGGTAATGGAACCTCTGAGGAGTATTTCTTATATACATGGTATTTAACAGGAGATTATCATTTCCAATTAGGCTTGTTAGTAGATAGTTTAACTGCAGTTATGGCCTTTATAGTTTCATTTATTTCATTTTTTGTACATATTTATTCTATTACTTATATGCAAAAAGATATAAGCTTCAAAAGATTCTTTATCTATACTAATTTCTTTACATTCTCTATGTTAGTGATTATATTTTCTAATAATTTTTTACAACTATTTATTGGTTGGGAATTAGTAGGTCTTTCATCATACTTATTGATTGGTTTTTGGCATAAAAAGGA
>CEOC01018787.1_pt1 | contig 11805 bp, 12 predicted proteins | sample 356191 | NCBI WGS metagenome assembly CEOC01 (sample SAMEA2619952, study PRJEB7988) | marine metagenome | biome: marine biome (ENVO:00000447); feature: deep chlorophyll maximum layer (ENVO:xxxxxxxx); material: "saline water (ENVO:00002010), including plankton (ENVO:xxxxxxxx)" | depth 17 m
ATTCAATTAAAGTTGATCTAATATCATCTCCTGAGGGTAGTTCTGTACAATTTGATACTGTTTTAATGGCTTTTGATGATAAAAATGCAATGATTTCTAAATCAGGCATCAAGGTAACTGGTACTATCCAAAAGCATGGTAGATATAAAAAAATCCGTGTAGTAAAATTTAAACGTAGAAAACACTATATGAGATCTCATGGACATCAACAAGATTTCACAGAAGTAAAAATAGAAAAAATTAAGTAAGTAAGGTAAAGAAATGGCTCATAAGAAAGCTGGCGGAAGCACTAAAAACGGAAGAGATTCGGAGTCCAAGAGACTCGGAGTCAAGAAGTTTGGCAGTGAATTTGTTAAAGCTGGTAATATTATCATTCGCCAAAGAGGTACTCCAGTAAAACCTGGTCTAAATGTTGGATGCGGCAGAGATCATACCTTATATGCTAAAGCAGACGGATACGTTACATTCCAAAAAAGAGGCTTGGGCAAGCATAAGTTTGTTAGCGTCTTACCTTCAAAAAATATCTAAATTCTAAGCAAACTATTATGAAATTTATAGATGAAACCATAATTTTGGTTAAAGCTGGCAATGGTGGTAATGGCTGTTTGAGCTTTCGTAGAGAAAAATATATTCCTTTTGGTGGTCCAGATGGTGGCGATGGTGGGCAAGGAGGCTCTGTTATCATTAAAGCAAAAGATGGGCTGAATACACTAGCTGACTTTAGAAATAGAAGTAAATTTATAGCACAAAATGGAAAAACTGGTGGAGGTAAAAATAAAAAAGGTCGATCAGGTGATGATTTAATTATAGAGTTACCGGCTGGGAGTGTTATATATGACCTAGATACAGAAGAATTAATTTGTGACTTAGAGAAAGATGGGCAATCAATCACTATAGCATCAGGAGGTGAGTTTGGCCTAGGTAATGCTAGATTTAAAACTTCTACAAATCGAGCTCCAAGAAAAACAACGGATGGGAAAGTTGGAGAAGATAGACAATTAAAAATTGTATTAAAAGTTCTAGCCGATGTAGGTTTGATCGGTTTGCCTAATGTGGGTAAAAGTTCAATATTAGCCTCTATAAGTATGGCAAAACCAAAAATAGCTAACTATGCGTTTACAACTATTCATCCTAATTTAGGAGTGGTATTAATAAGTGATTATGAAAAGTTTGTTGTTGCAGATCTTCCGGGGTTAATTGTTGGAGCATCAAAAGGCGCAGGGTTAGGCATACAGTTTCTTAAACATATTTCAAGAACTAAATTACTGCTTCATGTAATTGACGTTTCTAAAAATCAATTAGATCAAATAATGAAAGATGTTGATATAATAGCTAAGGAATTAAAAGATTATGATAAAGAGCTTAGCCAAAAGGATAAATGGTATGTTTTTAATAAAGTTGATTTACTTAATGAAGGGGATCTAGAAAAATTAAAAATTCATATTGCTGATAAAATAAAAGTAAAAACCTATTTCACATCAGCAGTAGATAAATTTGGTTTGAATGAATTGTGTGAAGATATTATAGAATATCTAAGAGATGAAATAAGTGATGAAAAAATATAAGAAAGTTGTTTTAAAGATAGGTAGCGCATTAATTAGTGAGAGTAACATAGCATCATCTCGTATGATAAATGACTTATCTGAACAAGTATCTTTAATGAACAATGGTATCGAGTTTATAATTGTAACCTCAGGCGCAATTAGCCAAGGCATGAATATACTTAATACTAATGAGAAACCAAAAGATCTTGAGTCTCTTCAAGCACTAGCTGCAATAGGGCAACAACAACTAGTCGGTTTGTATGAAAAATCTTTTAAAAGATTTGATAAGCTAACTGCACAAGTTCTACTTACGCACGATGATATGAATGATCATGGAAAATACATGAATGCAAAAGCAACAATTGAAAAACTTCTCAGTTTAAAAGTTATTCCAATAATTAATGAAAATGATGTTGTAGCAACAGAAGAGATTAGATTTGGAGATAACGATAAACTCGCTGCCATGGTGTCAAATCTTATTAGCGCCGATCTGATGATAATTCTTACTAACCAAGCTGGATTATTTGATAAAAATCCTGACAAACATGATAATGCAAAACTTATAAAAAAATGTGATATAAGTGATATTAATATTAATCAGTTCAATATAGATGAAAAAAGTGACCTTGGTACAGGGGGATTTAAAACAAAATTACAAGCAGTAGAAATGGTCTATAAAAACGATATTGATACTATTATTGCTTCTGGATTTGAGAAAGATGTTTTGCAAAGAATTTTCTCAGGTGAAGATGTTGGAACTTTTTTTAAATCAGAAACTTAGTAAGCTTATGATAGTTTTTGGATATGCTTATTAAGACGAGATTTATGTCTAGCAGCTTTATTTTTATGTATTAAACCTTTAATAACTAATTTATCCATAATCGACATAGCTTCTTTAAAATTAATGTTAGATTGCTCTTTGTTTTTTTCTGCTAGGGATTTTAAAACTTTTTTGATACTGGATCTAAAATTAGATTTTTGAGCAGAATTTCTAGTTCTTGCCTTAACCGCTTGTCTCACTCTTTTTCTTGCTTGTGCCGTATTTGCCAATGTAATCTTCTCCAATTAAAGGTAAAATAAAACAAGATTATCTCAGTGAAGAGGTTTACTGTCAACATTTAGATACAAATGATCGGCCAAAACAAAGAAAATACTAAGAATTTTATAGCTAAATCATCCTTCATAGTAGGAGGGATGACATTTATATCTAGAATATCTGGTTTTATAAGGGATATAATATTTGCAAATATTTTTGGAGCTTCCTCTAATACGGATGCTTTTTTTGTTGCATTCAAGATCCCTAATTTTTTTAGGAGATTATTTGCTGAAGGAGCATTTATACAATCTTTTGTACCAGTTTTAAATGAATATAAAACTAATAAACCTTCTGAAATTAAAGCACTGATTAGTTATGTGCAAGGTAATCTTGCGTTAATACTATTCATTATAACTTTTCTAGGTATTATTTTTTCTGAGAATATAATTAATATTTTTGCTCCTGGATTTGATATTACAGATTCAAGATATCACCTTGCTTCTGATATGTTGAAAATTACATTTCCTTATTTATTTTTCATTTCACTAACTGCAATGTATGCTGGTGTATTCAATACATATGGTAAATTTCTTCTACCCTCTATCACACCCGTTCTACTAAATATATCCTTAATAGGTGCAGCAATATATTCTACAGGATTATCTTATACACCAATAATTGCACTGGCATATGGAGTCCTGTTTGCAGGACTAATTCAATATTTCATACAATTACCTTTTTTATATAAAATGAATTTACTTGTTGTTCCAAAAGTTAACTTTAGATTTTCAGGTGTAAATAAAGTATTAAAGCTAATGTTGCCTGCAATTCTTGGAACTGCAGTTGTTCAAATCAATTTGATTGTGGATTCTATTGTTGCATCTATGTTAGCTCCTGGGAGTATAAGTTGGTTATACTACTCAGATAGATTAGTTGAGTTCCCTTTGGGCGTCTTTGGTATTGCAATTGCTACAGTGATATTGCCTGTTTTATCCCAGAAATATTCATCAAAAGATATAACCAGTTATAAAAAAACTCTATCTGGATCATTAAAGACAGTCTTAATTTTCAGCTTACCTGCAGCCATTGGTTTAATTATTTTATCGGAACATATTATTATTAGTTTGTTTCAATATGGAAACTTTATGTATGATGATACTAATATGAGTTCTCTCAGTTTAATAGCATACTCATTGGGGTTACCTGCATTTATAATGATGAAAATTCTATTGACCGGATTCTTTTCAAGACAAGATACAAGAACACCAGTTAAATATGGTTTAATTGCCGTATTTTTTAATATAGTTATGAACACCGTTGTAGTTATTTATTACTTGGATAATCCATTTGAAGGAGCTCATGCTTTTCTAGCTTTAGCAACTTCTATATCAGCTTGGATACAGGTAATATTATTATATATACATTTAAATAGAGAAGATTTTTTATATAGTAACGATATTTTTAACAAAGAAGCATTTATATCGATCATAAGTTGTATAATAATGTTTTTAATTTTAGGAAATATTATAATCAGCCCAATAGCTCTTGTAGATAATAATTTCTTCACAAGAGGCCTGTTACTCGGATCATATATCGTTCTGGGTGCTTTAATTTACCTGGTCTCAATGTATATGTTTGGGTATAAATTTAAAAAATCATTAGTATGATAGTAATAGAAAATTTTGATAAGTTAGATAATTCTCTAAAAGAAGCCTGTATTGCAATAGGCAACTTTGATGGCATACATCAAGGGCATAAAAGTCTCATAGATGAGACTATAGTAGTCTCTAAGGAAAAGAATCTAGTGCCAACTATTTTAACCTTTAATCCAATGCCAGAAGAACATTTCAATTCAAATGAATTTTTTAGATTAATGGATATGTCCGATAAATATCAAGCCCTTGAAAGTTTTGGCATTGAACAAGTTATAACCATACCATTTGATAAAAAGTTTTCTGAAATAACCAAAGACCTATTTATTGAAAATATATTGATTAACAAATTAATGGCAAAACATCTAGTCATTGGACGTGATTTTAAATTTGGCAATAAAAGATTAGGTGATGTAAATCTACTTAAACTTTACCGTGATAAAGGTCTATTTGATTTATCCATATTAGATCTTGTTACAGTTTCAGATGAAAAGGTATCTAGTCGAGATATTCGTAAATTGATAAACGATGGTAATATTCGAGATGCCAATAAATTAATGGCTGCTCCTTTCTCCTTATCAGGCAAAGTTATTCATGGTGAAAAAAGAGGTAGGGAGCTTGGTTACCCTACTGCCAATATTGAAATATATAATTCTTATCCAATAAATGGTATATTTTTAGTCAGTATTCTATTTGAAGATAAAAAGTTTTATGGTTTAGCAAGCTGGGGAAACAAACCAACATTCTCTGGCGAGGATCATGTTCTTGAAGTGAATATTTTCGACTTTGAGTCAGATATTTATAATAAATATTTAAAAATTATATTTATTGATAAAATCCGAGATCAAATAAAATTTAATGACAAAAATGAGTTAATAGAACAGATGCATGAAGATAAAAAGTTAGCAAAAGATTTATTAGGAAAATTAAATGAATTATAAGGATACGCTTAATCTGCCAAGTTCAAAGTTTCCTATGAAAGCAAACTTGCCTCAAAGAGAGCCAGAGATGCTTAAATTTTGGGAGCAGATAAATCTCTATAAAAAGATAAGAGAAAAAAGTAAAAAATCAAACAAATACATCCTACATGATGGTCCGCCTTATGCAAATGGAGACATCCACATTGGTCATGCTGTTAACAAAATTCTAAAAGATATAGTTGTTAAGAGTAAGACAATATCTGGTTACAACGCACCATTCATACCGGGTTGGGATTGTCATGGGCTTCCTATAGAACTTATGGTAGAGAAAAAATATGGTAAATCTAAATTTGAAGATAATAAAAATGCTTTTAGAAAAGCTTGTAGAGAATATGCTACAAAACAAATCCAAAAACAAATGACTGACTTTATTAGGCTCGGTGTAACTGCTGACTGGGATAATCCTTACTCTAGTATGGATAAAGATTTTGAAGCATCAGTGATCAAAAGTTTGTCAGCAATGATAGAAAATAATCATATATACTATGGCTCTAAGCCTGTTCACTGGTGTATAGAATCAGAATCTGCATTAGCTGAAGCTGAGGTGGAATATCAGGATGTTACTTCTGATGCAGTCTATGTATTATTTAAGATATCTGACTCAAGTTTAAAGGATCGTTTAAAAGATTATAATAAAGATGAACTTGATTTATTTGTTGCTATTTGGACAACAACGCCTTGGACTTTACCTGCTAATCAGGCAATAGCTGTGGGATCAGAAATAGATTACGCATTAGCAGAACATGATAATAAAATTTTTATAATAGCTAAAGATTTGATCAACGATATTCAAAAGAAATTAAACAAGAAATTTAAAATTATATTAACGGTTACAGGATGTGATTTATTGGATGTAAAAGCAGAACATCCGTTTTATGGTAAAACAATACCCATCATTAAAGCAGAACATGTTACCACTGAGAATGGAACTGGCTTGGTCCATATTGCTCCTGGCCATGGACAAGATGATTATATTGCAGGATTACAGAATAATTTAGAGATATTTAATCCTGTTGATGATAAAGGGGTTTTTAAGAAGTCTCTAGAGTTATTTGGTGGTATCCATGTAAGAAAAGCTAACGAACCTATCATGAAAACCCTTCTAGATAATGATAGGCTGCTTTATCAAGAAAAGTATACACATAGTTACCCTCATTGTTGGAGATTTAAAACGCCATTAATCTTTAGGGCAACACCGCAGTGGTTTGTAAGCATGGATCAGAGCAACCTTAGAAAGAGTATTGAGAAAAACTTAGACTCTGTAGACTGGATGCCAAAATGGGGATATGAACGAATCAAAAACATGATTGAAAATAGACCTGATTGGTGTATTTCTCGGCAACGATTCTGGGGGGTTCCAATACCACTATTTATTCATAAAGAAACAAATCAGCTCCATAAGGACACATCAAAAATATTAGACAAGGCAGCTAAAATTATTTCTGAGAAAAACATTGAAGGTTGGTTTGATTTTGACAAAAGCAAACTAATAAATAATAGTGATGAATACTACTTGATAACCGATACTCTTGATGTATGGTTTGATTCAGGAGTCTCTCATATTTCTGTTATGCAACAAAGAGGATTAGGAGATACTGCTGACCTATACCTCGAAGGATCAGATCAACACAGAGGCTGGTTTCAGTCATCACTCATAACAGCCCTAGCTATAATAAATAAACCTCCTTATAAGAAAGTCTTAACTCATGGTTTTGTTGTTGATGCTGAAGGACAAAAAATGTCTAAGTCACAAGGTAACGTAATAGCTCCTCAAAGCATCATAAAAAGCAAAGGTGCTGATATTTTAAGGTTATGGGTAGCCACAACTGATTATACAAAAGAGATGCATATATCTGAAGAAATATTAAAAAGAGCATCAGAAGGATATAGAAGAATAAGGAATACAATAAAATTTTTACTATCTAATACTTCAGATTATTCACAGAGAGATAGTAAAGATATTAATAATTTAACAATAGTAGATAAATGGATACTTAACCAGGCATCTGACTTACAACGTTTAATCCAAAAAAATTATGAAGATTTTAAATTTCACCAAATTATTCAAGATATACAAAATTTCTGTAGCGTACAATTAGGAGGTTACTACTTAGATATTATAAAAGATAGATTATATACATCAAAAACTGATGGCGATCCTAGAAGAGCAAGTCAATATGTCTGTAATAATATTCTAAAAATGATAAATATTTGGATTGCACCAATATTACCCTTTACTGCAGAAGAAGTTTATCAGAGCCTGGATGATAAGAAGTTTGAATCAATTTTTCTTGAAGAATGGTCAACTGATAAATCTATGATTACTGATGATGAAAAAGTTATTGGAGATATGTTATTTTCTCTAAAACATCTGGTTTCAAAAGAACTAGATGAAGCAAGAAATAAAGAGCTGATAGGTTCTTCGTTAGACGCAACATTACAATTAAATGTGGATAAAGAAACTTATAATATACTTTTAAAATATGAAGATGAGCTAAAGTTTATTTTTATTACATCAGAGTGCAAACTCAGGGCTCATGAAACAAAAGATCAAATAAATATCATAGTTGAAAAAAATAATAATAAAAAATGTGATAGATGTTGGCACAAACATGAATCAGTAGGAAAAATAAAGGAGCATGAAACAATATGTTCAAGGTGTCATAGCAATGTATTTGAAGATGGCGAAAAAAGATATCTTGGTTAAATGAGACTTCTTGCTTTAACATTCATAATATTTTTGATATTTATAGATTATTTATCTAAAAAACTAATCAAAAATAACTTTGATCATAACTTCCATATGATCAATGAATATATATCAATTCAAATTCTTTATAACAAAGGTATTGCTTTTAGCTTGTTCAATTCCACATCAATTGTAGTAAACACAATATTAATATTGATAATAAGTATTATAATATTATTTTTGTTCTATATCTTTATAAAAGATTTTTCTAGACTTAGTAGAACTGAATTATTTGGATATATGTTTTTAATAGGTGGTGCTACAGGAAATTTTTTAGACCGATTAATAAATGGATCTGTACTAGACTTTTTAATTATAAACTATAACCAAATATATTTCCCTGCTGTATTTAATGTTGCAGATATTTTTATAAGCTTTGGAGCGCTACTTATTATTACTAATTATGTATTTAGGCCCAACAAATGATTAAATATAATTCTAAAGTGAAATTACATTATAGTATAAGTACGATTGATGATATTGTTTTTGAATCAACATTTGATAAACAGCCTGTAAATATAACAATTGGATCTGGCATCATTCCTCAGAAACTAGAATTAACACTCTATGGATTATCGCCTGATAGCGAACAAACTATTACGTTGAAACCATGTGATGCTTTTGGAGATAGAGATAATAAAAAAACTCAAAATATAGATATTTCTACGTTTCCTGATAATAAGATGATAAAAAAGGGGAATGTAATAGAAATTGATCTGAAAGAAAAGGATGGAAAAGTTACGAGCACGTTTGCTATGATAAAGGATATAAATAATGATAAAGTACTGTTAGATCTAAATCATCCATTAGCAGGTATCGAGATTAAATTTAAGGTGAAAATCATAAAAATCTATGACTAAATATTTTTCAAATACAGAACTAATGTTAGCAACCCCTAGAGGATTTTGTGCTGGGGTTGAGAGAGCTGTTGATATTGTTAATACAGCAGTTGATGTTTTTGGTGCGCCTATATATGTAAAACATGAAGTAGTGCATAATAAATTTGTAATTGAAGATCTCGAAAAAAAAGGAGTTATTTTTATAGAGGATGTAGTTGATGTGCCTGATAACTCTATTATGATTTATAGTGCACATGGTGTTTCCTTGAAAGTTAAGGAGGATGCGAATAAAAAGAATCTTAAAATATTTGATGCAACATGTCCTCTGGTCACGAAAGTTCATATAGAAGTACATAAATACTCAAAAGATGGAGTAGATGTTGTTCTAATTGGCCATAAAGGTCATCCAGAAATAGAGGGAACTATGGGGCAGTATAATTCATCATTTGGTGATATTCATTTAATTGAAAGCAAGGATGACATCGATAATTTAAAAATTAAAAATGATAAAGTTGCCTATGTGACTCAAACAACATTGTCAACTGACGACACAAAACATATTATAGATTGTTTGTGTAATAAGTTTCCTAATATATTATCACCGATAAAAAGTGATATATGTTATGCCACACAAAATCGACAAGATGCTGTTAAATCTATACTTAATTATTGTAATTACTTGCTAGTTATTGGCTCTGTTAATAGCTCTAACAGCAGGAGATTAGTTGAGTTAGCTCTGAAGAATAATATTCCATCTAAGTTAATAGATGGCATTCATGATATTGATTTAGACGAATTAAAGGATAAAAGAGTCATAGGCATTACAGCGGGGGCTTCTGCTCCAGAAATTCTCCTAGATCAAGTAACTGAATTTCTCATTAAGAGAGGTGCAAGGTTGAGCGCAGTTAAACAAGAGACTATTAAAGAAAATATAATATTTAGTATGCCAAAAGAATTAAGGAATCTATAGATCATGTGTGATGTTATCATCTAAATTTTCATCTGGTGGGACATAGGCAGGATCATTTGGATTCAAAAATATAAATTCATACTTACCTTTATCTATTTCAACATAATCAAGTTTGCAATTTTTAAGATGTATCATAGAGTCCGGGGAAATAATTATTTCAACCTTATTAATCTTAAGTCTGAGGTCCTCTTCTTTAGATTGATCAAAACCCATCAGATAATTATATTTCCCATTTGTATCCACATTTACAGCAATACGTAACGGCCAATCTTTCGAGTCTGAAGTTTCCGAGGCAGATAATATCTGTTTAGAGGCAGAGTCAGATATTTCAAATATAGTTTTTTGCTTCATGATTTTTTATTATTTTTAACAAATTGTAAATAATTTTTTATCCACATAGATTGATTAGTATCTCTCAAATGACTATATGTTGCTAATAGGTTTTTATAAAGTACGCCATCATATTTACCATTAATACCATATCCTCTTTTAACCTTATAGGCAAAACTATTAATTTTCTTATTAAGCGTTATATTTGAGTAGTGAAATTCATGAGCTCTAATTATGTCACTTTCCATAGGCCAAGGATGCCTTAAATGTTGTGCAAGTTCAACATAACCACGACCAACTGGTTTAGAATTCATAACAACTTTACCATCTATGGCGCCAACCATCTTGATTGTCTTGTTGTTATACTTTATAGATTTGGCTAGGTACATTAAACCGCCGCACTCTGCATAAACAGGTTTGTTAGCTTCAACAAAATCTTTTATTGATTCCATCATATTTTTATTAAAGTTTAATTTTGAAGCGAATAATTCCGGAAATCCACCACCAATTAACAGAGCATCTACTTTGGGTAATTTCTTATTTTTAATGGTATTAAAATAACATATCTTAACACCAAGAGATTTAATTTTATCAATATCGTCAGCATAATAAAAACCAAAAGCATTATCTAATGCTACGCCCAATTTAATATCAGAATAGTCTGGAGAAACGGTAACCCTCTTTGCCAATGTATTCATTTTCTTCTTTTTTAGACCCTTGACTAGATATTTATAGTCAATAGATGATTTTATGATAGATGAAATATTTTTTATGGTTTTAGTATTAGATTTAAGAAATGATGGCTCCAAACCTAAATGCTGTTCAATAATATTTAAATCAGAATTCTTATGAACCGAACCTATAACTTTTAAATTTGTATATTCTTTTAGTGCATTTATAATTTTCCCTTCATGACGATCTGTTGCAATATTATTAAGAATTATGCCTTTATATTTTATATTTTTATCAAATTGCTCATAACCATTGACCAGTGGAGCAATGCCTCTAGTGATCCCTGCACAATCTATAACCAATATAGTTTTTAGATTAAGAAATTTTGCTAATTGTGCATTACTGTCTGAACCGTCTAAACTTACTCCATCAAATAAGCCTTTATTACCTTCCACGATACTTATATTGGATATTTTGGTCTTGTCCATATAAAGTTTTTTAATTTCACCATTGGACATTGTATTAAAATCCAAGTTATAGCATTGACAACCAGAAGCTTGTGATATCCATAATGGATCAATGTAATCAGGCCCTTTTTTAAAAACAGAAAGCTTATATTTCATCTCTCTTAAAAGAGCAGAAAGACCTATTGTGATAATTGTTTTACCAGATGATTTTTTAGTTGATGTAATTAAATATGAGCTCAAAACTAATCTGCTGCATCATCTTTATCAGGAATGACATTGGCGGGTTTTATAATTGTTGGTAGAAATTTAAAATTCGCAATACCTATTAAAACAATTATAAGAGCTAGAGCAACTCCGCCAAGTCCCAAACCCAATTCATACAAAGAGGGTATATATGAGTGTACTACATTATCATAAAACGAACTTTCAATGATCACATGATCTGGAAAGATTGTTAATGGATACGCTTGTCCGCCAATAATGATCACATACATTGCAATAAAACTCCCAATTAATATCAAGACCGAGGAGAGAATAAGTGAATACTCAAGACTTAGTCTTGAAGA
>CEOC01000089.1_pt1 | contig 11793 bp, 10 predicted proteins | sample 356191 | NCBI WGS metagenome assembly CEOC01 (sample SAMEA2619952, study PRJEB7988) | marine metagenome | biome: marine biome (ENVO:00000447); feature: deep chlorophyll maximum layer (ENVO:xxxxxxxx); material: "saline water (ENVO:00002010), including plankton (ENVO:xxxxxxxx)" | depth 17 m
CGCCGACATGGCAACTCTTTTTGAACCTACCTCACTCTTCTTCGTCTTTGAACTGGGCCTTGCTCTCCTTGCTCCCGGTGGTGAGTTCGTGGTGAATCACGAAGGCGGGTGCCAACGAGAGGACCAACACAAATCCAACCACCAAGGCCACGTTTGCCCAAGAGATGGAGGCCAATGGAGCGGTGTTGACCTCTCGATTATCGCTGACATCAACGGCCCCGGTTGGGGCCAAGGAGGCGATGGACATGGTCCTGCGTCCAGCTTGTTCCAAGAGCACCGCAAAGGTGGTGTTGTCCCGAAGTTGACCTTCATCCAGAAGTAATGATCCCTCTCCAGCTTCAACACTCACCCGGTCGTAGGCAACAGCGGGGTGGATTTTTCCTGATTCTTGATGAGGCGTTGGTGCCAGCATCCAGACGGACACCGTACCGTTGAGCGATGCGTCCCATGACAGGGTGTTGTTTTCAACTTGAAGGGACTCAAGCCCGGACCACTCGGGCGTATTGTTTTCCATCACGGAAGACACATCCAATGCCTGACGGCTGCCCGTGAGGAGATGGTTACCGTTCACGACGATGGACGGATAGAAGAGAAGCCTAAACTCGAGGTCGTATTTGAGTTTGGAAGCGGACAAAAAGGTGGCATCCTGTGGCGAAGAGTGGTGTTGAAGCACGAGGGTGTCGTTGCTGAGGTTGTTCAAGTGTTCACCGACTTGCACACAGGGCTCACACCAATCAGCGCTGAAGTATTCAACGAGGTGAGTTGGTTTGGTCGCTTCGCAGGTGTCGTTTTGCATGCATTCTTGCGAGAACATGCGAACGTCGTGCAGGACCCCTTCATCCCCGTCGGTTTCGGTTTGATTGGCCGATACAATCCCTGCATTCAACACCAAAAGCACCAGGACCAACGCTGGCCAAGGTGAGGAAGCCATGCAACAGGGGAGGAGGCATTTGTTCAAAAGGGGTCTGCTCTCACCCCAAACCATGGAACCTCCGTGGTGGCGCCGTCCATCCACCCTTCCGTTGATGCTCGCCGTCTTGGCGTTGCTCATTGTCATCGTTGGTGGTTCCATACGAATCAACGATGCTGGAGAATCCTGTCCGGAGTGGCCAACATGCTTTGGAACATGGCATTTCGCTGTTTCAGAGGCCGAGCAAGGTGCCTATTGGGATGCCAATCCAGATCAAATTGATTCAAGGGGGGAAGACCATCGCTACACCGTCTTCCAAATCTTCGTTGAATGGTTCCATCGGATGCTGGTGGGTGTTATCGCCGTCCCCATTGTTCTCAACGTGTTCTCTGCAAGGAAGCGACGAGAACATTACGGCAAACCGGTGGAGCGGGCCGCACAATTCTCTGCTGTGCTGCTCATCGTCCAAGCAACCGCAGGCTACATCACCGTTCGGTATGACAATGCGGATTGGACCGTTGCTCTGCACCTTTCACTAGCATGCATCTTCACCTCCGGCCTGCTTTGGCAATACATGTCGATGAGAATCACCGAGGGGGCTTCGTGGACGTTCCTTCAAGCGCCACGTTCCTTCATCGACGCTCACTCAAAACGAATTCATTCGATGACCGCAGCCGTCGGTGTGTTGTTGGTGTTGGGCGCATGGGTCTCGTCCTCGGCTGGAGGTCAGTACAACCAGAGTTGCTCGGTCGGTTTTCCAGACGGTTGGCCAAAGTGTCAGGGCTCCATACTTCCATCTCTTGACGGCCCAGGGGTATTCATTCAAATGATGCATCGATTTGGAGCCTTGTTGGTCGGGCTTGTGCTCGTCCTCGGGGTGAGTAATCTGCGAATGTCGGCTCAACAAACACCGGGGAGTTCAGAGCTTGTCCGATTTGCAGAAATGACGACCGGTGTATGGCTTCTCAACGTGATGGTGGGTGGCTCTTACATCGTGTTTGCCAAAGTAGGTGATTTCCCTGAATGGCTTTCTCTCCTCCATCTGGTGGTTGGTGTCGGGGCTTTTCTCTCCGCCGTTTTCCTGATGTTTGCCATGCGTTTCAGCCGTGCACAACCAAAAGGCGCCCACGGTTCGGGTGAGGCAGAATGAGCGCTTTGGTTGACGCTTCTCCACCCGAGCATCCGGGGATGCTCAGCGTGATGATGCAATTGATGAAATTGCGCGTCATCGTCTTGTTGCAAATCACTGCCATTTGTGCCATTCTCGTTCACGACACGTTCGCACGCTACGGCGTCATGGATGTCGAACGAACGTGGTCCGATACCTTCGTTGTCATCCTCATCACGGTGGTTGGAGGAACCCTCTCTGCGGGTGGCTCCAACGCCATCAACATGTGGTACGATGCCGATATTGACCCTCACATGCGCCGAACCATGAATCGACCCGTTCCATTGGGCCATGCGACCCCAAGATTCGCCCTGTTGTTTGGTTCGATTCTTGCCGTCGTGGGTTCTTCTCTCTTCCTGCTCCTCAGCGTGAAAGCAGCTTTTTGGTCAGCCTTTTCAGTGTTGTTTTATGTCTTGGTGTACTCCATTTGGCTCAAGCGCCGAACGCCACAAAACATTGTCATTGGAGGGCTGGCCGGTTCAACGCCTCCGCTGATTGGCTGGGCGGCGGCGGCAGGGGATAGCATCGCTGACTCGAACATGCTCGACCTCGGCTCACCGGTCCCGTGGATGTTGTTTTTCCTCATCTTCTTGTGGACCCCACCGCATTTTTGGGCGCTTGCACTCTATCGTTCGGGGGAATACGGGAAAGTCAACATCCCCATGATGAACGAGGTGAAGGGTGCTGAGCACACGCTGTTTCAAGCGAAGGTGTATTGCGTGCTTCTCTTCCTTTTGGGTTCGGTTCCATGTTTTTGGCCAGAATCCGGCCTTCCCTTGCTTTGGGCCTTTGTCTCGGGCGGTCTAACGCTGTGGTATGCTGCTTCTGTTTGGGCCATCGATCCAGACGAACCGTTTGATGAAAACGGACGAATGCCAAAAGCCGCCAAGTCCTTCTTCAGGAGCCTGTTCTATCTCGGTTGGATGTTCTTGTCCTTGGTGATTATTTCTTTCATTCCTGCTGCGTGGCTTGGTATCCTCGGGCCACTGTGAGTTGAATTCGGTTGCCGAACGCTGGCCATTGCTCACCGTCATCTTCATGAGAAGACCGAAGGTGGGCGAGGTGCGAGCGGCAGTCGCATAGCCTGGCCATTGCGCTGGATTGCTAATCCAGTGGTGTCTCACCTCGGGAGTTCGAATCTCCCCTGCCGCGCCAATCACTCAAAGAAGTCGTCAAACTCGCTCATAGCAGCGGCACTGTTGCGCTTTCTTGCTTCCAAAACACGCTTGAGTCGCTTTCTTCGCTTAAGCAACAACGGGAGCAGAAGGAAGTTGAGCACGATGGTTCCAAGCAAAACAAAACCTGCGTTTTGGAACTCGGAAACTTGTGTTGCATCGTTCAGTTTTTGCAACCATGGAAGGCCAAGTGGAGGTTCAGGGGGCTCCGGTTCAGGAGGGATGAGGTGTTGGTTATACGTCCACCAATCGTCATCGATTTGCACTCGTTCAATGTTGTCCGAGGGGTAGTTGGCCGCCATCAATTCATTACCGACGCTGTCAATTGGGGCCAAGATGTAGTAATACGTCCGGTAAGGCTGGACGCCGTCTCGGTCAAGGCCGCTCTGAGTGAGCGTCCCCGTTTCGCCTGGAACCCCCTCCAGGCCCTCGACGATGGGTTCGATGAACTTGAGGTCAATGTTGCTTGGTCTTGCCTCAATGCGGTAGATATTCCAAGTGACGTTGCCTTGAGCCTCGTGAGGAGGCCATGTCCACGAAAGGTCTACGGTGTAGCACACCGACCAGTCTTGCTGTTCTTCGTAGCACTCCGTGCTGTTCGTAAAGGTCCATGTGTGCGAGAGACCGACCAGAGAGGTCGATGGTGGAATGGCATCGCCGCAGAGTTGACCTGCAACCCCGTCAACCCGGGTGATGTTGGCCATCTGGAGGTTGGGATTTCCTTCTCGGTCGATGGGAATGATGGCATAAGAGGCGCAAATGCCTGTTTCAAGCCGGTCTGGGTCGAGCCAAGTTTGGTCCCCGAGGGGTAAAGTGGTGGCGAGACTTTCCAGTGTCAACTCTTCCCAGATGTTCTCGTTGATGCCGTTCGCCGTTTCCGGGAAGACCGTGGTTCCTGAAATGCCCTGAATCTTGTAGATGTTCCATCCACCGACGTAGGGGTTCGTGATGTCGCCGTTCGGGGTCCAGTCCAGTTGGATTTGACCGTCAACGAGTTGTGTCCATTCCACGTCTTCAGCGGTGGCGTTGGTTGGTGGGAGCACGCCGATGAGGAGGATCACGCCGTCTTTGGTCATCGAGATGTCCACCGTTTGAGAATCCGGGCCGAAGGTGTAGCCGTCAACGCCGTCGAGGAACTCCCACTCAACGCTTTCAGTAGAAGGGAGGTATCGAATATCGACCGTGGTCAAATCGATGTTTTCGGGCAGAATTGAGGTCAAATCCATGGTCAGGCCAATGTTTCGCAATCCTTCTTCCTCACTCGAGAGCGATTGGACATCAACGGCGATCATCATCAACGGGGAATCGCCGCCACCTATGCCGTAATTTTTCCCAAGATGGGGGAGGAGGATGTCGTGGGAGAAGGCGGCTTCCTGCTCCGTGATGGCAAACCCTGTAAAGTAAGGTTCAACGCTCAGGTTGACCGAATTCAACACGTCGAATTCCACGTAAGCGTATTCCGTCTCGCCCCAAGGGTCGGTGACTTGGAGCGTGAGGTTGTGGTGCCCGAGGCCAAACGCTTCTCCAGTTCGATTGAGCACTTGTCCGTGCCCCCAGACATAGAAACCCTCTCGCCACGTGTAGTTGAGGGGTTGTGAGGCGATGGAACTGAAACGTGCCACAAGCTCAACATCCTCTGTGGTGAGGAAGACGTTGTTGTCGGAATTGGTTTGGACAGAGGGGTTGATGGCGCCAACTTGGACGTTGGCGTTGAGTGAGTAGAGGTTGTCGCTCATTCGTACATCCTCGCCGTTTTGATAGATCGTGGGCAATTGCACCCGAATCAAACGGTTGTTTCCAGTGGTGGTCATGTTGAAGGTGCAGGTTTCTGTCTCGCTGGGGTGCATCACGGCGATGTCACAACTGTCCTCCACCTCGAGTTCGTATTGGGTGTTGTACACCTGATACGAGACCGTGATGTTCTCAACCGACATGTTCCCGAGATTCGCAAAGGTGGAAATCACACGGTCGTTGCCGTAGTAGAATTGCGAGGATTGGACGTTATGGCTTGGGTAGACATCCATCACTTTGAGGTCAATGCTGTCGTTCAGGACGATCTCGTAGGCCGCGAGGTTGTTTGAGGGGTTGAGGTCAGCATGAGGGTTTCCTATGCTGCTGAACAGTCCAAACTTCAGCATGTACCGTCCTTCCTGTCCGTAATTGAACGCTGGCAAGTTGATGTTGTAAGGGTCGTAGCCACCCCAAGCAGGAAGGTTTTCCACCGTTTTGTAAGCCTCTTTGAGCATCATGGTCTCCTGCTCATCCCAGAGTTGCCATCCAAACTCTCCCGTGAAGGTGCACAAACCGCACAACGTGGATTGGCCCTTGGCTTTGAAGACATAGTCCGTTCCCGTGTTCAACACGCTTTCCTGGTCGTAAACGGCAAGATTCTGGAGGTGTTCAATGGGGTTGTGATCGGTATCTGCAATCACGTCGACGAAATCGTTGGTCAAGTTGATGGTGAAACGGAGCTCGTCGTCGGAGGGAACTTGGTCATTTTGACTGAAACTGTAGACGATGGTGAAGGTCCCTTCTGCGTTTTGCCCGGGAATCCACAGTGCGGTGGAGGGCACAAGTTCGGTGGATTGGCCCTGGATGTTCCCCATGTTGAACTGGCCGGTTTCATCGTAGACCGATTTGCAGGAGGAGGCGGTGATGTCGCCGTCGCATGCATACCACGTGAGAACTCGGGCAGCACCCGACGGGCTGTTGTAGAAGTTGGTGACCTCGGCTTCAAAACTGATGGTGTCGAACGATGAATACCATGCATCGGGCACCGGCGATGAGCTGCCGGAAATGCCGATTGAACCCGTCAGGCTCGCGCTGGAGGCTGGGGCCGTAGCGAGCACGCCAAGGGTTGACAAAAGGAGCATGACAACGAAACCAAGACTGGTTCGTCGGTTGGGAATCTCGCGTTGCTTTCGCTCGGTCATCGTAACCTCCTTCCATCCGTGATTCAAAGACTCATCGCTTCTCATCAGCCTAATTTGAGCATTTGGCGGTGATGGTTGATGCGACAAGTGGGGTCAGTTTAGGGCGTTCGCATGGTTTCATGCGGCAACCTCATGAATTGTGCAGGCATGGTCAGTGCATGCGCCGAACGCCCCTTGCTAGCGAGCGGGATGAAGGTGCCTTGACGGCCGTGATTGAATTCCTATCAGCGTTCACGCTGTTTTTGATGATTCTCACGGCTTTTCTCTCCCTAGCTCAACTCCAAATGGGTTCCAACGACCCTGACGTCGACCGGTTAGACCGAGCGGCGTCGTTGGGCCTGGATCGACTCACCTCGGGCGAAGGATGGTTTGTTCCGTACGCTGATGGTTTGGATTATGCAAACGCTTCCGCCGATTGGCATTTGGCTTCCGCCGATGCGCTTCACGAAGGAAGGGTTCAGCCGGGTTTGCTGATGCACCAGCGGCTTGACATGGACCGCATTGTAGCGCTCCACAACGTCACCGAAGACGGTATGGCCTCCGGCTTGGGCCTTGATGTCGACATGAGCCTTCGTCTCACCATCGTGGTCGCTGAAAGCACACAAGCAGGTCGTGCGTCAACCGTTTTGTTTGAGGGCGGGACTGAGCGAGGTACGGCACCCTCCTCTTCCACGGCCTATCGTTCGTTCCAACAGGACGGTGAATTGATTCGTGTGATTTTGGAAGTCCATGATGGTGGTCGCAAGAACAACGTGCTCCACCTAACCGAAGTCATGGCTCGACCTTCTTCCAGCGGCCCGGAATGGATTGAGGTTGAGAATCCAAACGATTTCGCTGTTGCTTTGAAAGGTTGGTCGTTGAATCACACCTCCGGAAGCAGTTCGAGCAACCTCCTTTTGCAATCGGGTGTCCTCTCAGGTCAATCGCTTTCCTTGTTCACCGGGGATGCCTCGTCTCAAGCGGTAGGCAATGCAACGCACGTGGTCGACTTGGGTTCCTTGGGCTTCTTGGGCGTGGGGCAATTGGACGGTTTGGCTAACGGTCAAGGCACCTTGAGCCTCCGCTACACGCAACTTGACGAGATCACGCCTGTCGATGTCATGCGGGTTGAGTGGGGGGGGAACACCCAACTGTTCATGGTGACCGGACAATCCTTGGTTTGGGATGGAGATGACCGTTTTGAGTCCAGTTCGTGGGCGTTAGAAGACTCGCCAACTCCCGGTGAAGGTACCGCCTGAATCGGTGTTGCGTAATCGTCTGCTTTCCGCACACTTCATCAACCCAAGCCTGTTCCTTCCGTTTGGTCCCCATGCAACCGACGAGCGTTTACACCCGAGACCGATGCGTGACGGGCATCCATGGATTGGATGAGATTCTACGCGGTGGGATTCCCTACGGCTCAACCGTGCTGGCCGCTGGAACCTGTGGTTCAGGAAAAACAACCCTTGGCATGGAATTCCTCGTTCGAGGTGCTTTGGCCGGCGAAGCATGCGCTCACTTTACGGCCACTGAGCCTTCGGTGAAACTGCTGGAAAACATTCGCCAATACGCCTTCTTCGACATGAACATGGTTGATTCAGGGCTCATCAACGTCTTTGACATGGACGTTCTCTACTCCTGGTTGGGTCTCGAAAAGGCCTCCTTTGACCTTGATGACGTTCACGCCCTGATCAAATCCATCGTCGATATCGTGAACACCATCGGTGTCACTCGCCTGGTCATCGATTCGGTCACCACGCTTTGTTACAAGATTAAATCGGAACAATTGATTCGAGACTTCTTGTTTACGCTCGGAAAGAAATTGGCCACGCTGGGCTGCACCACCATCCTGATTTCCGAAATCACCTCGGCCACCGAAAACGCCCACTGGTCTTCCTTTGGTGTTGAAGAAGCCATTGCTGACGGCATCATCGTCATGGGCGACTCAGAGCGAATGGGCCATTTGCTCCGGTTCTTGCAAGTGGTGAAGATGCGTGGTACCTCGCACAGCCGAGCGAAACACGCTATTGAATTGACACCGCTTGGAGTGATGCTCATTCCGATGCTCAAATGGGGTGCTTCGGCCGACAAGACATCCAGATGGGGGCAATGAAGATGTTTGAACTTGACCAACAGATTGCCGAACAACTGACTCAAGTCTCGCTGGGAAGCTCCGTTCAGGTTCGCATGAGCGCCACCAACTCTTTCGCCGTCACCGCCAGCACCATGATTCCGCTCATGCAGATGTTTGAGATGGGCGGCGTATACATCTCTGCCAGTCGAGGTGCAGTTGAAATCATCCAAGCCTTCGAATCCATCGGCGTTGATGTCTCGGGGATTCAGTTTCTTGATTTGGTGTCTTCTGGTGTGCTTGGCGGGACGGATGTTCCTTATTCCAACATCACGTTCATTGACAGTCCCATCATGCTGGAAAGCATCCTGCTGCGCACCCTTTACACGCTGAGAACCGTCAGCAGTGCACGAAATTTTGTCTTCCTTGACAGCGTGAACGCCTTGGCCATTTACAACGACGACCGGATGCTCGCAGAGTATCTCCACACCTTCATCAACACGTTCCGGCAGCGAGAGGTGCTTTCCGTGATGCTCAACGTTCCCGACCAGACGCCACCGCTCGTGCTTGCAAATCTTGACACCTATTGCACTGATTTGATCGACCGTGGACAGGTGGTCCTCCTCTGAGGTGATGATGCATGGCTCGAAAAATGACCTTTGACCCCGAGGATGAAGAGTTCTTTGGCTCCGTCGGCTCCTTCGGCGTTCCAAAATTTGACAACGAAATGCGGGGGGGCGTCCCACGAGGATTTACGATGATCGCCTTTACCGAAACCGGTTCCGGTAGCGAGTTGTTCGCTAAACAATTCACGTCGCCCGCAGAGGAGCCCGAAAACACCCTCTACATCGCAACCGATGAAGGCCAGCAGGAAATCATTCGAATTTTCAAGAAATACGACTGGCCGCTCGACATCAAAGTTCGAACGATTGGCGAAGAGTACAACGCCAATGTCCTGGAACGTGAGTTGCTCGCCAGTCGATACCGCCTTGAGGGCTTTCAACTGGCTGACATCCAACGCCTTGCTCAAACTCGGTTTGTCGATGACAGTAGCCAGGATTACCTCACCGAGGTCACCAACGAAATCATGGGCCTCGGGCCGTATTTTAGGGTGGTCCTCGACAACCTTGATTTCTTCCTGCAGCGTGAGGACCCTGCTCGCGTGATCTCCATGGTTCGTATGCTCCAGGCCCACGCTCAAATGGTGCGAGGTTTGCTGATGATTTCGGTATCGTCTGACGGTCTCGACCCTGCTATCAAGCAGGAATTGTCCTCCATCGCCGACATGGTGCTCTCGTTCAAGGTTCGAACCATCGGTACCGACTTCGAAAACTCAATGATCGTCTCGAAGTTTAGAAACGCTCCTGAGAACTTGAAAATTCTCGTGTTCCGAGTAACGCCCGAAGAAGGTATTACGCCAGAAACCGTGGAACGTATCGCTTGACGGCCGCCTGTGGTGCAAACGACATGTCCAAAACAGTCGGGCGTGCGCCATCCCCCATGGGGAAGCGCGCTGCGACCGGAGGATACGACCCGTCCGGCATTGACTCCGAGGCTTGGGAAGAGCTTGAGGGGCAACTCGAAGCCACCATTCCCAATTACGACCGCGTGAACAAATGGATGACGTTCGGTCAAGACAAGCGTTGGAGGCGAAATGTCCGAAACCATGCAACGCCCGGCATGAAGGTGCTCGAAGTGGGATGCGGTCCCGGCTCCTTCGCGGAGGATTTGGTTGGAATGGAATTGACCTGTCTGGACCCGTCGCCTGAAATGTTGGCCACAGCCCAACCTCGAGTGGACGGCGCCCGTGCCAAGCGCGGTGAAGAACCGGCGACCTATGTCGAGGCCATCGCAGAAGACATACCGCTGCCCGACGATTCGTTTGACATGGTTTTCTGCTTGTTCTCTTTCCGAGATTTCAAGGACAAAGAGCAGGGGCTCAACGAGATCTTCAGGGTGCTAAAACCGGGGGGTCGTTTGGTGATTTGCGATGCGGGGAAGGCCAACAAACTCCACGGTTTTTTTGGCTACCTTTGGATGAACAGCGTGGTTCAACTGATGGCGAGGGTCATCACGAGGGAAAAAGACCATCCTTGGAAAGGTCTTGCTCGCAGCTACACACATTACGGGACCAATGGCTACTATCGAAAAATGATGAAGAAGGTTGGTTTTCAAAACGTTCAGGGTCGGCTACTTTATCCGTTCGGCATGGCCAGTCGTTTTCGTGGTACTAAGCCCGAAAATTGAACCAAAGAACACACCCCGTTAGACTCTTAAACCCCCTTTCGCTGGGAAAGTCAACAGGTGTTCTTCATGGGTATGTCCGAGGTCCTTCGAAGCATCAAAACCGCAGAGCAAGACGCCGAAAAGCGCCTTTCTGATGCACAAGAAGAAGCCTCCAAAATCGTGGCAGATGCTCGCCGAAAATCCTCTGAAATGGTGCAAAATGCAGCCGATGAAACGGTGACCATGACACAGAAAATTCTGGACGACGCCCGAAACAAGGCGCAAGGCGAAGCCGACCAAGTCAAGGCGGCTGGAGCGAAGGAAGTGGCGAGCATTGAATCAAGTTCCTCGAACAACCAAGATTCGGCCGTTGATATGGTCGTGAACGCACTGTCATCTGAATGAGGCGATCAAATGTTTGACACCGTCGCCATGTCTCGTCTTACGGTCGCCGCACCGGTCGGCCGTATGGCCGATGTGTTGCGAACGTGCACAGAACTTGGCTGCGTCCACATCGAATCCTACACCAACTTCGAAGAAGGCGTGAATGTCGGCCAAGCAAGCGCCTCCGATGAAGCCAACCACGTCAGCTCCCTCCTTGCCAAGGTCCGTGCGGCCATTTCTGCTTTCAAACCTGTCAACACCGAAGGTCCGGTGCCGCTTCGTCGCGTCAAGGAATTGCTCGAGGGCTCGTTCTCAGAAGAGTTGCAAACCGGCCTTGACCTTCTTGACACTCACCGAGACTCCGAAGCAGAACTGGAGGTACTTGACGAACAGATTCACCTCTTGCGCCGATTGGCTCCTTTGAACATGGACTTGGACCTTCTCGCTGGTTCCGACCGTGTTGAAGTCTATGTCTCTGAAACCAAAAAAGCCAGCAAAGCACGGTCGATGTTTGGCTCCCTTGCTCAGAAAGTGGAACTCGCCTGGGCCCCGGGTATCGTCGCCGTCGCCTGCTTGCCCTCTGAAGGCGCAGAAGTGCAGATGGCCATGGGTGAACTCGGTGGCAAGCCCGTCCAAATTCCAACCATGAGCGGATCTGCCGACGAGGCCCTCAAACAATTGTTGGCTAAGCGCAGTGAGGTTGAGGGCACCATGTTCTCCGCTTCAGAAGATGCGCAGCGTTGGGCTCGAAACAACGGCCGCAACATCCTCGCTATCCACGAATACTTGACCAAAGAAGATGAGATTCACACGGCGCCCACTCAACTCGCCGTCTCCGGTCAAGCCTTCGCCCTGGACGCATGGGTTCCTTCATCCAAAACCAACGCCGTGAAGTCGGCTCTCAAGGACATGGCTTCCCACGTTGAGGTCGAAGCCTTCGTGAACGA
>CEOC01004372.1_pt1 | contig 11778 bp, 16 predicted proteins | sample 356191 | NCBI WGS metagenome assembly CEOC01 (sample SAMEA2619952, study PRJEB7988) | marine metagenome | biome: marine biome (ENVO:00000447); feature: deep chlorophyll maximum layer (ENVO:xxxxxxxx); material: "saline water (ENVO:00002010), including plankton (ENVO:xxxxxxxx)" | depth 17 m
AAGAAAAAACCAATAGGCATAATTCATTTACACGATATCCTATAAATTAAAATGCAGTATTCTATAATAATAAAATCACTCAAATATTTTTTATTATTTTTATCAATTTCAATCTTTACAATTCTTATTATTAAAAGTGTCTCACAAAAAAATGATAACCAAAGTAGTTTGATCACATTCGAAAGTGAAGAAGTCAGCTCAACCACTCAGGTTTTAAAAAAACCACTTTTTATGGGTCTTGATAAAAAACAACAGCCTTTTAGAATATCAGCACAAAAAGCAACAAGATTTACCAATACTGAGAATATTTTTAATTTAGAAAAACCTAATGGTGAAATAGAAACAAATTCTGAAAAATTTTATATTTATGGAAACACAGGTGTTTTTGACAATAGCGACCAAACCTTGTTGATTAATGGTGATGTTGAATTTACCAATAAAAATTCAATCAAATTTGAAACCTCTGTTGCTAAATTTGACTTTAAAAAGCAAATATTAATGGGAAATGAATCTGTAATCGGACGAAAAAATGATTCAATTATAAAGTCTCAGGGATTTAAGATAATCAATAAAGAAAATAAAGTTATTTTTTTTGGTAAATCATACCTCACATTAAACAAGTAATTATAAGAATGTATCTATTAATTTTCTTAACTTTTATTTTTTCTGAGTTAAATTCACAACAATTAATTGATGGTAAAAAAGATAACCCTGTTGAAATTTATGCTGAAGAAGCAATTGAATGGCACAAAAATGATAAAAAGTACCTAGCAATTGGAAACGCGAAAGCAAGTAGCGGAACCATGTCACTAACGTCGGAAAAAATTGAGGCCTTTTATAATGAAAAGGAAGATTCCGCCATGGACATAAAACTTGTTAAAGCTCACAGAAAAGTAAAAATAACTGATAAAAAACTCGAGATTGTCGGTGGTGAATCAGCTGAATATGACTTAGAAAAGGATTACTTTGCTATATTTGGAAAAGATCTAGTTTTGACGTCAGAGAAAAATAAACTTAAATCAAATAAAAAAATGGAGTATTGGAGAAATAAAGGTGTGGCAATAGCATCAGGAAAAGCTTCGGCAATTAAAGATGCAGAATTTATTATAAAAGGTGAGAAATTAATATGGTACATCGAAGAGGTTGAAGAAAAAATGAATGTTAAAAAAATCCTTGGTTTTACAAATGTTTCAATTAGGACAAATAATGAGGTAGCATTTAGTGATAAAGCTCTTTATAATAAGAATACTGGAATTTGTAAATTATTTGGTAATGTTAAACTACAAAAAGGATCGAGCTTTCTCACTGGTGATTATGCTGAAGTAGATATGAATAAAGGAATAAGTAAATTACTCCCCGCTCCTAACTTAGATAATTTAAATGAAAATAGGGTAAGAGCATTGATAGATAAAACAGAAAACTATGAAACCAATGAATCAAATTAACATACCTTTTGTTGCCGTTCATAATAAAGGCCTAGAAATAAATAATATTTCAAAAACTTATAATAAAAAGAAAGTTGTAAATAATGTTTCAATAAAACTTAACAGAGGTGAATCTGTTGCACTCCTGGGACCTAATGGAGCGGGTAAAACTACTTTATTTTATATGATAATGGGACTAATTGGAAATGATAGTGGATCAATCCTATTAGATAAAAATGAAATCTCAGAATTCCCAATGTATAGAAGGTCAAAATTAGGAATAGGTTACTTACCTCAAGAATCATCTGTTTTTAGGGGGTTAAGTGTTGAAGAAAATATTTTAGCTATTTTGCAAAAATCTTTGAAAAAAAATGAAGAAATAAAAAAAACATTAGAAGAATTACTCTCTAATTTTGGTATCGAACATGTAAGGAATTCACCATCTCTCTCATTATCAGGTGGGGAAAGAAGAAGATTAGAAATAGCAAGATGTATGGCTGCAAAGCCAAATTTTGTTCTTCTAGATGAACCGCTTGCAGGTATAGATCCTATTGCAATACAAGATATTAAAAACTTAATCCAAAATTTAAAAAGCAATAACATAGGTGTTCTAATCACTGACCACAATGTAAAGAGTACATTGGAAATAGTTGATAGAGCATATATTATTTTTGAAGGAAAAGTTCTTTTTGAGGGAAAACCAGAAGAAATTGTGAATAATAAAAATGTTCAGGCTTTTTATCTCGGACAAAACTTTTAATAATGAAAAATAAAATACTAGTTTCTGGGAAACAGACTAAGATTGGATTGTCTTTAAAAAAATATTCAATTGATTCAATAACAACAACATTAAATAAATACTTTCAAGATTTTATAAGCTCAAGCATATTGTTCTCAAAAGATACTTTTAATTTTAGATGTGAAATAAATATTCATCTTGAAAAGACAATTTTTATCAAGTCACATTCTTTGAGTAATGATGCCTACGGTGCTTTTAACCTTGCTAATGAAAAAATAAAAAAAAGAATAAGGAGATACCATAGAAAATTGACAGACCACAGAGCTAAACTGACCAAAAAAGATATAAAAATAAATGCTAGTGAGTACATTATTAAAAATCCAGAAAAAGTTAAGATCAACATTAGTGAGAAAGAACCTGTAATCATCGCTGAATCGGAAGAAATTATAAAATCCTTAACTGTAAGTGAAGCTATAATGTTAATGGACCTAAATGATCAAAATGCAATCTTTTTTAAAAATACCAAAAATAAAAGACTTAATATTTTGTTTAAGAGGTCGGATGGGAACATAGGTTGGTTAGACCCCAAAAAGTGACATGAAACTTTCAGAATTTATCTACAAAAATTCAATTTTTATAAACGTTGAAGCAGAAAGCCAAAAAAACGTTTTTAAAATTCTAGGAAATATTTTTTCAAAAAAAAATAAGGCTTTATCATCGCGTATCATTGACAAATTAAATGAAAGAGAACGCTTAGGAAGCACAAGTGTTGGTAATGGGATCGCAATACCGCACACAAAAGTTGACGGTATTAAAAAAACTCAAGTTATTTTTTTAAAACTAAAAAGTGGAGTGGATTTCTCAGCTTCAGATGGTAAGAAGATAGATTTAATTTTTTCTATAATTGCGCCTGAAAATTCAGAGTCTGACCATCTCTTAATTCTATCATCGATCTCAAACTTTATAAGAAAAAAACAGAAAATTGATAGATTGAGAGGTTCGGCTACAATTGAGGAAATATCTTTCCTATTTTCAAAAATTTAGACTAATGAAGACTAATATATCTTAAACCAGACTGCATTATTGCAGCTATCGCCGCTTCTTTAGAATCAAAAGCAGCTAGAAGTGTTCCATCTGAACCATAAACTGAAAAAATATCGGTGCTAAAATTATCTTCATTGTGTATTTCTTTTTTTACAAAGGCAAAGCTAGAACTTTCCTCGCTGAATGATAAAGTTTCAATAACATTATTTTTGTCTATTTGATTTGCCATTTTCTAAACTTATGAATTTTTCATTATTTGATTTGGAACTATCCTTTATTTCTATTTTTTTTGATTCTTCGGAGTTAATTGGTTGAGAGAGGTCAACTGACAGTAAACCATTTTCCATTGATGCTCCTTCAACTTCAATTCCCTCAGCTAACACAAAATTTCTCTGAAATTGCCTTGTAGCTATACCTCTATGAAGAAAGATTCTGTCATCATTTTCTTCCTTTTTAAAGCCTTTAATTTGAAGTTGATTTCCCTCAAGGTTTATTTCAAGATCTCCTTTTTCAAAACCTGCTACTGCTATTGTGATTCTAAGTAAATTAGACGAAATTTGTTCAATATTATAAGGAGGATAAGTTTCCGTTGATAATTTTGATATTCTGTCTATTGTTCTTTCAAACTGTTCAAAACCAAGAAGAAAAGGGCTATTAAAGACTGACATTCTACTCATAAATCCTCATTAATAAGAGCGATAATTAGCGAACCTTAAAAAGCGTTCTTTTATTATTTATATTACAATCAATTATTTTTCAACAACTTTTTCTTAACAAAAAAAAACCATCTTTTATTCATAAAAAGTTCTCTTAAAACTATTACATTCCATTATCGACAAATAATTTAACCAAATCTAACTAATTCAAAAAAATTTGGTTCATTAACTTTGAATAAATGGTGGAGCTGGACGGGATCGAACCGACGACCTTCTGAATGCCATCCAGACGCTCTCCCAACTGAGCTACAGCCCCTTGGTGAAAAATACTATTTAGTCTGACTTTATAAAATCCCCAACATCTTTTATATCCTCTCCTACACCAGAGATTGCTCCACCTATTGTTCCACAACCTGATAAGAAAACTATTAAAAAAAATGAGTAGTATAACTTTTTCATAGTTAAAATTAATTTAAAATTATACACAACACAACAGCAAATGGAGATTATTCTTCTTCTCTTTCAATCTCTATAATATCTTCAACTGAATCATCATCATTAACAGAAGGGGTAATGTCTTGATCGTCTTCCACAGACTCGATTTTAATTTCTTTTTCCTCTATTGTTTGCTCGGTTGTTCCTTCAGTTTTTAAATTTTTTGGTGGTCTTCCTCTTTTAGACACATTAGTTAGCAAAGACGTGAGCTCATATCCACAATTTGGACATGATACTGGGAACTTTCCAAAATCAAAGAACAAGGTACTGCATTGCGTACACTTTCGTTTGGCTCCTTTTTCAAAATCTTCCATTTTACAATTCCCTTAATGGTTCAAATAAACTATAAATCAATTAATGATAAAAAATACATTTACTCTTAAATCATTAAAAAGTAAATGCCTTAGTGGTAAATTATCTGTTCCTGCAGATAAATCAATTTCAATCAGAGCATTGCTCATCTCCTCAATTTGTTTTGGAAATACAAAAATTTCAAATTTGTTGGAATCTGAAGATGTAAAAAATACACTAAACTGTTTAAAACATTTAGGAGTAAAAATTTTAAAAAAAGGAAGTCAATTCGAAGTATTCGGAGAGGGTGGTTTTTTTAAGGATCCTCAAAAAGAACTTTTTCTTGGCAATTCTGGCACAGGTTTACGATTACTCATAGGTTTATTATCAACAAGAAATATTAATGTAAATTTTACTGGTGACCAGTCTCTCTCATCTAGGCCAATGATGAGAATTGTAGAACCGCTAAAAAAAATGAATGTAACTATCAAACACAATAATGGTTACCTTCCAATAAAAATTGAAAAAAATAATGATTCTTCTTTACCTCTTAAATATTCATTGGAAATAGGTTCTGCTCAAGTTAAAAGTGCAATTCTCCTTGCATCCCTCAATTTAAGTGGAGCAACAATAGTGAAAGAAAAATTCCCAAGTCGTGACCATACAGAGATTCTTCTAAAATATCTTGGAGCAGATATTAAAAAGGAAAAAAATATTATCACTTTAAAATCTCCAAATTTTTTAAAACCAAAGGATCTTTTTGTGCCAGGCGACTTTAGCTCAGCGGCTTTCCTAATAGTTGCGGCTTTAATTACTAAGGGAAGTAAAATTATAATTGAAAATGTAGGACTAAATTTTTTTAGAACTGGTCTTTTGGAGGTTTTAAAAAATATGAATGCAAAAATAAATATTTCAAACAAGAAACTCTTAAATGGTGAGATAGTTGGAGATATATTTGTAGAAAGTTCTGACCTCGTCTCTACTGAGGTAAACTCAGAAATTACACCGAGATTAATTGATGAGTTTCCAATACTTTTTGTGGCAGCTTCTTTTGCCTCAGGCAAATCTACTTTCAAAGGTCTTGAAGAACTTAAGTTTAAAGAGAGTGATCGTTTAAAAACAATGGCTGATTCTTTAAAAGGTGCTGGAGTAGAATTAGGTTTAAAGAAAGACTCTCTTGAAGTTATTGGAAATAAAAAACAACAAGGTGGTAACTTCGTTGATACAAAAAGTGATCATAGAATTGCTATGTCAATGCTTACTTTTGGCTTAGCAGCTGAAAAAAGTATTACTATTGACGATTCTTCAATGATAAAAACCTCTTTTCCAAAATTTAAGGAAACTATGAACAGTATAAATGCAAACATCAATAATGTTTCAAAATAATAAACCCGTCATCGCTATTGATGGAACAGCAGGGTCAGGAAAAGGAACTTTAGCAAAAAAACTTGCTGAAATTCTTAATTATGATCACTTAGATAGTGGATTACTATACAGAATACTTGCTTATGAATTTTTGAATGTAAACAAAGATTTAAAAAAGCTAACTAAAGTTGATATTGATCTAAATATTTTTCTATATAAAAAAAAAATTAAAAAAATGAATCTTAGATCTTCAGAAATAACAAAAATTTCGTCTGAAATCGCAAAACTTAAATTTGTAAGACACAAGCTGATATCATTGCAAAGAAAATTTGCAAATTTTCCACCAAATGGAATTGGTTCTGTTATTGACGGAAGAGACATTACAAGCGTCATTACACCTCATGCAGAAATTAAATTTTACATAGATGCAGATGTTAAAATTAGAGCTAAAAGAAGGCTTTTACAATTAGACTTACCAAAAACAAATTACAATAAAGTTTTAGAAGAGTTAATTCAACGTGATTTGCAAGACAAAAGCAGGAAAATATCTCCATTAATTCAAACTGAAGATAGTCATTATATTAATGCGAGTAAACTTAATGAATCAGAAGTACTAGAAAAAGCAATTAATTATATTAAAAAAAAAACAGATATTATTTAGTGATTGCATAAAAGACTAAAATTATGTAAACAGTTTACTGACTTAAATTTAGGAAATTATATTGGAAGAAAACTTTAACGAACTTTTAGAAAAAAGCCTTTTAGACTTTAAATATAAGGAAGGTCAAATTATTAAGGGTACAGTCCTTTCGATAGTGAATGATACAGTTGTCGTAGATGTTGGATTAAAATCAGAAGGTAGAATCCCAATTAAAGAGTTCCATTCTCCCGGTGAGGAACATAATGTAAAAATCGGAGAAAAATATGACGTTTACCTTGAAAAATTAGAAAACAAGGAAGGCGAAGCACTTCTCAGCCGAGACAGAGCAAGAAAAGAAGAATCTTGGAATAATCTTGAAAAAATTCAAGATTCAAATCAACAAGTAATGGGGATAATTACTGAGAGAGTAAAAGGGGGGTTTGCTGTTGACATTAACGGAGCTTTAGCCTTTCTTCCTGGAAGTCAAGTTGACTTGAAGCCAATTAAGGATATATCACCACTACTAAACAAACCACAGCCCATGATAATTTTAAAAATGGATAAATTAAGAGGTAACATTGTTGTTTCTAGAAGAGCACTATTAGAAGAGTCTAGAAAGGCTGACAGAAGCAAGCTTTTGTCAGATATTTCAGAAGGAGACAAATTAAAGGGGATCATCAAAAACATCACTGACTATGGAGTTTTTGTAGATTTAGGTGGAATGGATGGTTTGATTCATGTAACCGATTTGTCTTGGGAAAGAGTTAATCACCCGTCTGAAAAATTGAAATTAGGTCAAGAAATAGAAGTCATAGTCACTAAATACGATAAAGATAACAACAGAATAAGTCTGGGCCTAAAACAATTAACTGAAGATCCATGGAAAAATGTAGATAATGATTATAAAGTAGGTTCAATCATTAAATCAAAGATTTCGAACATTGCTGATTACGGTGCGTTTGTTCAACTTGAGAGAGGAGTAGAAGGCTTAATTCATAATTCTGAGCTAAGCTGGGTTAATAAAAATGTTCACCCAAATAATATTGTTAATATTGGTGAAGAAGTTGAAGTTATGATTCTTGAAATAGATCATAATAAAAGAAGAATAAGTCTTGGGAGAAAACAGTGCGTTGAAAACCCTTGGAAAACTTTTGCTGAGAAAAATAAAAAAGGTGACATTGTCGAAGGAAAAGTAAAGAATTTAACAGATTTTGGAATCTTTGTTGAACTATCCAATGATCTTGACGGTTTAATTCATTTGTCAGATATTTCATGGGAAAAGTCAGGAGAGGAAGCCATTAAGAGTTACAAGGTTGATGACCTTGTAAAATTTAAAATTCTTGAAATTGATTTAGAAAAGGAAAGAGTTTCATTAGGTATTAAACAATTATCTTCCGATCCTTCAAAATCAGATAAACTTATAAATAAAATAGTCACAGGTATAATTAGTGAGATAGAAAAGGATAAGATTCATGTAAAGTTCGAGAATGAGAAAAAAGGCTTTATTAGGAGATCAAATCTTGCAAAATCTAAAAATGAGCAAAATACTGAGAGATTTGCAGTTAAAGAAAAAATTGATGCCAAAGTTATAAAAAAATCCGCAAAAGATGAACTATATGAGTTATCTGTAAAAGACCTTGAAATACTGGAGGAAAAAAAGGCACTCAAAGAATATGGTTCAAGCTCTTCTGGAGCAAGCATTGGTGACATTATAGGAGCCGCTCTTGACAAGGATAACCAAAAAAATAAAAAAAGTTAGAAAATGAAGAAAAATGATTTCTTGATTCAATACTTTGAAAAAAGAAAATCAAAGATAATTAAACTTTTTTTAGTATTCCTCTTAGCATTTTTGCTTCTCTTCCTAATTAACAATAAATTAACCCCTAAAAAAATCATAGGAAAGATTCACCTTGAAGGGATTATCAATGATAAGAATGAGTTAATTAAACAAATTAACGAAATAAGTAAAAATGAAAATATAAAAGGTCTTCTAATAATTGTTAATAGTCCTGGAGGCACTTTTGTAAGCAGTAAGGAAATCTATGACAGTTTAGAAAAAATAAGTATGAAAATTCCAACCTCAGCTTACATGAAAGAGATGGGAACATCTGGTGCTTATCTTGCTTCTCTGGGCGTACAAAAAATTTTTGCTAATCAAGGAACTATAACAGGTTCCGTCGGTGTAATTCTTCAGACTGCTCAATTAACCTCTTTGATGGAAAAAATTGGAGTTAAACCAATAATAATTAAAAGTGGTGAACTTAAAGCTACACCCAATCCACTTGAACAACTAGACGAAGAAAAAATAAACTATCTAAAAAAAATCATTGGTCAATTACAAGATGAGTTCCTTGATATAGTAAAAGAAAAAAGAAATTTAAACCAAAGTACTATTAGAGAGATTTCAAGTGGAAGAATTTTTACTAGTAAAAAAGCGCTAGAACTAAATTTAATTGACTTTATTGGAAATGAAAAAGATGCAATAAATTGGATAAAAAAAGAAGGGAATCTCGACCAAAAAATAGAAGTTATTGAATTAGATAAAAAACGCTCTTTATATAAAATACTAAATACAACTTTTTTTAAAAGTTCGCTAAAACCTTTTAATTTAAATCTAAATAATGGTATACTAGCAATTTGGACACCCGGATTATGAAAAAGTCTGACCTATTAGCTGAATTAGAAAAAAAATTTGATTACTTGCCAAAAAGAGAAGTCGAAAGAACCCTAGAAAAAGTTTTACAGTTATTTTCTTCGAATTTATCTAAGGGTAACAGAATAGAACTAAGAGATTTTGGAACATTTATTCTAAAGTTAAGAAAAGCAAGATTAGGACGTAACCCGGCTACTGGGGAGCAAATTAAAATTGACCAAAAATATTTCGTTCATTTCAAACCTGGGAAAAGACTTAAGGAAATTATAAATGAAAAGTAGTATAAAAAAAGTATTGGGATTAACGTTGTTTTTTTTTTTTTAGTTTTTTTTCTTTTCTTCTCTGTTTCGAACAAATTTTTAATAAAAATTAACTTTTTTCCAATACCTTTAATTATTGAAATACCCTTTTATATCTATACTATTATTACTCTTTTCATAGGTTTTGTTCTAACTCTATTCTTTTTACTTTTTAAAAGGTTTTTTAAATGAATTTAAAAAAAAAAATTTTTTGTGCTCTTGACTTCAGCGAACTTGATCAAACAATAAAATTTACGGACAGGATTAAAGACCATATTGGTGGGATAAAAATTGGACTTGAATTTTTTTGTAAGAATGGCCCAGCTGGAGTTGAAAAACTGAAAGAATTTGAACTTCCAATTTTTTTAGATCTTAAACTTCATGACATACCAAACACAGTTGTGAAAGCCTTTAGAAATTTAGTAAGCTTATCTCCTGATTATCTCACTGTTCACTTAAGTGGTGGGAAAAGAATGATTAGTGAGCTGATCAAATACAAAAAAAAAACTAAGATAATTGGAGTTTCGATGCTTACAAGTCTAGACCAAAAGGATTTAAAAGAAACGGGTATAATGTGTGATGAAAATTCATATGTAGAAAAACTTGTAAAAATTGGAGTTTCATCAGGAATTGATGGAGTTGTATCTTCACCAAAAGAAGTAAAATTATTACGTAAAAAATTCCAAAAGTTAATACTTGTTACACCTGGTATTCGACTTTCCGATGATAAGAAAAATGATCAAAAAAGAACAGAAACACCTGCTAAGGCGATTAAAAACGGCTCATCTATGTTAGTTATTGGAAGAAGCATCACAAAATCAAGTAACCCAATTTTATCGATTGAAAAGATAGTTCAAAATATAGAAAATGAGATTTAAAGTAGAAATAAAAATATGTGGAATTAATTCGTATCAATCAGCAAAGGCGAGCATTGGAGCTGAATATATTGGGTTTGTTTTTTATCCAAAATCTCCAAGATTTTTAAACGCTTTCGATGCTAAAGAAATAGCTTCACATCTTAATCCTGCTCAAAAAAAGGTAGGTTTATTTGTAAATGCTGATATTAATGTAATAAAGCACATTTCAGATTTTGTAAATCTTGATATGATTCAACTCCATGGAGATGAGACCATTGAGGATATTAAAATAGTAAAGAAAATGATAAAAAAACCAATCATTAAGGCCTTGCCTGTTAGTAGAGATAAGGATATTAAAAATTCCAAAAAAATTGAGGAAGTTTGTGATATGATATTATTTGATTCAAAAGCCAGTATTGGAATTTCTGGAGGAACTGGTATTTCTTTTGACTGGAATCTATTAAAAAACCTTAAACTTAGAAAAAAATGGATGCTAGCAGGTGGATTAAACATTGATAATATTAAGAATGCTCTGTCAATTACTAATGCGCCAGTTGTAGATATTTCAAGTGGAGTAGAGACAAAAAGAGGCATCAAATGCGAAAAAAAAATTAAAAATTTAATAAACTACCTTAAAAATGAAAACTAAAATTAAAAAAATTGATTTTCACAAGTTTCCTGATAAATTTGGAAGGTTTGGAAAGTTTGGAGGAAGATTTGTTGCAGAAACTTTAATGCCTCTACTATTAGAAGTTGAAAGTGAGTACAAAAAAGCAAAAAAATCAAAGATTTTTAAAAATCAACTAGACTATTACTTTAAAAATTACATTGGAAGACCAAGTCCTCTATATTTTGCTGAAAGGTTATCAAAAAAATTGAATAACTCAAAAATCTATTTTAAGAGAGATGAGTTAAACCATACTGGTGCTCATAAAATTAATAATTGCGTCGGTCAAATACTTCTAGCAAAAAGGATGGGGAAAAAAAGAATTGTAGCTGAAACCGGAGCAGGACAACATGGTTTAGCAACTGCTACAGTTTGCGCGTTATTTGATTTAGAGTGCATAGTATATATGGGGGCAACTGATATTGAAAGGCAAGCTCCTAATGTCTTTAAAATGAAACTCCTTGGTGCTGATATAAAACCGGTAACATCTGGAACAGCTACACTTAAAGATGCTATGAATGAAGCACTAAGAGACTGGGTTTCAAATGTTTCAGATACCTTTTACGTTATTGGGACTGTTGCAGGTCCTCATCCCTATCCCATGATGGTCAGAGACTTTCAATCTATTATAGGAAAGGAAACCAAACA
>CEOC01169768.1_pt1 | contig 11762 bp, 16 predicted proteins | sample 356191 | NCBI WGS metagenome assembly CEOC01 (sample SAMEA2619952, study PRJEB7988) | marine metagenome | biome: marine biome (ENVO:00000447); feature: deep chlorophyll maximum layer (ENVO:xxxxxxxx); material: "saline water (ENVO:00002010), including plankton (ENVO:xxxxxxxx)" | depth 17 m
CCCGAACCAGAACTTATAGGTATAGGAGTTATAGTAAAAGGTTATTTAAATGATAGTAATTATGTAAAAGTCGATAAATTAGATTTCAACAATGATTTTAAATATGTAATAGATAATTCATATGCAGTAAATAATATAGTAACATTTTCTACTACACATATTTCTTCATCAACATATGAAAATTCTGATATTTCAGCCGCATTAATTAAATCATTAACAGATGATAGTTATTATTATTTAAGAAAACATCCAGTATCAAATAGCATAGAAAAAAAAATTAAAGTTAATGATTATTTACTACCATTAAATTAAAGTAAATTATTAATAAATTTATAACCGAAACTTGGTCTATCTGTGTAATACTCAGACAATTTTTTAGATTCAATATTAGAGTCTTGTGTTGAATAAATAACTTTTTTAATACCTAATTCTTTAAGTTTATTAAAACAACTCAAACAGGGTCTAGAATCTCTGAGTTCTCCTTTACTATCAATCCTTACTATATATAATTTAAGTTTTTTCATAAATTTTTCGCCTTTTCGTTTATCGAGGACCTACTTTGCTATTCTTACAAGCAGAACGAGTAGCGGCAATCTCAGCATGACATGAGCAACAATTATTCAAAAATCCATCCTTAGAGTAATTCCTGTAATTATTACAACCAGTGCCTACAACCCTACCTTCGCGTACAGCAACACATCCATGCCTCTGAAGCATAGAAGAGCCTTCAGCCAACTCACAAGCCAGTGAAATAAATCGTTCATCATTAATAGAAACCATCTTGATTAGATTAAATTAGTAATTTATCTTTATTTCAATTTTAAATTGAATTAAAGATAAAGATCTTTTTAAAAATAATAATATGACTCATTACATAAATAGTATCGAATATCGCAAAGGAGAAGATGACCTTGAATATACATATGAAGAATTCCAAGATTATTTTGGCGATGAAGCTGATGCAAAATGGAAGGAAGCAGGCGCCAAAGCAACTAGAATAAAATTTGACCAAAACAAAGTAAAGTACAAACTATATTTATATATTGATGAAGATGACAATATATTAAAAGAAAAATACAAAATGGCGGTTAACAAATGGAATAATATGGTAATGAGTAGCAAATATCCAGATGCAGGATTTGATTTATTTACACCATTAAGTGAAAAATCTGACCTTAAAAGTAAAGTTAATAAAGTAGATTTTAAAGTTAAAACAGCTATGTACAAAGATAATGAACCTGTATCATTTACTATGCATCCACGTTCCAGTATTTATAAAACACCATTTAGGCTAACAAACAGCACAGGAATAATTGACTCAGGTTATAGAGGTAATCTCGGAAGTGTATTTGATATTCTCCCGAAAGAAGGAATAGCCAAGCTAGTATATGAAGAGAAAGATTATGATAGATATGTTCAAATTTGTGCACCATCTCTAAAAAGATTTAATGTAGAGATAGTAGAAAATGAAGAACTTCTGGGTATGGATACAGAGCGTGGTTCAGGTGGATTTGGTTCAACAGGGCGTTGAATCTAAGAACTTCTAGACCCACAACATATAGATAATAGTACACCGAGTATAAACCATGTACAAAGAAGTCCAATAATAAACTCAAAAATAAAAGACATTACTATAAATTTATAATAAAATGTATAGTAATTTCAATTTTTTAACTATATTATATATAGATGTTATGTTATAGTAATGATGAGGAGACGACTAGTAGTTGTTGTTTAAGTATAGAAATGGAACAAAAAGAAGAAGAAAAATTAACAAAAGAAAGATTAGAAAGATACTTTAAAAAATGGAAAGAAGACAAGTATAATATAGAATACAAAGTAAAAACAATAGATAGTGACAGTAATCCAAGTGATTCGAATTCTTCGGATATAGATGATGATGATGATAACAATCCACAAACATATGAATTAGAATATTATGGTGAGAACAAATCTCATGTACCTTATAAAAAGCTTAGCTACACTGCTATAGAAAAGAGCATAGATAAATATCATAATAAACCACATGATAAACTATCATCATCATTAGACATATTATCGACATATCTTAAAGGTCAAAGATACATATATATGGAATCAAAATATCATTGTGAAAGACTATTAAATAGGTTGATGGTTCCAGCAATTATGTTGTCGGGAACAGGAGCAGTTCTTTCCCAAGTATTGACAGATGGATGTGATGTTCATTCTTGGAAATCTTTGTTATTATCTTCATTAAGTGCAATAGTAGGTTTTTTAATGGCAGTTATAAATTATTTAAAACTCGATGCTATGGCAGAAGCACATAAAATATCTGCTCATCAATATGATAAATTGCTTTCATCTGTAGAATTTTCATCTTGCACAATATATTTGTTTCCAAATGAATCAGGGGATAAAAGTATAAATAATGTTGTAAAAAGTAAAATTTTAGATGTCGAAAAAAAAATAAGTGAAATTAAAGAAACAAACCAATTTTTAGTACCAAGAGCAATAAGAAATAAATTACCTATAATTTATAATACAAATATAATAGCGGTTATTAAAAAAATAGATGGACATAGATCAAAAACAATTAATAATCTTAAAAATGTAAAGAACGAATTAAGATTTATAAATCAATTACAAAAAATGAGAAGGTATAAGTTGGATGATAGAAAGAGTGATAGATTGACCGAATTATATAATTGTAAAAAAAAATATATAAAACAAATTTTAATATTGAAATCTGCTTATTCATCGATAGATCAAATGTTTTTACAAGAAATAAAAAATGCACAACAACCAAGTTGTTGTCATAGACATATGGTATACAAAAATCCAGAAAAAATTCATAGATTTTTATTTGAAATACTAAATCCTTTCGAGAACTATGAAGAAGTCAAATTAGATATTAACGATTAGTATCCTCATGTATTTCACCCAAAGCATTATTAATATTTTCCTCTTTTTGTTTTTCATCCATCAACATTACTGCCATCGCCGCATAATTATGTAGATCGATAAGTGTATCACGAATAGATTCATTTTCAACAAAATTAACACCATTTTTAGTAATGTTTTGAAGTCTTTGGATTTTATCACCCATCCTAACAATTACACCAACAGGTCCATAATTAGCGAAAGCATCACCATAATCAGCATTTTTTTTCATAAAAAGTTTGAAAGCTTCTTGTTGAACAGCATTCATCTGAGTTTCACGCTTATTCTCAATAAGTTCGCTCATCTTTATAACAATATAAATAATAAATTTAAATCAATTATTTATATATGAATAAAAGTCCTTCTGATGTAGCTTTAGTGTTGGGTGTAGAAACATTATGGTTAATTATACCAATAGTATATGGTATAAATTTGACAATAAAATCTAAAAAAAGAAATTACTATATATTAATACTTATAATTGCAACTATTTTAGCAAATAATTTATCGGTATTGCATTGGCGATATAATTCAAGAAAAGAAAGTTTACTTCATAAAATAGATGTATTATTTGCAAGAATTCTTTTTATAACATTATTACTGCTTGGAATTAATAAGAAGCAACACTGGTTATATTCTATATCATTGTTGTATGCATTTTTTGTAAGTTTATTTTACTTTATAAGTGAATATTTTTTCAAGATAAAAAAATATGACTTAGCAATGTTTAATCATTTAACATTTAGATTTATAGGATTTTGGTGGGTTCATACAACTTTTGCTGCTTATAATAATATAAAATTTTATGATTATTTCAATAAAAAATATCACTTTTTATGGAGTTTCAGTTATTATTTACATTGTTTATTATTAACAATATATTCAAAAAACAATAAAATAAATAAAAAAATATATGATTTATGTTGTTTCACTTTAATATTATGGATAATTATTTGTGGATTTTTCATAAAAAACATAACTGGAAGAAAATACCAATAAAGTATTTGATACAATTTTATACAAAGAAGTATAAAATTGTACTCGCTCAACTTTATTTTAAATAAAGGAGCCAATACATATGCATATAATCATCCAAGCCTATTGAGCACGTCCACGAAATAAGATTAAAGTCTATAAGATTAGTTTGCTGTAATGATTTCGGTTATTATGCTGAAATCTTCATTAAAAAATTTTCCGGCAAATGCTGCTGCTGTAATCACTAAATAAAATAGGATTTATTGCTGTTATGATTACATATTATTATCATTTTAAGATACTCTTAAAATAATAATTTGCTGGGATCTGGGTTATGAAAAAAAGTCATATTAAATAAGTTGCTGTTATGATCCCAATGGCAATATAATAGACAAAGATGTCTTTAAATAGATTAAAAATTGATATTAATAAGAAAATTAGATAGTTTATAACTATGGAGTTTTGTATGCATTTTGATGGAGGTGCAGATCCTAATCCAGGAAAGGCAGGAGCCGGTGCTGTTATATATAAAAATGGTGAAGAATTCAAAACAGCATCAGTTTATGTAGGAAAAAAAGAAACAAACAATACTGCTGAATATGTTGGACTAATAGAAGGTTTAAAATTAGCATTTAGTAATGATATTACAAATTTAGTTGTTAAAGGTGATAGTCAGTTGGTAATTAAACAAATGAAAGGTGAATATAAGGTAAAAGCAGAAAATTTAAAAATTTTACAAATTAAAGCAAAATTACTAGCAGAGAAATTTGAAAATATAGAATTTATTCATGTTAAACGAGAATTAAATAAAAGAGCTGATGAATTAGCTACATTAGGAAGAGATAAAGATAAAATAGAACCAACAAGAACACGAGAACCAGAACCAGCACCGATACTTATAGGTCCGATATGTCACATGTTTGATGAAAGATGATTTAAACTGATATTATATATATATAAGATAATGTATCGTAGAGGCTATTTTTCAAAGAAAAAACAATTTAATATTAAAGATAGTGATTTTCCAGTATTAACACAAGCAATTATAAAAGAATGTAAATTAAATTTTAAAGATTTAAAAAGTCCAGATGAAGATAAAGAAGAGAAAATTAAAGAAGGATGGACAAAATTATATTATAAAAATAATAAAATAATAAGAGAAGATAATCCAGTAAAAAAAGAAAAATTAAAACAAACATTTAAAAGAGAACCTACATTGGAAGAAGAATTTTGTGAAACTATTTTAAAAATGCGTGAAAGGTGGGAAACTTATAATATGGAAAAAGGTTATGAAGTAGATTATGATTTCTACTGTGATAAAAATGAATATGAAGAGTCAGAACCCGAACCTGCATCTGATACAGATGAGTATTATGATATGAACGAAGATTTAATTGAAAATAAACATTATGATGATTAGTTTAGTTTATTATTATTTAATTTTATTTAATAATAATGGATGATGAAGAAAATGTACTAGAAGATGAAAATCTAGATTTAGAATGGATAAATAACTTTGAAGAAGAAAACAAATTATATGATAAATTCAAGATAGAACCAAACAAATATATAAAAATAAAATTTATTTATATTGATATCAGTAATAATATTGAAAAAATAAAGAATTGTGTATTAAATTTATCTTTAATTAACAAAATCAGAAAAGAAGAATTATGTTATAACATAATTAGAAATAAAGAAAATTATAAATTAACTAGTATTGGATTACTAACAATTAATACTATAAAGATTGAAGATTTATATAGTGATATTCCAGAAATAGAAATTAAACCCATAAGTTTTATAAATGATATTGAAATACCGAATAGTATGAATATTTTCAAAGATGTTAATACTTTAATAATTTTATTAAACAAACAAAAAACAATAACCAAAAATACAACTAAAAAAATAGTGTACAAAATAAAGTCTAAAACAAGGTCTAAAACAAAGTCTAAACGACTTAAAGACATGTGTGATTCTAAAGATAACAATGTCAGCACTAATGATGGGTCTAGATAATCACACAATACCCACGCAAGAAGGAGAGAACGCTCATCCAGAATACAAATATAATAAAAATGAAATGATAACACAATTATTTTTTCAATTAGTGCGTACAAAAGATGAAAAATCCAAATTAGATTTAATTAATAAAACAAAAGAAATTCTTTGTAATGGTACAATTAAAGAAATAACACTTTTATATAAAGTAACAGGTTACACAAGAGATATTATAGCTGGAAAAGGTGAATATGAATTATATTATATGCTTATAATGTGTTGGTATGATTATAATCCAGAACTAAGTAAATTTTTAATTGAAAAAATGGTATATCTTATGAAAGATAGGGAGCAAATACATCCATATGGATCGTGGAAAGATATAAAATTTTTTTGTCAATATTGTTATACAAAAACATCAAACAAAGAACACCCACTTATAAATTATGCGGTATCTTTATTAGTAAGACAATTAAAAAAAGATGTTAACGAAGAAGAAATATCTTTGGCAGGTAAATGGTGTCCAAGAGAATCTTCAAAAAAATTTCAATGGTTATATAGAAAGATATGCATGATTTACTACAAAGAATATTATGATACCGCTAAAGATAACACATCATCATTTTTGAAAGCCGACAAGAAGGCTAAAATGAATCTTCGTAAAGTATTATCAAAATTAAATCATAAATTAGACACAGTACAAATTAAACAATGTAATAAAACATGGCAAGATATAGATCATAATAAAACTACATCAATAACACTTAATAAACAAACAAAAGCATTTCAAAATGTAAAAGATGGTAAGATGCGGTATGATGATGAAGATAGAATTCGATGTGCAGAAAATTTTATAGAATTCATTAAATCTAAGAAAGATAATAACCAAAGTATAAAAGGAAAACGTGTATCAATATATGATTTTGTAAAAATGGTATTACAACAAAATTGTCAAGATAAAACTACTATAGATGCTATTAATCTGCAATGGGAAAATAATAAACAATTAAATTCACCATTAAGTAATTTTATTGCTATGGTAGATACATCTTGCTCGATGGAAACAGAAAATTGCCAACCATTATATAATGCTATTGGACTTGGAATAAGAATAGCAGAATTATCTAAACTGGGAAAACGTGTTTTGACATTTAGCCATAACCCAGAATGGATTAATCTAGATAATGAAAAAACATTTTGTGATATGGTTACTAAAGTTAAAAAAGCAAGCTGGTCTGGAAATACAGATATATACAAAGCATTTAAGTTAATTTTAGATGTAATAGTAAATAATAAAATTCCAGCTAATGAAGTAGAAAATATGGTATTAGTAATTTTATCAGATATGCAAATAGATAATAATATCCAAAATAGAGATCAAAAAGTATTATTTGAAAACATTAAATATATGTATCATATTACTGGGTTACAAACTATTAATATTCCATACACCCCCCCACATTTAGTATTTTGGAATTTACGTTCAACATCAGGATTTCCTACATCATCGAATGATTTGAATAGTACGATGATGTCTGGATGCAGTCCTGTTATGTTGAATGCATTCTGTGAAAAAGGTATGGATTACTTAAAAAATATTACTCCAATTAAATTCTTGGAAGATATTTTAAGTAATGAACGTTATGATTGTTTAGAAAGAGAATATTTAAATCAAATATCATCAAAATCTATTTCATCACAATCATCTTGAATAGATGTTATATTTCCACTAAAGTCTTCAATAATATTTTCATCATTATCATCTTTATTAGTAAATAATACACTATCATCTTGTGGTTCTTCTGTTTCACTTACAGAAGCGAATATTTTCCAATTATTTGGAAGTTTCTTGAGTTGTTCTATATCGGACTGATTATACACTTCAAGAAGATCACATTTTTCTTTTTTATTACAATCAACTATTTCCCATTCACGTTTACCAATTAAAATCCAATTTCCCACATTTACACAATTATCTCTCTTTCCACGACCTCTAAATTTATTACGAATAATACATATTCGCTGAATACCATCAATACAAAGAACATCCATCATGGCATTTCCAAAATGTTTAGTAACAACTGCATAAATTTCACCTTCTTCAGTTGCAACCCGTAGTTTAGAAGAAACAGTTCCCACAAACTTTCGCCCTTGGCGTTTAGCTTTATTTCCACCAGTCTTATTTTTAACCATTGCGTTTATTTACAAAACATAAATATTATAATTATATTTCAATTTTTTATAAATTAAAATATAATTATATTATATAATGGGTAAAAATGCTTGGATGGATCATGTAAAAGAAGTGAGAAAAACACCTGAAGCTCAGAATTTATCATTAAAGGAAATTTTAAAACTTGCTAAAAAATCATACAAAAAAGTAAGTGATAATGTTAATGAAAAAGTAGTAAAAGCTGTCACTGCTAAGAAAGTAAGCAAATCTGTTAAAAGAGTATCAAAAACTTTATCTAAAAAAGTCAAAAAACCTTTAACAGGTAAAAAGAGAAGAAAGAGAAGAGGAAAGAGATCATACAGAAGAAGCCGTAGATCTTAAATAATATCCCTTATATCTATTTTGTTAATGTAAAGTTTCATTAATTCAAATAATTTTATATTATCTTCTAAATCATTTTTAGAATATAATGATTGTATATTAGCTATACCTTGCTGTACCGATGGCCTTTTCTCTGGATCATAATGCAAAGATAAAAGAGTATATTCATAAAACCTATTTAATAATTTGTTTTTAAAAAATTTATTATTAAAAATCAAGTCAAATATTTGTAAGTTTAATATTGAAATACTATATGAATCCCAAGTATACCACGATATTGATATTAAATACTTTATTAAATAACGAACATCTTGACCTATAAATTGACTATAAAATTCAATTGATTTTATTTTATAATTATAAATAAATTGCTTACTAAAAACTTTTTTAAATCTTTTATTAGAATAAGAAAATTCACTACAAACTTTAATTATATCATCTTCTGTAACACGAGAATCAAGTTTGTTAAATTTTACAAAATAGCATATTAAATGAATTTCTAATGCCCATGGGGTATATTCTGGATGATAACTATAAAAATAAGTTTTATAAGTTTTATCCGATAAATTATTTTTTAATATTGATATTCCAAAATCTATTATTATTGGATAAGAATTCTTTCTATTTAAAATAATATTTTCTGCTTTTAAATCAAAATGTATCAAAGAACTATCAATTAACTTTTTAATTGATGACAATAATTGTTTATTAATTTCTAATAAAAATAAAATGATTTTTGAATTATAGTCTTTAAATAAAGTATATAAAAATGCCTGTTTTTCTATATAAGGTATAAACATAATTTTGTAATCTTGCATTTCATGTTTTATAATTTCACATTTATCTAAAATATCTGGTTCATTTAATTTTTTTATATTAACATCACAAGATTCTATAACTGGAGCAAAATGTAAATTAAAATTATTGATTTTTAAAATTATAGAACCAATATGTATCTCTCTATCAGTCCATTCAGCGTCTACTTGAAGTTTAGTTACTAATTTATCATTATCTAATGGCTTTCCATCACAAAATAATCCAGGATAATAAACACAGCCGTAACCACCTTGGCTTAATAACTTAACACTCATATATTAAACATACTTAAAAATATTACGGAAATTAATTTAATGCAATTATTATACATACTATCGGTCATCATACTCTCAAATGGACTATCTATTCCAAAATCACCAATAAAACAAACTAAACAGATTGCTACTATAGGACCTTCTTGTAATTCTTTAGAAAAATTATCAGAGTTACACCAAAATGGTGTAGATATATTTAGAATAAATTTATCACACGGCGATAAAGATTTGATGACCAAAACTATTGAAGATTTACATAAAATAAAAAAAACAAGTAATAAAAAATTAGAAATTATGATGGATCTTCAAGGACCTAAACATAGAATAGGAAATATGAAAACATCTATTCTTAAAGAAAATAATAAATTTATTTTAGATAAAATCGACAAAATTGGTAATGATAAAAGAGCATTTTTACCACATGATGAGATTTATTATCATATTGAAGAAAACGATACTATACTATTAGACGATGGTTTGATAGAATTAAAAGTTGATAAATGTATTGATTACTCTTGTATAGTAACAACTATTATTAAAGGTGGAGAACTTAAAAGCAAAAAAGGAGTAAACCTTCCTTATGTAGATATTAACTGGATTAAACCAACCAACAAAGATATTATTGATATAAGTTTTATTAATAATTTAGACATAGATTGGGTAGCAGTATCTTTTGTAGAAAGCCATAAAGATATAATAAATATATGGAGATTATTGAAGAATAAGGTAAAAATAATGGCCAAAATTGAAAGACCAAAAGCAGTTGATGATTTAGATAAAATTATAGAATATAGTGATGGTATAATGATAGCACGTGGTGATTTAGGTGTAGAAATGGGAATAGAAAAAGTACCTTTTATACAAAAATTAGCTATCAAAAAAACAAAAGCTAAAGATGCTAATTGTGAAGCAATCGTAGCTACTCAAATGCTCGAAAGCATGGTTAATAATAAAGTGCCAACCAGAGCAGAAGTATCAGATATAGCCAATGCAGTTATAGATGGTGCAACCGGTGTTATGCTTTCAGCTGAAACATCTGTAGGTAAATATCCATTAGAATGTGTAAAAATTCAACGTAAAGTTATAGAAGAAACCGAGCGTTTTTATGATGGAATACTAAATCTGTAATACATATTTTTGTATGCTTTCTTATATCTTTTATAATCATCGCTATCTTTATCAATATTATCAATATCATTAATAAATTCATTAAATCCTTTATCTGGTTTATAATCTTCTTTTTTAATATTTTCACTTATATGTTTATTCATCATAACCAGTACATCATAACCAACTGAGACATATTTCTTTCTTTCAACTTTCTTTTTCACTCCACCTTCTCCACCTTCACCTCCACCTCCACCTCCACCACAACCACAACCTTTTTTAGCATAATAATACTTTACACTCTTATACATCTTATCATTAATAGAACCAACAAATCCATTTTCTTTCAACCTTCTTTCTTCTACCTCAATTAAATCCTTATTTTTATCTAGAAACAAACTCCAATTATCTGAAAAATTATCTTTTGTATCATGCTGATGAACCTGTGAAAACTCCTTCATCAAGTCCAGCAACTCATTCGAGAATTTAAAACGAAATACTTTCTTTTGTGTTTCACTCATTATTAACTATTATCAGAGTAAGCTATTATTATTTATTCAATTTTAAATTGAAAAAATAATATAATAATAATTTTAACAAAATATATTATAAATGCCAACCAAAGAAGTTATTCAGTCATATATCGATCAACTTTCATCTACTGAAAAAAAAGCACTAGAAATAGCTAAGCGTGACTTGGAAACTAGTTTTGACATCGAAAAATCCATTGGTTTTAAAGACTGGTTGAAAAGTTGCGAACAAAAGTCTTAAAATCTATATTTTTAACTTCGGTTTTTTTAATACCATATTCATTAAGTTTTCCCATATGTTTATAAATATTTGCTTTTTGGTTCACTATCTTTTCATCGTCATCATCCTTTTTTTTGTAATTTTTGAGATTAGCAAAAACATTTATTTGATTTTCTTTTTTATTTTTTTTTTCTTCTTTTGCTTTATCCATTGCTTCTAAGAGTTCTTTAAACATATTAACATATTTATCTTTACAATCATATATTATAACATATTTTCTAGCAACAACTTCCAAATATTTATATTTTATAGATTTATCTGACCAATATTCAAATCTCTCTACATCATCATTATATTTC
>CEOC01166441.1_pt1 | contig 11760 bp, 9 predicted proteins | sample 356191 | NCBI WGS metagenome assembly CEOC01 (sample SAMEA2619952, study PRJEB7988) | marine metagenome | biome: marine biome (ENVO:00000447); feature: deep chlorophyll maximum layer (ENVO:xxxxxxxx); material: "saline water (ENVO:00002010), including plankton (ENVO:xxxxxxxx)" | depth 17 m
GCCTGACCCGCCCCCAGGCCGATGTTTTGCACCTGAACACGAACAACGTGGGTGGCATCTTCAACTTCAATTCCACCGCCGAGGTTGATCGACCCAGCGTCGTCCAAGGTGAATGAAGTCACCATGAAATCGGGCGTTGAGCGCCCTTGGTCGGCTACAGCCAACGGTGTTAGGCTGGCCATCAGCATGACCATGACCAAAGAGACGGGGAGCACGGCCTTAGACAGGGTCTGCACCTCCAGAGTCTGGTTTTTGGAAGCGGTCGATGGTGACCGACTTCCCTTGTCGCTTCCACTGGGCCAGCAATTGATTGAGCAGAGCGTCGTGTTCGGTGTCTGAAATACCCAAGCGGCGGCGTTCTTCCCACAACAGCAATTGTTCGGTACGCGTCAAAAGGGCGTCTCGGAGGTAAAGTTCGAGGGTGCGGCGGTAAGCATCGCGGTCCGAGATGGCGTACACAATACCGTCGCCCGGAACTTGGTCGGCACGGTTTTGAATCATGTTGCCCAACATCAACGCCTCATCGTAGCTGAGATGTCGCTTGTCGAGGTCTGTTTGAATGGCGCTGGCAATTTCTTGGAGCCCGTATTTGCTATCAGCCCGCTGAATTTTCTTGAAGTGGCGTCGCGCTTTACGGGACATACGCGCACCGACCATAACTTCCTCTGTGCTCTGCCAGTTATTCAAAGAATCGGTCGGAACTCGTTGAATTACCCAACATGGTCTATCTTTAATTCATAATGCATAAAAGCGGCACTGCAGATGAATGAATTAGAAAAGAGGGTGGAATTTGTATGAAATTGTAAAGCAATTCCTTTAGTGGCGGGCATCTGACCTTGTGGCATGAGCGATACCATTCAACTCAGCCCCGGCGACGAAGCACCGACCTTTGTTGCCCTCGACCAAAACGGCGAATCTCACGATTTGAAACAATACCTCGACGATGGCAAAACCGTCATTCTGTACTTTTACCCGAAGGATTCAACGCCGGGTTGCACGACGCAGGCATGTGATTTCCGCGACAACATGGCGAGGTTGAACGGGGAAGATCATGTGGTCCTCGGGGTATCCAAGGATTCCGGCAAATCTCATCAGCGCTTTGTGGAAAAGCAAGAACTCAATTTTCCGCTGCTCGTCGACGAGGACTTGGCCCTTCACCAAGCCTTTGGGACGTGGCGACTCAAGAAGAACTACGGCCGTGAATACATGGGTTGCGCCCGCTCCACCTTCGTCATAAGTCCCGATGGCAATCTGGCGTGGTGCCGCTACAACGTGAAGGCCAAAGGGCATGTTGGCATGCTCATGCGAGAACTTGGCCTCGGCGAATGAGGGAGCCTCATGGTCGACCTTCCGCTGTCCGGTCAACGAGTTGACCTTGACCAGGGGGCCGTGGCATGGTGGCCCTGCCACATTGGTAAAAACGCTGAAATCGGGCCCGAATGCACCATCGGCGCCCTTGCTCATATTGGCCAAAACGTGGTCCTCGGACGAGGTTGCAAAGTCCAAGGAAGCGCCTACATCGCTGACGAATGCGTTTTGGGAGATGGCGTCTTCATCGGACCATCCGCCGTGTTGCTCAACGACAAATTCCCACCCTCAAACGACCGTCGGAAATGGCACCCCATCCACGTGGGCGATGGCGCCGTCATCGGTGGAAACGCCACCGTTATCCCGGGCAACAACGTGGGTGAGAGAAGCGTTCTTGCCGCCGGAGCTGTGCTGACCAAGCACCTGCCTGCCAACGAAGTCTGGGGCGGCAATCCCGCTGTCTTTCTCATGACACGAGAAACCTATGAAGCCCGAAGAGAGGTGGTCGCATGACCGATGAACGGACCGCTGTCGTGTCGTTTTTGAAAAAGTGCAACACCTATGCACAGGCCTCCATTCAACGGAAATTGGAACGAGGCGAAGAAGAGGACATCCCCAAATGGGAAGCCTACATTGAGTTCAATGACCATGCCCTCGAGGAAATCGCCAACGGCACCCTCGACCGCTGGTTTAGTGACCAGCCAGAGAGCGCTCCACCGATCCATCGTCTACCGGTGGATTCCATGGAACATGTTGACCGAAGCATCTGGCTCAACAGCGTGCTCTCGCCCCGACCGGTCGTTGTTGCCGGCACCCTGAACGGTGAAGGTGAGCGAAACTTCGCCCCGCTCTCATCGGTCATGCAGGTGTCCACCACCCCACCCTACCTCACCGCCTCCTTTTCCATTCACAAGGACAAGCGTCCCAGAGACACCCTTCACAACCTTCGCAACGGTTCGACCGTTGTCCTCAACCTGATGCCTCCCACGCCCCGGGGCGCTACCATCGTCGACGAGACGGCGACACCGCTCCCTCGAGGCGAAGACGAAGGCCTCCTCCTTCCACTTGAAACCGTACCGGAACAACCACTTCTGCTTCAGGAAGCGGTGGCAGCGATTGAAGCCAGTTTTGTTGAAGAACACGCCCTCCCTGACGCAGTTGCCACGCTTACGGTGCTCAAGGTCGAGGCGGTGTGGTTCTCCACGACCACCATCCCTGCCGGTGGATTGGACGTCCTTTGCCAACACGGCCGAGATGACATGACCCCGTCGCCTCAAGGCTGGAAACAGCGCGTTGAGAAGCACTACGGCCCTGTTTGAAGTTGGGCCCACACCATCGCCAAGCCGTCCGCGAGCGAAACGAGAGGTTCCCATCCGAGAGAGATGTTGGCCGCTGAGGTGTCGGGGAGTCGGCGTTGGGAATCACCGGGATAGCCGCCGCCAATCACCATATCGACCGCCATCGTCCCCACCGTTCTGTTGATGCTTTCAGCGAGATACCGGATGCTCACCTCTTCGTGCGAGCCGATGTTGAAACTGCGTCCAGCGAGTTCCGTTCCATCGACACCTCTCTCCAAAGCACCTGCAAGATAGAAGCCCTCAACGGTGTCGTCGATGTATGTCATGCTGCGAGTCTGAAGCCCATCGCCGTGAAGGCGCATGGCTCGCTGTTCTTTCACGGCGTTGAAGAACATGCCAACCACTTGGCCGTACTCGTCCCCGACCATGGTGGGCCCGTAAGCGTTGAAGGGACGGACAATTCGAGCATCAAGCCCGTTTCGAACGGCGTGCTGAACGGCGATCTCGTCGAGGTACTTGCTCGCCCCGTACGAGAAACGTTGGTGCGTGGATGCCGAAGGAAATCTGCTTTCATCATCGTTGCGCAACGGCATCGATTCGTTTTCACCGAAGGCCTCGGGCGAGGAGGCCAAAACGAAGCGAGCCCCCCATGCCTGGGCCTTCCGAAGCGCCACCAAGGTGCCGTTGATGTTGACATCGATGACATCAATTGCGGCCTCATCAAACCACTTCGTACCGTTGATGGCCGCCAGATGATGCACCAAGTCAACCCCACCGAGAGCTTGCGCACACCGGTCAAGGTCATCGTCCACCGTCACGTCGCCCTCCACCACGGTAAGGTGAGGATGGTCCATCACCGAACGCAAGTTCTCCATGGAACCGCGCCAGAAATTGTCCAGGGCGACCACGCTGTGTCCTTCAGCGAGCAGGCGTTGAACGAGAGCAGCCCCCAAAAAACCGGCACCACCGGTCACGACCACCCGCTGATTCATTCCTCTACACGCTCCACGACCTTGAGTTGGACGCCAGCATCTGTACGACGGAATTCAACCGTATCACCGGTGTTGACGACCATGCACGGGTCCTCATCAAAGCCATGCCCATAGGGCAGCCCGAGCAAAGAACAGGCTGGAAGGGTGAGCGGGCAAATGTCTCGATTCACCACGGCTTTGGGTCCTTTTTCCGTGTAGATGAGTCCCATCAACACGTAAGGGGCCACCGTGGAACCGGAACCCTTGGGATAGATGAGAACGGTGTCTTCAATGGCTACACCGTCAAGAGGATGACCGGGCTCTTCGATAACCCCCGTGTCTCGATTGACATAACCCAGGTAGGTGATGGGCACGTCGGTGACCAAAGCACGGCCTTTGACGGTGAAGGCGTTTTGTGAGCGCAAACCAGAGCCCGTCAGCACCGCCTCCCCTGTTCGGTGCGTTTTCCCTGAAGCGTGTTGAGGTTGGGCTTTGGCTTTGAGAACGGGAACTTCGCCTTCGCTCAGAGAAGGGTCAATGGCGTGAGCAACGCAGTCTTCGATGGGCATGACCGAGGTTGGCAATCGGTTTAGCCCGCTGGTCAGGTAGTGTTCGGCCTTGAGGGAGTTGGTCAGTAGGTGGTTGTATTTGCTGCGGTTGTAAGGCGTGACCTCAGGACAGGTATCTTTGAGCAGCAGCGCCCCCGCTTCCTCGAGGAGTTCAATGGTACCGTCGGCGAGCGCCAGTTCGTAATTCTCGCCGCTGGTAAAGACCCAGAGGCGGTGGTCTGGTATCTTACGTCCCATTTCCATGTGACCCCTCACGGCTGAAGCCGTTATGCGAAGTTCCTCGAGACTGGCTTGAGGACAACCGATGACCACCAAATCCACCTGGCCTTTTGGAGCGAGGTCGTCGTACCGCTGGCGAAGGTCGTCCGCCGTAAATCTGAGTTCGCCCTGCCACCCACCTTCCGGCGGGACATAGGTCCCGTCATCCCGTTGCTTCAGTGGAGGTGCGACGGTATGGCCTTCGGCCCACAACATAGCGCAGCCGTAATTGGCCGCAGCAGCGGTCAACGCCTTCTTGGAAGCAAAGGACATGTATGAGGGAAGTCCGATGATGTAAGGCATGGGGCCATAGGGCATGTCCCAATCTGGGCGAACCTGCTTCCCGATCCAATCGCCCAACACCGACCAGTCGGCAAGGTGGTTCATTTCACAGTCGAGATGGACGAGGAGATTGGGTGAGCGGTTGGCCTCGAGATGCAAACCCCAACGGGGGGCAAAACCGGTCAGGGCCGTGGCCAAGGCTGAAAGTCCAGATTCTCGATTCGTGATGAGTGAAGTCCAGGTGTTGGAAAAACAGACGGCGTTGGATTCCGCCCACGAAGCAATACCGTGCTCGCCTTCGATGCCTCGGTCGTAGGGTGTGCACGACAACGTTGCGTCAATTCCGAGTTGCTCGTAGGCGTGGACAATTTCGAATTGTTGTTTGAGAAAATCTGGCCATTCAATGTCCATCTCCTCCATCTTCTCACGGTCGCACCCCGCCGAATTCAGCGTGGTGGGGATGGCGACTTCACCATCACCGTCGGCCGACAAATCCTGCAAAAAACGACGCAGGCCATGGCCACCGGTGATGACCGAGACCCCGGAGACGTGGGCGTGAACCACCGGAAGGTAGCCCTCGGCTTTGGCCGTGTCCGCCAAGTCGATGACGAGGCGAGCGGCTTTTTGTCGCGTCTTCCCTTCCTCGCCCGCCAATTGGTTCAGCAGGCGCTGGGGCGGCTCCATGGGCTTTCCAGCCCTTGAAGCCTCATGAACTCACCCCTCATCTCAAACCAAAGACGATGATGAACGGCGGTAGATTAAGAACGATTAACGCCCTTTTCTCGGGTCATGCAAACATCGCAAAGCAACGAGGAATCTCCAACGGATTCCGAAGGAGAAGAACAACAAGAACAGTATCAAAATCACCGCCATCGACGATGGTTCACGGTGCTTCAAAGCCTGAGCCTGGTGGCGGTTTTGCTCCTGGCTGTCTACAACCATGCCCTCATCGATGCAGCGCCTGAAGAAACCCTTGCCACACCATGGCTCGTGGAATCCGAACCTTTCGAACCGCTCGCACCCTGCAACGAGGGTGGTTCTCGCCTCCATACCGGTTTCGATGTCAATGGAAACGGCATGCTGGACCTCGGCGAGCGAATGGACACCGTCGTTCTTTGCCACGGCATGCGAGGTCTCTCTGGACCGCAGGGCCAACCGGGCACCGGCGGCCTTGATGCCGTGCCTCAGCGGTTGGAAACCACGACCATCCCCGTGGGCAACCTCACCTGTCCCGAGGGTGGCGTGATGATCCTAAGCGGCCTTGATGTGAACTTCAACGAACAACTTGAGCATGAAGAGACGGCCACTCAGAACATGTTGTGCAACGGTCGCATCGGTGACAACGGCCTGAACGGAAGTGACGGTACCGATGGAACGACGGGCGCCACCGCTTTGGTCAACAAAGTCGCAGCCCCAAGCTATGTTTGTGCTGACGGCTTCGTGATTCAATTCGGCGTGGACGACGGGCCAGGAAGCGGCCAAGCCCACAACGGAATGCTCGAGCAAGACGAGGTGCGTGAAACACTGAATTTCTGTTTCGAAGCGCTCAGGTCTGAACGGGTCAGCGATCTCGTTGTTGGGACTGGTGATTCAATGACCACAGGTTGCGATGAGGCCGTGTGGTCCAGCGCCTTCTCGGGGTTCTTCTTTGCCGCCAACGACGGCGTCAACGGCTGCGAACTTCACGTTCATCGTCCGGAGACCAACACGACGACAATGGTGGCCGACCTTCACCCGAACGGGGACGCCCTGCCCGGCCGAGACCTCGGTCTGACGGTGTTGGGAGAGGGTGAACGCGTCCTGTTTGATGCGACGGATGGAGCAAGCCCGCGCCAACTCTGGGTGACCGACGGAACCGCCAACGGCACCGAAGCCTTGGGTACGGTGGAGGCATGGAGCCCGCTGCCTTGGGGGGAAGGGATGCTTTTCCGTTCCACCAGCAACCAACTCGTTTGGACCAACGGTAGCGACTTGCAAAACGATGTGATCTTGCCGTCCTGGAGTCCCGAGGTGGCGCTGGCCGTCCAAGCCAACCTCTCAGCGCTCAGTCAAATGGGTCAAGCGTGGATTCATACCGACGGTCAGGCGCTTTGGTTCAGTGCTGCCGATGAAAACGGGGACGTTGAACCCTATCGGCTGAGTGTTGATGGCGCATTGACCGCTTGGACCATCAACGACTTTGGGAGCGCCCAACTCTCCAACCTCCTCACCGTCGGAAACGATGTTTTGGCCGTCGGTGTTCGAGGCGGAGTCAAGCAGGTTCTGCAGTTGTACGACAACGGCACGCATGCTTGGCTGACCTCAATTGCACCGGCTTCGGGCGACACGCATCTTGGCGAGGGCATGGGCTTGCATCTCATCGGTGACAACCTCGTCTACGACGCCATCACTTCCGCCAACGAAGCGCGCCTGTGGACCACCAACTTGGCCAACGGCATCACCCTTCAATTGAGCACCGATGTTCAGGCGCCCGGTGCACAGGTCGGCGTGGCGAACACGGGTACGCGGTTGCTCTTCGATTGTCTGACGCCCAGCCAGGGCATGGAGGTGTGCATCACGGACGGCACGCCCCATGGCAGCCGAGTCCTGCATGACTTAACCCCCGGGTTGATGTCATCGGACATCAGAGGCTTGGCTCCCGTCGGTGAAGATTGGGTGGTCATCGCCAGCGGTTCAATCAACGGAACGGCCCAAGGCATGGCGTTGTGGGCGGTCGAAGGCACAGCCATGCGCCTTGCCTACGACCCTTGGCCCGGAGCGGGTAACTCATCGCAAGCGCTGAATTATGGAACGTTGGTCCTCTCTCCAACCCAAGCCTGGTTCATCGCTCACGATGGTGCTCACGGGCATGAATGGCACCGATGGAGCCACGGAGAACTCTCCGACGATTGGATTGTCATTCATCGCTGATGGGCACAAGATGGGCTCGGTCGATGCAATAAGGACAGGACATTCCTATGACGTAGTCGGGTGAATTCTGTTCTTCTTTTGAAAGCGGTTCCCGGCAGGCAAAGCAAACGACCACTTCGGTTTCATCGAGCGAAGGGTTCACCGCCACACGCTGGTCAAAAACGAAGCAGTCGCCGTTCCAATGGTCGCCACCAACCTGCTCGAAATAACCCAGCACGCCCCCCTTGAGTTGTTTGACATTGGTGAAGCCCGCCTCCATCATGATGGCGCTGGCCTTCTCACATCGAATGCCGCCCGTGCAAAACATGACCACAGGTTCATCTTTCATCGATTCAGGAAGGCGTTGAATGGCCTCGGGAAAAGCCCGGAAAGTCCGAATATCAAGGTCAATGGCGTTTTCAAACGTGCCCACTCGCAACTCGTAATCATTTCTGGTGTCGAGAACGTGGACCGGTTCACCGGCGTCCAGCATGGCTTTGAAATCCCGAGGCTCGAGTTCCTCTCCCGTGAAGTCAGCTGGGCGAATGTGGTCCAGACCCACCGAGATGATCTCGTTCTTCTTCCTCACATTCATCCGGTTAAACGGCTGATATTCGGTGTAGGATACTTTGAGTGGGATTTCAGCAAACCGTCCGTCTTTGTCCAGCACTTGCGTGAACTGTTCAATCGAGGTTTGGTTTCCTGCGAGAAAGAAATTGATGCCCTCCGGAGCGAGCAGCACCGTGCCCTTGAGCCCCAAGTCAAGACAAAGACTTCGAAACATCGCCTGGAGTTCATCCCTGTCGTCAAGGTCGACAAACCGGTACCCGGCGATGTTCATGATGGAGCCGGGCACGATTGAGCGTGGGAAATCCACCTCTTGAGTTCACCGTCGTTATGAAACGCGCCGCCAATCGTGATTTGAGGCAAGCGGACGTCGCCAGCCCTGACCGAAAGCACGAGGTGAAACACGCGGAGCCGGGGGCATTTGCCAGCGCTTGTGTTCATTCCGCTCAAGGCGAGTGAGCACGTCCATGACCGTGTTAGCATCGTGGCCGAGGGCCACCAAGTCATCGGCGTTTTGGCCACCTTCAATGTGGGCTCTGAGAATGGTGTCAAGTCGCTCATAAGGCGGCAACGTGTCTTGGTCGGTCTGGTCGGGAGCCAACTCCGCAGAGGGGGGCTTGGTCATCGTGGAGGCGGAAACCGGTTCGGTTTTGCCCAGAGAGGAGGCGCGTTGATTGAACCGTTCAGCCATTGCATAGACTTCCATCTTGTAGACATCACCCAACGGTGCATAGCCTCCGGCCATGTCTCCGTAAAGCGTGCAATAACCTTGAGCGATTTCCGATTTGTTTCCCGTGGTCACCGCCATGCTGCCGTTGGCGTTGGCGTAACCCATGACGAGAATCGCACGCAGACGTGCCTGCAAATTTTCACCAGCGACGGGATGGCCGTTGGCGAGCACGTTTGCAAGGGTGGTCTCCACGCTTGTGTGCATCGCGTCAATGGGGTGCAGGTGATGATGCATACCGAGGGCTTGGGCCGTGTGAAGGGCATCGTCAATGGAGTGTTGGGACGAATGACGGCTGGGCATCGCCAACCCTGTGACATTCTCGGGACCGAGAGCCTCAGCGGCAACGCATGCAGCCACGGCTGAATCAATACCACCAGAAAGGCCGAGGACAATGGAACCGATGGAGGATTTACGACAGTAATCAGCCAACCCCGCCACCACGGCGTTCGTGAGTTCCTCGACGGTGTCCACAAAGGTTGAACCGTCATCGCCGGGTTCGAGGACCATCAGTGTTGCCGAGCCGATACTGAGTGCGTCATCTGCATGACTTCCAACCCAGGTACAGGCGCTAGCGTCGTTCAGGTCAACGATCAGAACCCCTTCTTGCCAAGAGGGGGCCACCACGGCTCGACCGTCGGGCCACACCACCAAACTTCGACCGTCGAACAGCAAGTCGTCGTTGCCCCCGACCTGATTGGCCAAGAGGAACGGGTGGTTCAGTACGGCGGCGGCATGTCGGGCAACGGCCAAACGCGTGGTGAATTTCTCGGTGTGGAAGGGCGATGCTGAAAGATTGACCGTGGCGTGAATGTCAACGCCCTGGCGGGTCCATTCTGCAATGTGTTCAATGGGGTCCTGCGCATAGGACGACGGCGTCATCCCGGCGGACTGCCAAGCGTCCTCGCAGACGGTGACTCCGAGGGTAAACCCGCCGAACGAGCGTGCAAGCCCCGAGCGATTTTTCGCAGCAAAATATCGTGCCTCATCGAACACATCGTAGGTTGGTAGAAGTTGTTTTTCGGCGACGATACGACCGTGTTCGTCGTTGGTGATGCTGGTGGCGTCAGGACCGGAGCGAACAACTCCATTTGTTGGTAGGGTTCGGTCGTCCTCGGCAGGAATCGGCGTTCCAATCAGGACCGGTAGCGGGGCGCTCATGTTGAGAGCAGTCGTCATAGAACGCTCGACAAAATCTCGCTCCATCAGCAAATCCCTGGGCGGATAACCGCACACCGCCAGTTCGGTTGAAATGCCAACCGTTGCACCAGCTTCCTTGGCTTGTGTTGCAAGCGAGGAGAGGCGAAGCACGTTCTGTTCAAGGTCGCCGACCGTGGGGTCAAACTGAAGCAAACCAACCTTGCTCATCCAATCAGCCTCGAAAGCCCTCAGGGGTGCTTGACGATGTCGCCATTGGCGTCCTTGTACCACCATTCATTCGCAGCCTTGTCGTGGTACCACCAATAACCGTCAGCGCCCATCACCCAGTCGGTCTCCTCTTCTCCAGCCGCCGACGAGGCTTGGGAGGTGGAGGCCGCTGCTGCGGTTGAAGCAGCACCTGAAACGATGTCTGCATCGTCTTCGTAATCGTCCTCATAGTCGTCTTCAAACTCAGAAGAGTACTCGTCCCAATCGTAGTCGGACCTCGAACCGGAATTGACGGTCATTCGTCGCATCCATGCAAGCAAGGTGATGACCACAGAGAGCAGGAGCAGAGCCGTGACGCTGCCGATGATGGGATTCACATCGCCGAACAATTTCTGTGAGAAACTCGGCTCTTCAGCAACACGAACATCGATGTTTGTTCCAGTGACCGACACGCCGTTATCGAGGGTGGCTTCAACCCATTGAACGCCAGGAGATTCCGGCCTCCAATCGACGGCCAGCAATCCGATGGCGCCCGCCTCTGCAGCGACCGTTGTTCGTTGAATCAGGATGCGCTCACCCGTGAGGTCCACCACCTCGAACACCACGCCGATTTCACCCTGAAGCGACCCGATGTTTTCCACCTCAAGTTGGATAGAGGTGGTGTCGCCAACTTCCATCAAGAGACGAGAGTAGGTCAAGGCGGACGGTGCGGCGGTGAATTCTGGTTGTAACCATTCCATGTTCCACGTGGCAAGGTAAGGGTTGTTCAGATTTCCACCAAGTCCTGTGACGGCGTTTCCAGCGAGGTCTCGACCGGCGACGCTGATTTTCACTTCCATGCGGTCAATCAGCATCGCGTTGGTGATTTCACTGAGGTTCATGTCGGTGTACAACTCAAGACGAAGCCCGTCGAGGTCCTCGCCTTCGAGGGAAAGAGGTTCTCGTCCGGAACGGATTACGTCGCCCGTTTCGTAATCCTCTACTTGCCAGACCAATTCAAGCGATTGAAGGTCAAGGCCGCCCAATTCCTGAACGATGAGGCGTACTTCGTGGTTTTCACCGCCAAGGATTGCAAGCGGCCGAGGCGAAAGGACCTCTTGTGGCTCTGGACCTGTACCGTCGACGACGATCCACTTCACGGATGTTGCTTGGTCGGTCATGTCTACGCCTTGGCCTTCAAGACAACCGACCTCCCACGTCATCGGCATGGAGCCTGAAGTCGCAGGGGCGTTCAAGGCCATGGACCAAACTCCATCGATTGCCATGGCGGTATAGGTTTGACCGGCAAACAGAACATCCACTTGACACTCAAAGTTGGGAACGGTGGAGGTCTCAGCAAACACAAGTCCTCCGGAAATCTCCATCGGAGTCAGGGGTGTTACTCTAGCACCATCGCCGAGGAAGGACCCTCGTGTGAGGTGAAGGTTGACGCTTTCCTCGGGGATTGCAAGACCGGGAGAGAAGCGCCATCGGTGTTCAGGGAAATTACGTGTCTCTTCTTGCCCCGCTCGGTCCACGACGAG
>CEOC01009703.1_pt1 | contig 11741 bp, 5 predicted proteins | sample 356191 | NCBI WGS metagenome assembly CEOC01 (sample SAMEA2619952, study PRJEB7988) | marine metagenome | biome: marine biome (ENVO:00000447); feature: deep chlorophyll maximum layer (ENVO:xxxxxxxx); material: "saline water (ENVO:00002010), including plankton (ENVO:xxxxxxxx)" | depth 17 m
CGCATCGCCGAAGAGCGTGTGAACCGCCACTTCCCCAACTTGGAAGTGCTCAACTCCTACTGGGTTGGCCAAGACGGGAAGCACAAGTACTACGAAGTCATCATGATCGACACGCACCACCCTGCCATCATCAACGACAAGCAGCTCGGTGTGTTCTCTCGAGCCAACGGCAAGCACGCCCACCGTGGACGAGCCTACCGTGGCAAGACGTCCGCCGGCAAGCGCGGTCGTGGTCTGCACAACAAGGGCAAGGGCGCTGAGAAGTTGCGACCTTCGCTTCGTGCGAACTTGAACCGTGGCAAGTGAGTTTGAACCATTGGTTCAACTTTTGCGAGATTTTTCATCGTCCTAGCCGTGGCTTTATTGAGTCTCAGTGGGAGCGGCGTGTATGGTCCAAGGCGTTGAGGTCATGTCCCACTGGACAGGTCTGGATGTCTATTTGCCCGACGGGCGCAAACTTGGCATCGTCCATGACGCCGTCATCGACGCCGAATCTCTCCACTGCACGCATCTCTTTGTTCGAAACACCCCCGAGGATTTGGTGGAAGGTTCCATTCCGTTGGCCGTCCCTTGGCGTTGGATTCGCGCCATCAACGACATCGTCGTCCTGCGCTGGTTCCCACCCACGCCCATTCCTCTTCAGTCCTGAGTGATCGCACATGGTTCTCGACGTCCACGTTCTCGGTACGGCTTCGGCCCGTCCAACCCCAGAACGCGCCGTCAGTGGCAGCCTGGTCAAAGGCCCGGACGGTATTGCCATCGTGGATTGTGGCGAAGGCTTCCAAACCCGCTACGCCCTTCAACGACGGCGACTGAAGCGCCACTCGGTCGGCGAGACGCTCAAACCCAGCGCTGTTGACGTCCTGGCCTTCACCCATGGTCATCTTGACCACACCTGGGGTGCACTGCCTTGGCTGCAATCCATGGATTTGGAGAACAGACAACAACCTCTCCTCATCATCGGGCCAACATCGGCAGAGGTCGCGGAGGCTCTCCTCAACGATGAACCGCTGCCTGAAGCGGCGCCCTCGGCTGACCTCGCTCGTCAATGGATGGCGTGGTTCGCACTTGGTGGCGACATGATTCGTTTCCCCATCCGCTGGGTTCTGGGTGTCGTCAACGCTGACCGATGGGTAGAGGTGGACCCCACTTCGGGCAAAGCCCGCCTGCTGGAGGAAATGCCACAACCCGAGGGATGGGGGAACAGTTCCCTGCGTCCGGTCCCAACCCAACACACCGTTCCTTCCTGCGGATGGATGGTCCAACAGAAAGCCATGGCCGGAAAATTTGACCGAGCCCGAGCCGATGAAATGCAACTCACGACAAAGCAGCGAGCCATGGTGGCCCGGGGAGAAAACATCACCGATGCCAACGGCGAAACCATCGCCGCTTCCTGGTTTCGTGGTGGTGAGCGAGCGGCCGTCAGCGTTCTTATCTCAGGAGATACGGCCACCACGCCCGAAGCATGGGATGATTCTCTTGCGCCTACGCTTCTGATTCATGAAGCGACATTTCTCGAGGAACAACACGACAAGGCCGAGGAACACATGCACTCGACCGCTGCTGGCGCTGTAGCCTCCGCTCAAGCCGTTGGGGCGACCTACCTTGCGCTGACGCACTACAGCAATCGCATCAAGAATTCGAAGACGCCTGAAGACGAGGCCAAGACCGCCGCTGACGGTGTGGCGGTGGTGGCACTGAACGACAACGACCGTTTGGTGGTTGACGATGACGGCGATTTGACTCACCTGAAGTGGGGAAGCGAGGGTTGGGTGCTGGCGAACATCCCACCCAATCGTTGAAATGAACGGCGAGGATGGAACCTCCATGCGTTGGCTGACAGCATGGGCTCTTGTGCTGCTTTTGTTTGCCGTTCCAATCGGGGCCCAAGCCGATGAAGGTCGAGCAGCCCCTTCCTGCCTCACCCAGGACGGAGCAAATCTTCCTCCAACCTTGGACATCGACCCGGATGTTTGCGTGATCGTTGACCTCGGTTTGCTTCAGCCCGGTGATGTGTACGAGATTCAAGTCATCGTGGTCGATGACGCCATTGATTTGCTCTTTTTTGATGAAAACAGCATTCAGCCCTACGAACTTGGCCAGTCTTACCGCTCGGTGATGGCCCAACCAGCCAGCACCGAATCCGCTCTTGGAGGCTACGAATTCCACTGGAAGGTGCCGCCCTCCATCAGTGCCAAGCGCTGGTACATGGTTCTGGACAACAGCGCTCACGACGGCGATGCAGGCCAAGGCGACCAAGGCGGGCTTCGAAGCACCGTCTCGGCCACGGTGAGCCAACTCACTCAAGCCTACTGGACGCCTTTCAACGACCTGTTAGCGGTTGATGCAGGGGCCTACGATGTGCTTCTTTCCGGCGACGACCTCCGTTTGGACGCCGGAACCACCGTCGTCCTGTCGGCGTGGGACCTGACCTTCGTAGGGGACGTCTATCTCCAGACTCGAACCATGCACGACCGCTACACTGCAGGAGGCATCGGGGTGAAATTCATCGAGGGGGGCGCTCTTCAAGCGGTTGAGTCGCCCCAATCCTTGACTTGGCAGGTCCCTTCTTCGCTGGAAGGCGAGGAGTTACTTCTGGTCGTGGACAACACGGACAGTCCCTTGGGCGGAGGGAATGGAACCGAAGCCTTGCGAATGACGGTGCGACTGGAATTGGCCCCACCGCTTACGCCAACCATCATGGACGAACAGATGGCGACCGTTTCCCTTGGTGAGGCCATCACCCTGGACGCCTCTTCCACGCCCAACCGATTGAATCAACAGGGCACGTTTGTCTGGGACATCGATGCCAACGTCGACACCAACGATGACGGCAATCCTACCAACGATCCCGATGCCAGTGGCCTCAGCATTGAGGCGTCCTGGTCAACGCCCGGTAGCAAAACCATCACGGTGAAAATGACGGCACCTTCCGGGGAAGAAGCGATGACGAGTTACACGGTCGCTGTCGAAGACACTGTTGCGCCCAACGCTGTCATCCAAGGGGGCGGGGCCAACGTCACGCTGGTTTCGAATGGATGGAGAGTGAACGTAGCCAATTCCATCGAGATGTCGTGCCAGAGCAGCAGCGATGACCACCTCATCGAACGATGCGATTGGACGGTTGACGGTCAAGCCAGTGCGAACCTCTCGGTGATTTCTTTCACGCCCTATGAATTGCGAGACTACACCGTCGTCCTCACCGTCACGGACATGAGCGGTAACGCAGCCAACACCACGGCCGTGGTGAAATCGGTGGACCCCACACTTCCAACCTTCGATACCTCGCTTCTTGCCGCCTTCCCCACCGTGGCAGAAACAGGTGATGCGTTGGAATTTGAGGTCGCCGTCAGCGACACCTTTGACTCCGATTCGTCGCTTCGCGTTCATTGGGACTTGCAACCCTCCAAAGACACCGATGGAAACGGCAACACCAAAGACGACCCTGACCGAGTGGGTTTGAAACCGAGCATCACCTTTGACAGCCCGGGCTTGAAAGAGATCGTGGTAACCGTCTTTGACGGTTCAAACAACACCGCCAATTACGCTTTCTCGGTTGACATTTCACCTGCTCCAGAGAGTTCGGTATCCTATACGGGTGGCATCACGGTGTTGGGTATACTTCTGGTGGTTGGTGCAGGCGGCTTGGCCTTCAATCGAGCCGTTCAGCAAAACAGAGGTTTCAATCTCCTCATTGAGCGCGGGCTCAACAGGGAAGAGGCCCAAGCGCACATGGCCATGACGGCCCAGCGTTCCAAACTCACGTTGTTCTCAAAAGCTGAGGATTTCGCCGGATTGAATTTGGGAGACGTGGTTTCAGAGAACGAACGTGTGGCCGCTCAAAAACAAGCGGAAATGGACGCCATTTACGGGTCCACCGCCGCTGGCGACCCGAACGCCGGCTTTGCACAAGCCGCCTATGTTCAGGCCCCGCTTTCCGATGCCAGCCAACAAGCCGCCTCCGAAGCCGCTGCGTTGCTCTCCGGTGATGTTTCAGGTTCGGCGATGGACGATTCCCTCGACCATCTCGTCGAAGAAATCGCTGGGGCGTCCGCCCTTCCGGCAGAAGCACCGACACCCGTGTCGATGCCTTTGGAGCAGGCCAGCGAGGCGGCGTCGACCATGACCATTCCCTCGGTCGACCTTCCCGACATGGACTCGCCGGTTTCTGCCGTTGACTTGCCAACCGAATTGAATCACGAATCAGCAAAGCCCGTGCCTTCGGGCATCAGCGTGCCTGAAATGGCTCCCCCTCCGGTTGCACCAGCACCTGCCCCAACACCGCCAACGCCTCCGGCGCCCACCTCGGTTCGACACACCTGCAGCAGCTGTCAGGCCCAATTCGAACTTGATATCCCAGCAGGCATACAACACGCCGTGGTTGCATGCCCTGCTTGTGGCGTGGACCAAACCATCAGCGTCAACGATTGATTGACAAGCAGGGAAAGGGCATTTCAGTGAACACAACGGCGAATGCTTCTCAAAGGATGAGGGCTGAGCAACCGGCATGGATGAGCCTGCGCTACGCCTCTTGCGTGTCGGGCTCCGTCAGCCCAATCGGCGTGGACGCACCGCTGTGTTGCTCGTGGCCGTCATGTTACTCTCGATGATGCAACCGGTTTCCGGCGATGTAACCGTTGCACGCGATGACTTTGGTGTTCTCGATGCCTTCGCCGACACCCTCGCTGACCGAGCAGCAGAAGGTGAATCCCTGGTTGCCATTCAGGGTGCTCAGTCTTCGTTTGCCTTGCTCGACGCCTCAAAGCGACCGGTTCAATCAGGCGATGCCCTGGCTGATGCAGAGAACGTGTTGAACCAAGTTGAACTTCGGGACACCACGCCCTTTGAGGAAGACCACCCGCGCCCTTACGAATTCTTGACCGATGTCGCCACGCATCCCGATGCATGGCCGTACAATCTTTGGGAGACGTTGTTCTCGGTCGAGAACCTCGGTCTTGACAATCTCTTGGGCATCGGCATCAACACCTACGCTGTTTACGTGAATTTCACGTCCCGCAACGATGGCCCCGCCTACGAGGCATGGGACAAGGGCACCTTCACGGGCGAGTTGTTGGTCGGAACGGACCTTGTGTTGTTCATGAACTACATCGACATCGACGGAGATGGTACAGACGACCTCTCGGTCGGCTTGACTTTGGAAGGTTTGACCACCCTCGGTGAGGGCTTCGGTATCGAAACCAGCAACAACCCCATTCCGGGTGTACCAGGGGTTCCGACGGAGTTGTGGATTCGCCCGACCTTCCAGTGGGCCGTCAGCGCCTTGAACATCAACGACCCGCTGTGGAACGAACTCGAACATCTTGAAGTGTCGCTCATGAAGGGCTTGGCCTTTGACATCACGCTCTCCAACTCGGAATCCTACGCCATCGTGGTGGACACCCGATTCACACAACCGCCGGCCGACGTCACCCTCGGCGTGGGCATCGAGCGTATTTCCTTTGACATAACAAGCGCCATCGCTCTGCCACAGCAATTCATCACCTCGCTCTTGTTGGGCACCGTCAACTCAAGCGACCTTGCTCTAACCGGTATCACCGCTCCCTATTCCGTGCGTTTGTCCAATCCGAACGCGCCGGGAGGTTCGCAACAGACCGATTGCAGTGAGACCTTGAACTACGACCCTGCGACCGACTACGACGCTTCGAGCCGTGAACACAAGTGTGGCATCGGCATTGGCGTGGGCTACGTGCATTTTGATGAGGTGCAACCCGACCAGTCGATTGACATTCTCGAATACGCCTACCTCGATGTTGGATTCCACCCCGAAGAGGGAGAAACCATCATTCCCAGCGAAGTTGACTTGACCTTGAGGAACGATAACCTCGGTGAGAACACCTTTGACACCATCGAAATCTACTCCGATGTTGGCACGGATGTTTACATCCATTACTTCGAAGACCGGTCCAACGTTCCCGAGGGGGATAGCCCCTTTGGCAACATCACGGACTCGCGTTTGTGGATTCGAGGCCTGCCGTCAGGATCGCTTCACGAAGATGAAATCGCTGCCATCTTCACCACCATCGGCGAGGCCCCGGGCTCGGTGAACCTTCCAGGAGACATACCCGACCGACTTTCGTTGATCATCGCCATCAAGAATTTCTCCGGGGACAACACGAACAACGTCAACGACCCCACGCTTCCAATCAACCCCGCTCAACCCCCCAACACGCTGTTCCTCATCGCAGGGACCTCGTCCATCAAGGAATTCAACTACGCTTCGTCTTTCAAGCGTGGTGGCTATTCCGGTGACAGCTCGTCCATGCTGGTCGAGATGGAAGACCTTCCCCGAGTCATCGTCATTCAAGGCAGCTTCCTTCTTTCTTCTTCTGGGGTTAACCGGGTCAACTTCGACAATCCAAACCTGAACACGATTGCTCAATTCTTTGACAATGCGTTGTTGACGGTCGTGGAAATCATCTTGGACATTGGAACCATCCTCAACGGCCTGCCATCGGCTGTGGTCGGCACCGCTGGCTCTACGGGCGGCGTGATTGACATTCAGTGCTACAATCAAGTGAAGAAGAGCCTGCCCAGCAGCAACAGGGAGTCGATGGAAATCGAACACCTTCTGTTCGCCTTGGCCAGCAGCCCTCAACCGTGGTTGCCAGAGATGGACCACATTTTGCTCTCGGAAGACACGAACATCGCTATGGTGGACGGGCGTCTTGGTCCTGTTGACCCCTTGGTTCCGGTGGCAATGAGCATGCGTATCGGAGGTATTTCTCATGTCCGACATGCCTTTGATCCAATCAACGAAATTCGAGACATGCAACTGGACGGCTCGGCCAGCGGCTCCCTGTTGATCGGCCACATCAAGCACGATGACGGTGACCTGGACAACGCCATCAAACAGTCAGCGATGGTATCAAACCGCCCTGCCCAATTCAACATTCTCCAACAGGCAGAATCACTCGAGTATCAAGCCAGTGAGCCAATTGGAACCATTACCTACGGCGGTCAATCCGGTGAGCAGCGCAACGCCATACGCTTGTCTGGGCTCCCAGCCTCCTTCAAATTGGTGCTTGGCGATACGGTGGGCTACGTCGCTGACGGGCCGATGGAGAGCATTCAGGTGCAGATGACCAATGCCAGCACGCCGTTGACGATGGACGGCGACCACGTCCGATTCTGGGTGAACGAAGATACGGCAGAAGCCAGCTTGAGTCTCAAACTTTCGGACATCACCTCCATTGAGCGCCTCAGCCCGCTGGTGCCTGGCTCTCTTGGTCCTGAAGGCAATTCAGAGGTACGCCTCGTACGAAGTTCGTCCTCGCCCTTCGGTGTTTCTTTTGAGGACGAATCAACGCATGACAACCCGTTTTTGGGACTCAACGGGAAGGTCTACTTCGACCCGTTGCCAGCCAACATTTCCCTGACGCTCCCTTCCGATGTGGATTCAGACGGTCTTGAATTGCCAACCTTTGGCGAGGAAGAAGGCATTGAAGCACTTTCGTTTTTCTTGGGCGACCTGGTTGATTTCGGCAGCGTCGTCAACGACTTTGTCCACGCCTTGACGGTGAACGTCGGAGGCGACATCGGTGAAAGCGAGAACATGAGCCTTGGTTTGGATTTGTTCACGGGTGAAGCGTTCAACATGACCGTTGACCTGAAGAAGGGGTCAAACCTTGAGGCTGAGCCTGCTTGGATGCACGGTTTGGGCATGGAGGCACTTGAGCAAACCCGTCTTGAATCCAATCTCTCGCGAATGCCTGCCTTCACCGCCACCTCCCGAGGTCCGATGGAAGACATCCTTGCTGACGGACGAATCGATGAATCCGAGCGTGTTCAGGCACTCACCATCCTTGAAGCGATCAACATCACGGCAGCCGAAGCCCTGGTGAACGCCCTCGAAGACGGGAGGGTGACGGACGCAGAGATGGTTGATGTGAACATGACCCAACTCGCGGAGGAGGGCTTGACCCTTCATGACACACGAGCGTGGCATCTTCGCGCTTGGCTTCCTTCCTTGCCTGCCGGCACCATCGAACTGGTGTACGATTTCAGAATGCTCGGTGGGATTCCAACGTACGAAGTCGACCTCAAAATGTCTCAATGGCAGCCGATGTACCCGCAGATGACCATCATCGCTAACGGCCTCGAAGGTCGAGATTTGGAACTCTTCATCGACGGGCTGGACACCACCACGCCTCGCAATGTTGAGGTCAATGCGTTGTTTTCCACGCAGGAGAATCTGACCGTCCCGAGGGTCTCGGTCGACATGCACTACGATGCTGGAGTCCGCCTCAAATCGGCCCATGCCATTCTCATCGACCACGAAGCCCTCACCCGGGTCGAGGCCTTGGTGGTGGGGATTCCTCAATCCACGGATGTTTCTGCCGTCATTGGTGACGTACTGATTCTCACGCTTGTGGTGCCCGAAGTCCACCGTATCAACGGCCACTCAGCAGACTCTCTGATGCTCAAACAACTTCGGTACGTCGACGGTTTCTGGTACCCGTCAACCGCCTTCATGCGAGACCTTCCCGGAGAGATGAACCTAGCGACGGAACCTGATACACGGTTTGACATCCGCAAACAAACGGCTTTCCAAGGTATGCGAACCTTGGACTACTCCTCCAACACCGACGACATGGACCTGTACTTGGAAGCCAGCGGCAGGGCCATCGAAGCCAAGGGCGATGTGTTGATGTTGGCTGAGGATTTACCGACCCGGTTTGTCTTATCCCTGACCGATGACTTCGGCATGCGGGTGGATTCATCCGGTTCTGGGGTCAAGAAAGTCTACGTTCGTCAAACGGACGTGCCGGCGACCCCCGGGGTGACCATCGAACGGGTCGAAGTGGTTGGACAGAATCTCAAGGGCGCCACGATTCGAATTTACTCCGGTCCGGGGGAATATCCGCTCATCGTTATCGACGACATTACGGATGGCAGGCTGGTCGCTACGGCCGAAGCCTACGTTCAACCTGGACTGGTTGAACCGTGGGTGAAGCCAATCTTTGGAGAGTTTGAGATGGAAGGTCGCGCAGTGTTGCTCGATGCTCAATTCACGGGCATCATTCCAACCGCCTCTTCGGTCGGTGTCAACGGTATTGTCACGGATTTATCCTTGGTAGGGTCCTTCACGGGCGAGTTTGTAGAAACCCGCCATGTCATGGTGATCGATCCCATCGGTTCTGCGCTTGCCAGCGGATTGGCCATGTTGTTTGGGTGATGAGCAATGTCGGGACCATCAGCTGAGGATTTGCGACAGGGCGGCTCCCCGCTCGAGGGTCAAGAACTCGAAGATTGGGAGGCGGCTCAAGAAGCGGCAAAATTGTTGACGACGCTCAAGCGGGAGATCACTCCGACCCGTGTCGCCATGGCCGGTGCCGTACTTTTCATGCTCCTCATCATGGTGTTGAGCGGATGGTATTGGGTGCTTCCAAGGGACGCGGTCACGGTGGAAACTCACTACATGCAACGGGGTGGCCACCTCATGATGACCGAACTCCACAACGATGGAAGCCGAGACATCACCGACATCGTGTTGGAGGTTGAATTCCAAACCGTTGACGGGGAGGTCATTGACAGCATGTCGCTTGAACTCGGTGTTCTTGCAGGGCACTCTTCCATCTCTGGCGATGATTTGGAGATGATGGTCATCGGCTACACCGTCTGGGACGAGTACAACATCGTCATCGAACTCGAGTACCGAGATTACACCGGGCAACTTCGTCAACCTGCGGCGTTCACTCACCAAGTCGGCGATTGGTCCCAAGAGATTTTCATGGACAAAGCCGAACGGCATGTCTGGCCCATTGATTGAGTGCTGTTTAGACAAGCAGACCGAACCGATAAAGGACAGGAGCCTAAGGCAAGACCATGGCTGGAGTTTCCAACCGCCTAACTGCAGGTGTGTTCGTTCTCCTTCTCGTCCTCTCGACCTCGAGCTCCCTCCTTCTTTCCGATGATGGTGGTCAGAGCGACGCCAGCACCTTCAACCCCGACTGGGTTCGTTTTGATGTTCGCGAGGGAGTTTACAACGAAGCCTTCGGTTTGCTTGATGAACATCTTGTCAACGAAGAGCGAGCCCCTCTCGCTCTCTCCACGTTCGGGACATTTGACGCTCAAGGTTTGGAGCTTCTACGGCCCGTGCCTGCCGACCTTCTCGAACCCCGGTTTGACACGCTCCTCCTCATCGTTTCCAACGAAATGCGACTGCACGATGTTCGCAGCGAATTGAACGACCAACCCGGTTTGGCCGTGAGGGAATTCATCGCCCCGTCGGGGCTTTTGGTTCAAGGGACGCCTTCGGCCCTTACACAGGCCGGTGAACATCCAGCGATCATCACCGCTCACGCCGTCCCCATTGGCATGTTCCTTCACGACGATTTGATGGACATCGTCCTCTTTGAGGAAGGTGAAACGGCTTTGCAAGGACTGTTGCTCCGGATGGACGGCTGGCGCGATGATGGCGGTCCTGTGGATACGGTTTCCCTGAGCGACGACACCGGTGTCCTGCTCAATCAGAACCTCGGTGAGGTCGCCAGCGAAGTGTTTGACGATTGGCGAGCTTGGGACACCGGTCGGTACGAGGGCACCCTGAGCGCCGTGGACCTCACGGTGCTGCTTCGACAGCCTTCGCTCATGCAACTGCGACCCGACCCTGCTTTTTCGGCCTTTAACGACCAGTCCCGTGGACACATGAAGACCAACACGATGACCACGTATTTCACCACCGATTTGGACGGCTCAGGGCAAATCGTAGGTGTCGCTGATGCCGGTTTGGACGAGGACCATGGCGACTTTGGGACTCGCGTGGTCGGAAATTACGACGTGATTGGAGATGGCTCGACGGCCGACAAGCATTCGGGGCATGGCACCCATGTTTCCTGCACGGTGCTCGGTAGCGGGTTTCGTGGAGGGTATGGCGGGGTCGCTCAGGCCGCCGATTTGTACTTCCAAGCCATGGAAAACGACAACACGGGCAACTTTCAATCGCCTTCGTTGAACAACCTTCTCAACACCGCGTACAACGCCGGTGCACGCACCCACACCAATTCATGGGGTTCTTCCGCTGCCAGCGAGCAAGCCAAGTACAACTCCGAAACCGAGGACGTGGACGACCGAGCAAATTATTACGACCGCTATTGGAACGGCGCTGAAGGCCTGACCATTCTCTTCGCAGCAGGAAACGACGGGCCAAATTCGGGCACGGTTTCCCCGCCGGCGACGGCCAAGAACGTGATTTCCGTCGGCAATCACCAGAATCGATACAGCGGTTCACCGGACACGATGATGAGCGGTTCGTCTCGCGGACCAACCGAAGACGGTCGAATCAAACCGGATTTGGTGGCTCCCGGCGGCTACGTTCGGTCCTGTCGTGCCCAAGAAGCCGGAGATACGGGCAGTGCCACATGGAGCAATAACTACTACCTCGAATACACGGGTACATCGATGGCCACACCCAACGCCGCTGGAGCGGCGGTTATGGTGCGTGAATACCTCCAAGAAATTGCGCTGCGACCTTCACCTCAAGGCGCCTTGGTCAAGGCATTGCTCGTCCTTGGAGCCCAAGACATCGGCACGCGGGACATCCCCAACGAGGACGAAGGATGGGGGCGCATAAACCTCAGAAACAGTTTGGCTCCACCCGGTGGGCAGGGCATATGGGTGGATGACCGCTCGGTCCTGTCGGGTACTGGCAACAGCAAATCCTACGCCTTCAACATCTCTCAAGCAAACGGTCAATTCAAAGCCGTGCTCGCATGGTCAGA
>CEOC01079128.1_pt1 | contig 11697 bp, 9 predicted proteins | sample 356191 | NCBI WGS metagenome assembly CEOC01 (sample SAMEA2619952, study PRJEB7988) | marine metagenome | biome: marine biome (ENVO:00000447); feature: deep chlorophyll maximum layer (ENVO:xxxxxxxx); material: "saline water (ENVO:00002010), including plankton (ENVO:xxxxxxxx)" | depth 17 m
ACGATGATGAATTTGCGCATCTGCGCGAAAAATCCCAGCGCACCCGCGCAAATGTACATAGGAGGCCCCCAATTTTTCCATAAAAATTGGACATTTAGTTAGCAATTTAGGATATATGTGTGCAATTGAATTCATAAATTACATTTAAACTAAGCGTATGTTTCATATACCGTCCTCATAGCGAGGCATTTGATACCCATGATGGATAAAGCAAAACTGGAGTACATTTGGCTCGACGGATATGAACCCACACAAAACATGCGAAGCAAGACCATGGTCCGGTCGGACTTTGGTGGCACGGTTGAAGAGTGCCCGATTTGGATGTTTGACGGTTCCTCCACCAAGCAAGCCGATGGCAGCTCCTCCGACTGCCTGTTGAAGCCCGTGAACATCTTCCCCGACCCCCAGCGCGTGAACGGATACTTGGTCATGTGCGAAGTGATGAACCCCGACGGGACGCCTCACCCTAGCAACGGCCGAGCAACCATTGACGACGATGACAACGATTTCTGGTTTGGCTACGAGCAGGAATATTTCATCATGGACGTTGACACACAACTCCCCCTCGGTTTCCCCGTTGGTGGCTACCCTGGCCCACAAGGCCTCTACTACTGTTCCGTGGGCGGAAAAAACACCCACGGCCGCTCCCTCGTTGAGGAGCACGCCGACCTTTGTCTTGAGGCCGGCATCAACTTTGAAGGCATCAACCAGGAAGTCGCTTGTGGCCAGTGGGAATTCCAAATCTTCGCCAAGGGCGCCAAGCAAGCCGGCGATGAACTCTGGGTCGCTCGCTACCTCCTCGACCGTTTGACCGAGAGCTACGGCTACTACATTGAATACCACCCCAAGCCGATCAAGGGCGACTGGAACGGTTCAGGAATGCACGCCAACTTCTCCAACGGCGCCATGCGCGACAAGGGCGGTAAGGAACTGTTCGACAGCATCTGTGAAGCCTTTGGCCAAAACATCGAGAAGCACATGGCCGTTTACGGTGCGCACAACGAAGAGCGTTTGACCGGTCTTCACGAAACGCAATCCATTGACCAGTTTTCGTACGGCGTCTCCGACCGTGGGGCTTCCATTCGTGTGCCAGCCACCGTCCCAACCGACGGCTGGGTTGGACGATTGGAAGACCGCCGACCTGCCTCAAACGGTGACCCCTACAAGATCGGTGCCGTGATCATCTCGACCACCAAGTCGGTTTGCTGAGTCTTAGGCTTCAGCCTCGCGCTTACGCAGGCGTCGCACGCCGATGAGGACCGCCAGAATGACCACGAGGGTGAACACGTTCGCCACGATCATCGCCAGGGATTCGACCAAGATGCCGTAGAGCAGCCACAAGGCCAAGGCCACCGTTACCACGCTGAACGTGGTCAACGAGATGCCTTCGTGTTGTTCGTGAATCCAGACATCACGAATTTGAGGTATCCATGCGACGATGCCCAAAGCGCCCGCTACAAGGCCGATGGCTTCAATCCACATCTCTGCCATGGTGGTGGGCCCCGTTGCGAAGTGCTTCAAGGCTTCTCTAGGGTTTGACCCAATCCATCGTTCAGGGACGGTGTTGAGAGGTTGAGCGAGGCGACGGTTGACCACGGGATGTCCTCAGGACTTTTTCGACCAACCACATGCATTCTCAATGATTTTCCGAACGGGAGTTTCGCTTCCATGTGGCGCTCACCGGTGTTGAGATTGAGTTGACTTGGCGGGGCCGTGAACAAGGTGAGAAACCCCCGAGGGTGGTCAATGGAGCCCAATAACGGCGTCCTGCGACCATCTTGCCACGTTTCGATAGCGTCACCCAATCCTAAATCCAAGACATCGCCTTTGCACATCAAACCCCCGTTCAACTCCACTTCATCCCAGGTTCCAAATCCCTGCAATGTTTCCAACAGAGCCTCATTCAGCTCCCCGGGGTTTTCGTCTTCCAAAAGGCCGATGAAGCCCGCCTCGTCTTTGACAATGCTGCCCAGGTCCATGACATTGGACGGCCAGTCCAGATTGCGATTGGTAAAGGCCAGCACAACCCGGACATCCACCCCGTCGTCTTTGCCAACTCGTTCGTTGTGCATGGCGACAAGCATACGGGATTTTCGCGCAATGCGTTGGTTGACGGTGCTGTGGTTGTGGGTTGTTCCGTTCTTTCGGTGCTGAATGAATTCTTCATCAGCATTGATTTCAAACGAGCCCGACCAGTGCTTTTGTTCAACCACGAGCATCGTGTTTCCTCCGACAATGACCAAGTCGATTTCACGCTTTCCGCCCTGTTCAACATCGGGTATGCGGACGGATTCAAAGATGTGCCAACCGTTCTTCTTTCCAGCGGCACGGCTGATTTTTGCCAGCCGTTGTTCAGCCAGTTCACCTGCACGATGGATCTCATCCGGTGGGTGATGACGTCGTCGTTCTCGCCACCATTTCCATCGTTGTGAGAGCTTCATGGTGTTCACCGCAAGAGTTCATCCACGCTGTTGGCGATGATGGTTGGCCGTTGTTCTGCGCCTTCTGGAAGGGCATCAACATCAGCTTGTGTTGCTTCTCCGGAAAGGACGAGTACCCCAACAACCCCGGCTCGTGTGGCCATGGCCATGTCCGTGTAGAGGCGGTCCCCCACCATGGCACAGCGCTCAGGTCGCAAGCCGAGAGCCTCAATTTTGTGAAGAATCATGCCTGCATTTGGCTTTCCAGTGATGTGTTCGGGCTCAACTCCCGTGGTGGCTTTGAACATGGCCAGATATGCTCCGACATCAGGCAAACCACCGTCTGGGCTGGGGCACACCATATCGGGATGGCTGGCAACCAGCGGGACGCCAGCATGCATGTGAATGCTGGCTTGGGCGATTTTTTCGTAGGTCAATTCGGTGTCGTAGCCAAGCACCACGTATTCGGGGTTCGCACTTCGTGTTTCCACACCAATGGCTTCGAGCATGCTCCGCATACCCTCGGTGCCGACCAACCATGTTTTCGTGATGCCGTTCTTTTGCAACCAGGCGAGCAGGTCGTGCGTGGAAAGGAGCACGTCTTCCTCGGTTGCTTCAAGCCCAAGAGCGTGGAGTTTCGTGAGGTACTGTGCTACGGATTTGGAAGAATTATTGGAGAGGAAGTAACGCTGAACCCCTTGGCTTTTACATCGGTCGAGAAAAGCCTCAGCCCCCTCAATGAGTTCGCCGCCCAAGTAAATGGTCCCGTCAAGGTCGAGAAAAACAGCGTCAATGCCCGAAAGGGAAGCGTCCATGTTGCCACCTTAGAACATCAAGGTCTTGAACATGAACCATGGGGAGTGGAGGTTTTCCTGCGCTTCTTTGCTGGCGATCATCTCCGTCATCATCTCCTGAATGGCTGGTTTTTTGGACGCCTTTCCAACAAACCAGTTGAGCAACCAAGCCCGACGACTCATTTTTTGCATGCGGAACGAGTTGGTTAACTCCGGACCCAACACCTTCCACAACGCCTCTTGGTAGTCCTCAGGCGTCTTGCCTTGCAGGATATGTTCGGCCGCCATCTCTCCACTCACCAGTGCATTTCCAACGCCTTCACCGCTGAACGGGTCGATCAGTGAGGCGGCATCGCCGACGAGGTAGATGCCTTTGCTGGCCGAACGGCGTGGTTGCTTGCTGGCTTTCTTTCTCGGTGAGCCAAACGGCAATTGCCATCCTTTTCCAGTTCCAGCAATCATCGAGGCCTCCGCGAACCGATCTTTGAACAGCGGGTGTTCTGCAATCACTTCGGCTTGAAGGGCTTTGAGTTTCTTGGGTTGCTTATCGAGCAAGGACATGACCATACCAATGCCGACGTTCACCACGCCTTCCGCCACCGGGAAGAGCCAAAAATAGCCAGGAATGATGGTGTCCACGAAATGAATCTCAATGTCCCCGACGTTGTTTTCGCACCCCTTGACGCCTCGCCAGTATTCTCGGTAGCCAGCACAGTAATGGTCGCGGTCCATCATGGGTTCTTCGTAGGTTTCCTCGAGCATGGATTTAGCAACCGGGCAGCGATAGCCTGCTGCACCGACGATGTTGGGGGCGTGGAATTCCAACTCCTCTCCGTTTCGTCCTCCCACGCGCACCACGACACCGCGTGCGTGGCGTGATTCACCGGTGCCCGCGCCGGGATCTTCACCGCCTTGCCCGTCGTCGTAGAGAACGTTTCGAACATCGCCGCCCTGAATCACCGCTCCGCCGGCGTCCCGAACGAGTTTCTGGACCTGGTCAAAGAGGAGGTGGTCAAATTGCTGTCGAGGCAGCGAGTACCCGGCTTCCAATCGCTGAACGTCTTCCTCTGGAAGCGCCACGCGAACGCTGTGGCCTTTAGGTGAGGAGAAGACAATGCCTGTCACACGGAAGTGGGGCGTGCTTTCCAGTGTCTCTTTGACGCCGAGGCGTTTGACATGGCTGAGTGATTTCCCACCCACGGCATCGCCGCAGATTTTGTCTCGGGGCCACGTTTCCTTCTCGATGAGGAGCACGCGTTGACCTTCCATGGCCAGGTAGCCCGCAGCGGCCGAACCGCCGGGCCCTCCTCCGACCACGATGCTGTCAAAGGATTCACCGGTTTTTGGGGCAGGGCCGGACTCAATGGGTTGCTTCCAAATCACGTCCGCTCCCGTTCGTGGCTCGCCCATGGTTTCCATGGATTGGGGGCGCTCTTTGAGGGTATGGATGGGTGAGGCTCAATCACCACCACCCTCATGACCCCTCGGGCGTTGCGAAGGTCATGAATGGCGGGCCCGTGCAAGCGACCATGCCGTTCCAACCTCAGCGGCGTAAAGCCGCGTTGGTCCTGTTGGCCGTTACCCTCGTTTGGGGCGCGACCTTCATTTGGATGAAACAAGCGCTCAACGCCTTGGAGGTCGAAATCGAGGCGTTTGGTACCTTTCCCGTTGTTGCCCTTCTTGTGGCACTCCGGTTTTTGATCGCCATGGTCCTCGTGTTGGCGTTTTTTCCGACCGCCAGAGCCGGGCTCTCGTCTCCCAAGATTTGGCGCGGAGGAGGGATTCTTGGGGGTCTCATGCTGATTGGTTTTGTCAGTCAAATGGTGGCCTTGAACGACATCAATCCATCAACATCAGCGTTCTTGACCTCGCTGTACGTCGTCATGACGGCGTTGTTGACGATGCGGATGAGCGAACATCCACCACGACGAGCGCTCTATTGGGGCGTTTTGATGGCGACGATTGGTGCGGGATTCATCGAAGGCCCACCGCATCTTTCTTGGGGCTGGGGCGAAATCGTTACGGTGGTTTGCGCCCTTTTCTTTGCCTTGCACATCATCTTCACACAGAAGTTGACGTTGGAATATGACCCGTTGATGTTGACGCTGACCTCGTTTATTGTGGTTGGATGTGGCTCGTTGGTTTTGGCCCTTGCATCGAGTGGCGCTGATACCATCAACATGGTCAGCGATGTCTTGGCCAGAGAAGGGGTGCTGATGCCCGTGTTCCTCTTGGGACTGGGCGGGTCGTTCTTCTGCTTGGTGGCGTTGAACATGTATCAGCGTCACATGCACCCGGTGCAGGCCGCCATCATCTACGCCTTTGAGCCCGTTTGGGCCACGGTGTTTGGTTTGGGCCTTGGACTCGTGAGTTGGTCCTGGTGGATTTTGTTTGGCGGGGGCGTGCTTTTGTTCGGAAACATCTTGGTGGAAATTACATCACCTGACTCGGATGACCAATCCGAGCCACAAAGCTCCGTGTAGAAGCGTTCAAGGAGCGAGTTTCGCTGGCGGAGACTGGAGATGCGCATGTCGGACAAAAAAGAATCCAATCGCTTTGCTACCCGCGCCGTTCACAGCGGCACCCAACACATTGGCGACGCCGTCAACACACCCATCTTCCAATCATCGACTTACAAACTGACCGATGAACGCTATGCAGGTTGGGCGGCCGGCGCTCAACACACCCTTCTCTATGCGCGCCTCTCCACCGTCAATTCCGACGCCGTGGCTCAAAAATTAGCAGCGATGGAACAGGGCGAGGATGCCGAGACGTTTTCATCGGGCATGGGAGCCATTTCGACCACCCTCCTTGCGCTGCTCAACGAAGGCGACCACATGGTCGCCAGTGCAGACATTTACGGCGGCACCTACGGATTGCTCACCGAGGAACTTTGCCGCTTTGGCCTCTCCACAACGATGGCCGACATGCGAGACCCCTCATCGTACGAGGCCGCCATTCAAGACAATACCAAAATCCTCTACATCGAGACCTTGACCAACCCTGTCCTCAAGGTGTGCGATATTGAGGCCATGGTGGACGTGGCCAAGCGCCACAACCTTCTGTTGATCATCGACAACACCTTCGCCTCGCCGTGGGGTTGCAAGCCACTGACGATGGGTGTTGACCTCGTCATTCATTCCACGACCAAGTACTTGGGTGGACATTCCGACATTTTGGGAGGCGCTGTGGTTGGCTCTAAGGAACTCATCGCCCGAATTTTCAGGTGCAAAATGCACCTGGGCGCAGCACCCGACCCGCATTCATGTTACCTGCTTGAGCGCGGAATGCGCACGTTGGACGTTCGCATGCCTCGGATTTGTGAGAACGCCCACACGCTCGCCCAACGGCTTGAAGCTCACGACGCCATCGAGCGCGTGTACCATTCCAAATTGGAAAGCCATCCCGATTACGAAGTGGCGCAGCGCGTTTTACCTCACGGCTCAGGGATGATTGCTTTCGTCGTCAAAGGCGGCGACCAAGCAGCTCTCTCCTTCATGCGAAAACTGAACATCATTTACGAAGCCACCAGCCTCGGTGGGGTTGAATCACTCATTGAATGTCCGTTCAATTCCAGCCACATGTCCGTTCCCGAAGACATTCGAGTAGCGGCTGGCGTGGTCCCTGGATTTGTCCGATTGAGCATTGGCATCGAAGATGTCGAAGACCTCTGGGACGATATCGAAGGCGCCTTGTCTTCCTCGTAGAGACGTTCACTCCTCAGGAACTTCCTGTGGTTGTTTTGAGCGTCTCAAACGTGGTTTTCCACGCCTCTTGCAGTTCTGCGATATCGGCCTCTTCTGCGTCAAGCAATTGTTTTCCAATCGACCAAAGTTCGGTGGTGGGGACAGCCCAAACGCCACCGCGGTCGCGGGCGTTGTTTTCGAAATGCCATTCCTGTCCGCCGGAACGCCCAACCGCCACCAACCAAGCCCATGCAGCCGCTGCTTCGTCCAACGAGGCATGCCGTGCGGTGGCCTTCCGTTCAACTGAGCCCATGCCTTGGGTGAGTCCAGCCACAATGTAGGTGTGAATCATGCCGGCTGCCAATCCAGCGTCTTCTTGGGCAGGGAAACGCGCTTTCTGCTGAGCAAGGGCTTTGGCTTTGTCCAGCCCTTTGAGGAATTTCCCAAACGGTTTCGGCGCGTCGCGCTGTTGCTTCCAAATGTCTTCAGCGTCATCGCCCTCAAGGCCGAGAACAGCCAAGGCTTCACGCCCATGGGTGGGCCAAAAGGCGGAGAGGGCATCACCGCAAGAGGCGGTTTTCATGATTCGTATGCAACGGTCTTCGCGCTGTTCTGGGCTTCCTTTGGCCTCAATTCGCAAACCGATGCTGTCTTCATGCGGGTCGGTGATGGCGAGGCGCAAAATCTCAGCGGCGAGCAAACGCTCTTCGTTTGAGCCGCCCAGCGGACCAAGCGCATCCTCAAGCGATGCAAGGTCCGTGCCATCAAGCCAGGTTTCACCGATGAGCACCCCTTCGTCAATGCTCTCCATCACGGTCTGTTTCATGGCCGAGGCAACGATGCCCTCGTTCATCGTCAATCCCTGCCAGGCGTCGATGACCTTCTCGATCCCGTCGAGGCATGGTTGCGGGAGCGGTTGTCCTTCAGGCCAACCGTCGGGGGCCCAGTGGGCGTCCATGGTGAGAATGGAGGGCAGGAGAGGTGGAAGCATTGAGAGGGCGAGGTGGTGAACGAACGGAGAATCTTTCTTTGAAAACGTTTCAAGCGCATCGAGGCCCAATCCAACCACAGGACCGTGATGGAATCTCAAGGCAACGTGGCCGGTCGTTGAGGCCCCGCCATCAACGACGTTGTTCGGGTCCAATCCTTCCGTTGTCCAAACGGTTCGGCCTTCGATTTCGGTTTTTGCGAGCTCAAACCTGGAACGCTTCAGCACATCGCTGAGCCATTCTTCCGGCGGGGTGGGATTGGGGCCCGTGCAGACGAACCCTCCTTCCCAACTGAAGAAATACATGCCTCGACGGGCGTGGTCTTCCCAAGGAAGCATTCGGAGGGTGAGGTTGGCGTAATTTTGGATGCCGGCAAGATACCCGGGTTTTCCATCACCTCGTCGCACGTACGACCCCGAACCGAACGATGAGGAATTGAACTGACCCACCATGGTGAATTGTTCATCGTGGGCGGCGTGAAGAGAACCAGCGAAGGCTTTGGCGACATCATCGCCACGCTTGGCCATCATTCGCTTCTGCAACCATTTCAAATCGTCTTTTTTCTTGATGATCTTCTCAATTTCTGAGAGGGTTTTGGTCACGGGGTCCGTACGCCCCCAGCGAAGTTTTCCTGAGAACATCATGGCGGGTAAATGACCTCGAGGGTTTTCTCTGAAGCCGCCCAACTCCCGGGCGAGTTTTTTCGCCGTCGCTTCGTTGGCTTGTTTGGTGCCGCGCATCCTCGCCTTGGTCTTTTTTTGACCGGGGAATTCAACTTTGGACGGTGCTGGCACGTTGTTCCCCTGTCCTCACGGGTTTGGTGGTGAGGTTTGAGACCTTCGCGTGAAAGGGCTCATGGCCACCCCTGCCATCGTCGGGGTCATGCCGACGGTGACCTTGCTTGGAATCGCCCAAGATGGCGGACGCCCTCAGCCCGGTTGCCAACGAGCCTGTTGCGCTGACCTCGGCCCCGAAGATGTTCGCCATCCGGTCAGCCTTGGCATCACCGATGAAGACGGCCAAGGCCACCTCATTGAAGCCACCCGTGCCTTGGGTGAACAACTACGATTGTGGGGTCATCCATCGCTCCGCTCAGTCTTGCTCACCCACGCTCACTTCGGGCATGTCGACGGTTTGGGCCTGTTTGGTCGAGAAACCCTCAACGCCTCAGGCCTCCGCCTGTATGCTTCGCCGTCCATGCACGCTCTCATTGAACGCACACCTCAATGGTCCCTGATGGTTGACCAAGGGGTCTTCTCCGCTCAACCCATTTCATCGGGGGCGATTCAGATGCTGTCCGAAAGCGTTCGAGTTGAACCGTTGGCGGTTCCTCACCGGGCCGAACTTTCTGACATGCATGCCTTTGTTGTTCGCGGCCCAAACAAGTCCGTGCTCTTCCTCCCTGACCATGACCGCTGGGAGGACACACTCGCTCATCACGGCGTGTCCACCATTCGAGAATGGCTTGCCAAACTGAGCGTGGATGTCGCGCTGGTGGACGGTACCTTTTGGAGCAGCGATGAACTCTCTGGCCGTTCACAACTTGACGTACCGCACCCTCCTGTGGCCGAGACCCTGGAGCGCTTGGGGCCGAAAAGGGACGGCGACCCGGAGATCATTTTCATCCATCTCAACCACACGAATCCGTTGTACTCCGAGATGTCAGAACAACATCGCATTTTGACAGAACTGGGTTGGCAGGTTGGCCAACAAGGCATGTCCTTCACGTTGTAAGCGGCGTCATTCCGCTGGGTTGGAACACCAACATCGTCAAGGTGGCCGTTACCGTTTCACTGTTATCGTCGCCGATTGGACTTCCTTCGTTGGTGTTGAGTGCTACGTCCATGGCCATCGCTCCCACCATTTCAGGCGCTTTTCCAAGCATCGTGAGGATGTCAATGAGTTCACTTTCCGTCCCGTTCAGGGTGTAATCTCCCTGTCCTTCACTGGCGTATTGATTGAGGTCGGTGTTTGGACGGATGCTACCAACCACGGTGGTTGTATCGCATGCGATGGTGGATTTCATGCCGTCGTCACTTTCTGAAAATGGGCCGGCTAATCCACTGTAATCCGGCGTGGTCACCACTTCATCGCACGCCGAGGTAAAGGTCTCGCCCGTGTCCGAATAGGTGATGCTCAGTTCTGCGATCAACACGGCCGTCATGGTTTCATCGATCATCACTTCGAAGGTTTGCGTATCTCCATCGGACAACGTCAGGGTCTCCGATTGGGTCCACTCACTGACGGTATAGGTCAGCTGATACGGGTTGTTTCCGGAAGAGGCGGACCCCTCAGGCGCCATGGTTTGGTAGGTTCCCTCAAGCGCACCAAAGAGCACCAAGATGACCACGGCACCGATGGTGGCCGTGCGTTGGGTTGGGAGGCTGTATCGTCCGAGTGGGTTTTGGTTGGAAGCCTCGCGTTTCCAACAGAGAATGAAGTGGGTGGCGAAGGCGGAACTCATGGCGGGTATGGACGGGAAGATATCCTCGCCGTACCCGCTGAAACTCCAAACAATGACCGCACTCAGCGCAGCGACCATCATCCAAATGGTGTGTTCCGTGTCCGGCTCGTAACCCATCATACGAATGAGCAGCAGCGGGACAAAGATGCCGCCCAGCCCGTAGACGGCAAGGACAACCAAGGCGAAGACAGAATCCCCAAACCCTGGGAATTGCTGGCCGCCCAGTGCGATGACGGTGACAAACACAGCGATGACCATGGTGACGAGTTTCGTGGTTTTGTGCTCTTGCGCCCATTCGGGCTTGACGTCATCGGTGATGGCCGCTGTACAGGCCAACACTTGGCTGTCAGCGGTGGACATGGTAGCGGCGAAGATGGACGCCAAAATCACGCCAGCAAGGAAGGGGTTGAGCACTTCCATGGCCAACAAAGGCAAGCCATCCTGAGCTTGAGAGGCATCGAGGTCAAGGAAAATGGCACGACAGGCCAAGCCGATGATGTACATCAGTGCGATGAACGGGGTTTGCCAAACGAAGAACCAAATCGCTGCTTGCTTCCGGTCCTTATCGTCCTTCAACGTCATGACACGAGAAACGACTTGAGGTTGGCCCGCCACACCAAGGCCCCCGAGGAAAAAGGCCCCAATCCATAACGTGACACCAAAGGTGAGGTCTGCGGGGAAGAAATTGACCATGCCGGGGTCAACATCCTTCAGGGTGTTGTGGAGGCCGGACAAACCTCCCACCTCAGACACAGCGACAAAACACAGAATGGTTGAACCAACGATCATGACGCAGGATTGGGCAGCATCGGTCCAAATCGACGCTCGAATGCCGCCCGCATAACAGTAGGCAACAACCAGCACAAAGCCGATGAGGATGCCGATGACTTCGGACCAGCCGAGCATGGCTCGGAGGGCAACGCCGCCTGCAACAAGTTGTGCGGCGGCATAGATGGCAAGAAACACGACCGAGAGGATTCCAGCCAGTTTAGCTTCTGGCGCCCCTGTTGTTTTTGAGACCAACGAAGAGAGCGAACGAACCCCACGTTCGTTGCCTTCTTTCTGAATGAATTTGTAGAGCCAAATCCAAGCGACGGCTTGACCGAGGGTGGAGACCACACCTATCCAAATGCCTGAGTAGCCTTGGACGAAGATGAAGCCGATGAACCCGATGAACATGTAGCCAGAGTTCCAGGTGCTGACGGCACTAAGGGCGGCGAGGGCAGGGTGCATACCACGGCCGGCGACGAGGTAGTCGTCCGTCGTGTCCTGTTTGACCCGCATCGAAGCCAGGCCGACGCCCGCGAAGAACCCCATGAAGAGAAGGAAGGAAAGAAGCAAGAC
>CEOC01060419.1_pt1 | contig 11691 bp, 10 predicted proteins | sample 356191 | NCBI WGS metagenome assembly CEOC01 (sample SAMEA2619952, study PRJEB7988) | marine metagenome | biome: marine biome (ENVO:00000447); feature: deep chlorophyll maximum layer (ENVO:xxxxxxxx); material: "saline water (ENVO:00002010), including plankton (ENVO:xxxxxxxx)" | depth 17 m
GAGGAATTTGGTGTTATTGTAATAATCTTAATATTGGTACTTTTCATAGTATTTATTTTTTCAATTTTAAAAAAAGTAAGTATAGAGCAGAATAATAAAGCTAGATTAATATTGGTAGGAACGACTAGCCTGATATTATTACAGGCAATGATCCATATTGGTGTAAATATTAGATTATTCCCTACAACTGGCATGACATTACCATTTTTAAGTTATGGGGGATCATCTATAATTAGTGTCGCAATATTATCTGGTATAATCTTAAATTTGACAAAAAGAAAAATTTAAATCTTAAGGTGAAAAAAATATTAATCACTACAGGTGGAACAGGAGGTCACGTAATACCTGCAAAAATAATTGAGGAACATTTAAGAAATAATTTTGAAATATATTATTCTACAGATGTGAGAGGTTTAAAGTATTCTTCATTTAGTACTGATAAAACTATTGTTATAAATACACCAAGATTTAATTTGGATATTTATCTACCATTTAAATTTTTAAAACTAATTTACTTAATTTTTAGATCAATATTTTTTCTAAAAAAAAAAAAAATTGAAAAAGTAATGTCCATAGGTGGATATATGTCATTACCCTTAATTATTGCTGCTAAAATTCTTGGTTTAGTCATTATATTATTAGAACCAAACTTAGTCTTGGGTAGAGGAAATAGATTTTTCTTAAATTTTTCAAAAAAGATTATTTGTTACTCAAATGAATTATCTAATTTTCCAAAAAAATTTTTTCACAAAATTGAATTAATAAAACCTTTAGTTCCAAAAGATTTTTATTTTTTAGAAAGAAATAAAGAAAGTGATGACAAGTATTGTTTTTTAATATTTGGTGGAAGCCAAGGAGCTGAAATTTTTAATGATATAATATGTGAGGTAATGTTTAATATTTCTAAATCATTTAGAATTAAAGTTATTCAGCAAACAAACACAGGAAACGTAAAGATTTTAAATAAATTTTATAACTCAAAAAATATCGAAAATAAAATTTTCAGTTTTGAGAACAAATTTTTTGATTTGATAAAAATGTCAGATTTATGTATTACAAGAGCTGGAGCTACCTCTTTAGCTGAAATTTCTTTTCTTAATAAACCATTTATAGCAATTCCACTTCCAACTGCTAAAGATGATCATCAAATGAAAAATGCTCAATTTTATGAGAAAATGGGATGTTGTTGGGTTTTAGAGCAGAATAATTTAAGTATAGAAAAATTAACAAACTTTATCTCAAATATATTAAAAGAAAAATCTGAATTTAATAATAAAAAATTAAATCTTGAAAAATTAAATTATAATAACTCTTGGAATGATATAAATCAAAAATTAATTAGATTATTTAATGAAAATTAAACTAGCTAAGAAAGAAATTATTCATTTTATTGGAATAGGTGGGATAGGAATGAGTGGTCTTTCGCTTATTATGAAAGGTCAAGGATTCAAAGTCCAAGGAAGTGATATAAGTAATAATAAAAATATAGAGAGATTAAAAAAAGAAAAGATTAGAGTTTATTTAGGTCAATCAAAAAAAAATTTGAAAAATGCTACTATTGTAGTTATTTCATCTGCAATCAAAAGCAACAATCCTGAGTTGGTTGAAGCAAAAAGAAGAAGGATTCCAATAATTAAAAGGGGAAAAATGTTGGCAAGCATTGTCTCTTTAATGAAAAACATTGTAGTTGTAGGATCACATGGAAAAACAACAACAACTTCTTTGATTGCGTCTATTTTTCAAGAAACAAAACTTGATCCTACCATCATAAATGGAGGCGTAATTAATTCAATTAAGAACACTGCTAAATTAGGAAAAAGTGAATGGTCAATTTTAGAAGCCGATGAATCTGATGGAAGTTTTGTTCATATTACTCCTACTTATTCAATTATAACCAATATTGATAGAGAACACATGGATTTCTACAAATCAATGAATGATTTAAAGAGTTACTTCATTGATTTTATTAATAAAGTTCCTTTATTTGGAAAATCATTTATTTGTATTGATGACAGAAATAACAATGAATTAATTAAATCTATAAAAAATAAAAATTTTTACACTTATGGGCAAAAAAATAACTCAAATTTTAGGATAAAAAATGTAAGACAATATAAATCCTTATCAGAGTTTGATCTTGCAGTTAAACTGCCGAACAAAAAAAATATAGATATTAAAAATATTAAAATACCCTTGCTAGGCATTCACAATATTAGAAATACAGTCGGAGCAATTGGGGTTGCTTTTACTGTAGGCATTCCTGTTCGAAAAATAAAAAAAGGACTAAAAAATTTTAAAGGTGTGCAAAGAAGATTCAATAAAATTTTCTCATACAATAAGGTGGATTTTTATGATGATTATGCACACCACCCGACCGAAATCAAAGTCGTGTTGCAAGGAGTAAAACATGTTTTCAACAATTATGAGAAAATATGTATTTTCCAGCCTCATAGAATATCGAGACTAAAAGATTTAAAAAAGAAGTTTACGTATGCTTTTAAAGATGCAGATAAAGTTATTCTGTGTCCAATTTATTCAGCAGGAGAAAAAATTAAATTAGGATTTAGTTATGAAAATTTTGCAAGAAATATTATAAAGAATTCTAATGTTAAATTACTTATGATTGATAACCAATATCAATTAGCAAAATATTTAAAACAAAATATGTATGGTAAAAAAATAGTTATAGGAATGGGAGCTGGGTCAATTTCTAATTGGATAAAAGAATTACCAGATTTAATGAAATGAAAATAAATGAATTAAAAAAATTGATTGAAAAATTTAACGAAAATATTGTTTATAACGCAGATTTAAAAAAAAAAAATTGGTTTAATATTGGAGGAAAAGCAAAAGTTTTTTTTAAAGCAAATGATCTAAAACAATTAGTTGATTTCTTAAAAATATTAAATAATAGAGAAAAAATTCATATTATTGGAGCAGGATCTAATACACTTATTACAGATGAAATTTATGATGGTGTTATAATCAAACTTGGAAAAAATTTTAGCAGACTTTCTATTTTAGATTCAAAAATCATTATTTCAGGTGCAGGCGTCTTAGATAGAAAATTAGCAGATTATGCAGCAGATAATTCTTTAACTGGATTTGAGTTTTTATCTTGTATTCCAGGGACTGTAGGTGGAGGCATTAAAATGAATGCAGGATGCTTTGAAAGAGAAATTAAAGACATATTAATTTCAGTTCAAGCAATAGATAAATTAGGAAATATTTCTACAATTCCAGCAAATAAAATAAATTTCGAATATAGGAATAATGATTTATCAGATGAATTAATTTTTTTAAGCGCTTCATTTAAAGGTGAAAAACAGGATTTAACTAAAATAATAGAAAAAATGAAAAAATTAAAAAGTGAAAAAGAAAACAACCAACCAACAAAAATTAAAACTGGTGGAAGCACTTTTAAAAATCCAATAAAAAAAACTAAAAGAAAAGTTTGGGAATTGATCAATGAATCTGTTCCATCCAATACTAAATTTGGTGATGCATGTATCTCAAATAAACATTCAAATTTCTTTGTTAATAAAGGAAATGCGTCTTTTAAGGATATGAAAAAATTGATTAATTTTGTTGAAGAAAGTGTTTTTGAGAAGACAGGAATTAATATAGAAAAAGAAATAAAGATTTTAGAAAATTGAAAAAAAAAATTTTAATAATCTCAGGAGGTATCTCAAAAGAACGAGAAATCAGCCTTCAAACTGGAAAGCAAGTTGCTAAAGAGTTACAGAGAAATGGTTATAAGATAAAGATATGTGAACCAAATTATAATATATTTGATTTGGCAAAAAAGTACAAACCGGACGTAATATTTAACGCTTTACATGGTCAATATGGAGAAGACGGTTATATACAATCAATTTTAGAAAATATTGGAATTCCTTATACACATTCAGGAGTGATCTCATCAGCAAAAGCTATGGATAAAGAAATATCAAAAAAAATATTTATTAAAAACAAAATATTAACACCAAAATATATTAAGTATTCTTACGATATTTCTTTCTCAAATTTAAATTCTAAAATAAAAAAAATTTTAAGTTTCCCAGTAGTCATTAAACCTATAAATGAAGGATCAAGCGTCAATGTATTTATCTGTAATAAAACAAATTTAAGGAGAAGGCTAAAAAATCTTAAATTTTATAAAAATATTCTAATTGAAGAATTCATACCTGGCAGAGAGATACAAGCAGCTATTCTTGGAAATAAGAAATTAGGAGCTATTGAGTTAAAACCTAAAAGAATGTTTTATGATTATGAGGCAAAATATAATTCCAAAGCAAAAACTGAGCATATTATACCGGTAAATTTAACAAAAAAAAAATTTAATGAATTAATGAATATTTCACATAGAGTTCATAAATTACTCGGGTGCAGAGGCGTAACAAGATCAGACTTTAAATTTTTTAAAAATAAATTTTATCTCCTAGAAACTAATACACAGCCGGGCATGACTAGATTATCTTTGGTTCCTGAAATTTGCCAATTTAAAGGAATAAGTTTTATAAACTTAATTAGATTGCTAATAAATGATGCATCAACAAATAAGTAAAAAAATTTTTATATACTTATTTATTTTTTTTATACTCGTAACTGTAAATAATACAAAATTATCTTTTGATTTTTATAAAATTAAAACATTTGATATAAATGGCTTAAATCATAATGAAACACAAAAACTTCAAAATGATATGGATGATTATAAAAATTTAAATATCTTTTCTTTTGATAAAAATGATCTTCTAAAGATAATTTATTCTAATAAGGTAGTTGAAGAACTTAATATTACTAAAATTTACCCTTCAAAGATAAAGATTCAAATTAAAAAAACTAAATTTTTAGCTTTTACTAAAAAAAATGGTGTTGATTATATTGTTTTAGGTAATGGAAATTTGATTGAAAAAAAAGAAAAAAATTTAAAATTGCCATTTATATTTGGAGATATAGATATAAAAAAATTTTTAGAATTTAAAAAATTAATTGATGTTTCAAATTTTAAATTTAGTGAAATAGAAAATTTGTATTATTTTAAATCCAATAGATGGGATCTTTTAACCAGAAATGGATTAATTTTAAAAATGCCTTCTGATCTAAATGTAAAAAAATTAAACTTATTTTTTGATTTAATTAAAAAAAATGATTTTAAAAATGCAAAAATAATTGATTTGAGACAAAATAATTTGATGATTGTTAATGAATAGTATTTCTAATAATCAATATTTTATTGTAATAAAAAAAGAAAATTTTTTGTTTCAAGCTATTGATTTAGATAATAATAAAATTTTAACGAAAAAATTTCTAAATAATGAATTCAAAAATAATGATATTCTTAATTTAGTCCAAAATTTTCTTGATTCAAATATTATTGAACTCGAAAAGAGTTTAAAAGATTTTATTAAAGAAATTAATATAATTATTGAGAGTGATATTTTTTTTACAGCTAAGACATCTATTAAGTATAAATTAAAAACAACAAATACTAAATTTAATAATATAAATGAAGCATTACTTGAGATAAGAAATCAATTTAAAAAATATTCACCGAAAGATGAAATTATACATATGGTAATAAACAAGTATTCTCTAGACGGAAATGATTATAGCTATTTGCCAGAAAATATAAATGATGAGAATTTAGTAATTCAAGTTGATTTTATTTGTCTAAAAAATTTATTTTTAGATAATTTAAAAAAAACAATTTCTAAATATCAAATTTCATTAAACAAAATTTTGAGTTACAATTTTTTAAATGAAATTAATCCTGATCCTGACAATGATATTTTTAAATCCGCCCAACGCAGTATGAATGGACTTAATCAAAATGAGGTTCTGATAACTAATAAACCACAAAAAAACTTAGGTTTTTTCGAGAAATTTTTTAATTTTTTTAGATAAATTGTATTTTACAGTAACATTTGTTGTTTTCATAAAATCCTTAATTGACTGTAACTATACTGTCGATGAGCTTATTAAATCAAAAAACACTAAAAAAAGTAGTACAATTCGAAGGTGTAGGTCTTCATAGTGGAAAAGTTGCTAAACTTTCTATTAAACCTTCAGATCCAGATACAGGAATAGTTTTCAAAAGAATTGACTTAAAAGAAAATAATTTAGTTTACCCAAGTTTTTTAAATGTAAGCAACACATCCTTAAATACTACAATAAGTAATGATTTTGGCGTTAAGGTATCTACCATAGAACATTTAATGAGTGCTTTGTTTAGTTTGGGAATTGATAATGCTTTAATTGAAATTGATAATGAAGAAGTGCCTATATTAGATGGCTCTGCAAAAGAGTTTTTAGAAAAAATTTTAATCGCAGATTTTACAATTAGTAAAAGACCAATTAAGATAATAAAGATCAATAAAAAAATTGAGATAAAAGATAAAGATAGATTTATTTCAATTGAACCTTCAAAATTAAGTTTAGATATTGAATTTGAAATAAAATATAAAAATAAAATTATTGGAAATCAAAAGAATAAAATTAATGTTTATACTGATGAGTTAAGAGATATTTTAAGCTCAAGAACTTTCTGTCTTTATGAGGATATAGAAAATATAAAAAAAAAAGGATTAGCTAAAGGCGGTAGTTTAGATAATGCAATAGTAGTTAAAGATGAAAATATATTAAATAATGGTGGTCTTAGAAATACAAAAGAGTTTGTAAATCATAAAATTCTTGACTGTATTGGTGATCTTTTTACCAGTGGTTATAGAATAATCGGAAGTGTCAAGTGCTCTCAGGGCGGTCATTATCTAACTAATCAAATATTAAGAAAATTATTTAGTGATAGTGAAAACTTCTCAATTATTGAAATTCAAGAAAGAAATTTACCCCATACAATAATTAATAAAACTATATTAAGATCTATAGCATAATTTTTTTTTATCTTTATAATTAAATTAATTTATAATTATGAAAAAAATTATTGTATTTTCTTTTTCAATTTTGTTTTTATTTAATTCATGTTCTAAAAATGAAAATGAAATTTCGTCTATTAAAGAGAATAGGCAAGATTTAGAAATGATTTCTGCTTACAAAGAAGCATACCAATCGTTGAAAGAGGGAGATCCATATTTTGCATCTAAAAAATTTTTAGAAGCTGAACTTTTATTTCCTCAATCAAAGTGGGCATCACAAGCAGCACTTATGGCATCCTATTCATTTTATTTACATAATTATTATACTGAGGCACTTTCAAATTTAGAGAGATTTATTTTAGTTTATCCTCAATCAAAGGATTTAGCTTATGCACATTATTTAATTGCAATTTGTTATTATGAAACCATTGAGGATGAAAAAAGAGATTCAGGACCTATAATTAAAGCCAAGGAAAAATTTGAGTTTATTATAAAAGAATACCCAAATACTGAATTCGCACTAGACTCAAAATTTAAACTTAGTTTAATTGAAAATATATTAGCAGCTAAGGAAATGTATTTAGGAAGACATTATTTAAAAAAAGAAAAATGGATAGCTTCAATTAATAGATTTAAAAATGTAATTGAAAATTATAATCAAACAGTTTTTGTAGAAGAGGCATTGCATAGATTAGTTGAAATAAATTATACATTAGGCTTGATTGAGGAATCACAAAAATATGCTAATACGTTAGGATATAACTATTTGTCAAGTGAATGGTACAAAAAATCATATAAGATTTTTAATCAAAATTATTCAATGGATTTTAATAAAGAAATTAAGAAAGATAAAAAAGGAGTTATGAAAAGATTCAAGAAACTTTTTGATTAATATGAGTAAAGATTTAATCCAAAAAGAATACAAAAAAAAAATTAAATCTCTAGTTTATTATAATCAAAAATATTATAACGATAATATTTCTGAAATTACAGATGAAGAATATGATAAATTAAAGAATTCAATTTTAAATTTAGAGAAAAAGCATAAATTTCTTAAATCAAAAGACTCTCCCTCAAAAAAAATTGGTCACAAACCTTCTAAAAACTTTAAAAAATTTTCACATAAAGTACCCATGCTTTCTCTTTCCAATGCTTATAATGAAGAAGATCTCTCTAATTTTGAAAAAAAAATACATAATTTTCTTTCACAAAAAAATAATTCAGAAATTTCATACACAGCTGAACCAAAAATAGATGGTATTTCAGCATCTTTGACTTACATCAATGGTAAGTTTATCAGAGGTTTATCCAGAGGTGACGGAAAGCAAGGAGAGGATATAACCGCTAACCTTACAACAATAAAAGATATCCCTAAAATTATTTCATCTAAAGATTTTCCTGAGGAAATAGATATTAGGGGTGAAGTTTTTATTCAAAATAGTGATTTTGAAAATCTAAAGGATAAGTTTGCAAATCCAAGAAATGCTGCCTCTGGTTCACTAAGACAAAAAGATCCTGCAGATACTAAAAAGATTCCTCTAAAATTCATTGCCTATACTTTTGGTTTTGAAAAAGGTTTAAGAATAAATAATCAATATGATTTTCTAATTAAATTAAGTGAATGGGGATTTAAAACAAATCCGCTTAATAAATCAATCACTGGTATAGAAAATTTGATAAAGAACTATAGCGAAATTGAAAAAAAAAGAGCTGATCTAGATTTTGATATAGATGGTATTGTTTATAAAATAAATGATTTTACTTTACAAAAAAGATTAGGTTTTGTAGCTAATGCACCCAGGTGGGCTGTTGCGCATAAGTTTTCTTCTAATAAAGCTATTTCGCAAATTATAGATATAGATATTCAAATCGGAAGAACTGGAGCTCTTACTCCTGTAGCAAAAATTAAGCCAATTAATATTGGTGGTGTTTTAGTTTCAAATGCAACACTACATAATGAAGATGAAATAAATAGAAAAGATGTGAGAGTAGGCGATACAGTAACTATCGAAAGAGCTGGAGATGTTATACCACATATTCTTCATGTGGATAAAAAAAAAAGACCAAAAATTAGTTCAAAATTTATATTTCCAAAAAAATGTCCCTCTTGTGGTTCAAATACAATTAAAGAATATAATTTAATAACAAAAAAACAGGACGCAGTAAGAAGATGTTCAAGTGAAGGTTATTATTGTGAAAAAATTTCAATTGAAAAATTAAAACATTTTGTGTCTAAGGAAGCTTTTAATATTGATGGATTTGGAAAAAAAATTGTTGAAAGTTTCTGGAAATTAAATTTAATAAAATTTCCATACGATATTTTCAAATTAGATTATAATAAAATTGAAAAATTAGATGGTTGGGGAAAATTATCAGTTGAAAATTTAAAATATTCTATAAATGAAAAAAAAAAAATTTCTTTAGATAGATTTATCTTTGCATTAGGTATTAGGCATATAGGATTTGAAAATGCCAAGTTATTAGCCAGGTATTTTGAATCATTTTCAAAATTCAAAAATTTATCAATCAATAATAATTATAATGATCTTATAAATATTGATGGCATAGGTGAAACCCAAGTAAACTCGATTAGAAATTTTTTTTCAAATAAAATGAATTTAAAAGTTTTAGATGAATTGGATAAAATTTTATCAATAATTTACGTGGGATATAATAAAAAGGATGGATTATTGCATAATAAAACTTTTTTAGTAACTGGAAAACTAAATGGAATTAGTAGAGCAGAGGTAAAGTCGTTAATTGAAGAAAATTCTGGAACTACCATTAGTTCAGTGTCTAAAAAATTGGATTACTTAATTGCTGGAGACAAACCTACAAAAAGAAAAATTTTACAAGCAAAAGAATTGAAGATCAATATCATTGATCAGAATAAATTTTTAAAAATGTTAAATAAAACTAGCTAACCATTTTTTTTCGTTTTTACTTAAATATTTCGAAATAGCTGAGTAAATATTTAAGTGATACTTAAATAGATAGTTTTTTTCTGATGAATTCAAAAGATTGAAATTAATAAGATCTTTTTCAATTGGTGCTAAAGTTAAATTTTCAAAAAAAATTCTTTTTTTAATTCTCTTAACATAGATTAAATTTTCTATCCTTATTCCGAATTTGTTTTTTTTATAATATCCTGGCTCATTACTTAAAATCATTCCTTCCCTAATTTTTATATTATTATATTTCGAGATAGATTGTGGTCCCTCATGAACATTAAGAAAGAAACCAACTCCATGGCCAGTTCCATGAGCGTAATCTAAATTTATACTTTTTAAAAATTTTCTAGCTCTTAAGTCAATTTTTTTTCCAATATTTGTTTTATTTAGATTTGTAGTTGCTACAGCAATATGACCTTTTAAAACATTTGTAAAAATATTTTTTATATTCTTATTTACATTTGAAAAACAAATTGTTCTTGTAACATCAGTGGTGCCATATTTATATTGACCACCAGAGTCGCATAAAAAAATATCTTTTTTTTGAATAATTTTACAATTTTTTTTATTTGCACGATAATGCACTATTGCTCCATTTTTCCCTGATCCTGCAATAGTATCGAAACTTGGATACAAAAAATCTTTTCTCATTTTTCTAAATTTTTCTAATTTATTTTGTGCATCAACTTCTGTAATCTTTTTTTTATTTATATTTTTTATCCAATAGATAAATTTTGTTAATGCAATTCCATCTGATATATGTGCTTTTTTCATAAAATTTATTTCAGTTTTATTTTTAATTGATTTCATGAGATAAGTTGGATCTTTTCTTTTATTAATATTGAAATTAGATTTAATTATATTTTCATAAAAAATTGAGCAAGAATCTTCATCAATTATAAAATTTTTACCCATTAAATTAAAAATTTTTTTTGAAAATTCATTTGTTTTGATTATTTGTTGTGAATTTAAAATTTTATTTTTAATTAAAATTCTACATTTTTTTATTTCACAAATTAAAAATATTTTTTTTGTTTTAGTCACAATTAATCTTGCATTTGGTATGGGACTATTTGGTATGTCTTTGCCCCTTATATTTAATATCCAAGCAACATTCTCTGGGGCACTAATAAAAATAAAATCAGATTTATTTTTTTTTAGAAAATCAGAAATTCTTTTTATTTTAGATTTTGAACTTTCTCCAGTTATTTTTTTATTTAATGAAAAAAAAGGATTTATAGAATTTTTTTGTGGTTTTTTAATTTGATCAATTAAGTTTTCATTAATGAATTTAATTTTGTTATTTTTTAAAAAATACCTTTTTAATTGTTTATAGGTAAATAGTTTTGGATCTATTCCAAATCTAAGGTTTTTAAATAAGCTGCAATTAATTAATTTTTCAAAATTTATAATTTTAAAATCTTTTCCTGACTCTATTTGGCTTTGAATTGAGTACCTACCATCTGTAAATAAATAGTTTTTATTTTTTAAAATAACAGCTAGTCCTGCTGAACCAGTAAAATTTGATATAATTTTTAATCGATTAATATTTGAGTATTCTGTAAAAAATTCATCATTTTTAGGCACAATGTATCCATCTATATTGAATTTCTTAAACTGTGCTCTTAATTTTTTGATAATATTTTTCATTTAATTCTTTTTTGATAACGTATCCAGCCAGGACTTCTGACATTATCTTCATTTTCATGCTCTAAATCTTGATTAAACTCAAAATCCTCTATTTCATTTTTGTCTTCTCCAAAAAAAGAATTTTTGTCTACATTGTCGATAGGCAATTCATCTATAAATCTCGACGCCATACTATCAATCCAATCTCCTTGATAGAATCTATTCATAGAGAA
>CEOC01113224.1_pt1 | contig 11660 bp, 9 predicted proteins | sample 356191 | NCBI WGS metagenome assembly CEOC01 (sample SAMEA2619952, study PRJEB7988) | marine metagenome | biome: marine biome (ENVO:00000447); feature: deep chlorophyll maximum layer (ENVO:xxxxxxxx); material: "saline water (ENVO:00002010), including plankton (ENVO:xxxxxxxx)" | depth 17 m
AATTATTACTTTCACTATGATAATTTGTTTTATGATCATCTATTCTAGTATTTATTTGGTTTATTTGGTTTTCTAATTTGGCTTCTAATACAGTGTTTGTATAGTTTTTTATATAATCATTTATAGCACTCTTTATTGTAACTTTACTTGTTAATATATTTTGTTTATCTTCATCTGATAAACTAGATAAACTAATAGTATCACCACCTTTAATAGTACATCTATAATATTGTTTCTGTGGTCTTCCACATGACTGTTTATTACTTACTAATTCATCATAATATAAAAGTGCTTTATTATCGGAATATACCATAATATATACAGCTAATAATCCAACACTCAACCCTACAATAGGCGCTATAACAAATTCACTAAAAAAAGTATTACATTGATAATTTGTGCGATGAAAAGCATTTAATAAAAATAAAACAAATAACGACAATCCAAATGGGTAATTTATACTATTATTATAATTAAACATCGGAGCCAAAATATATGTAAAAGTAAATGATAAAAATACACCAGATAAACTTGGTTGTAAACTAGAGCCAAAATCTGGTAGCATAAAAACATTGCAAAAATGACTTTCTGTAGATGGACTACCTCCAAATAATATTTTGTACATTGGTCTTACAAATAAAATAGTTGCAAAAGCACCAAATAAAGCCCAACCTAAGTATATAACAACTTTTATATCCTGATTAATCAAAGATGCTAATATCATAAAAAATATTAAAAATATACTACTAAAAACAGAAAATAATTCAATTAAAGTATTTAAATTTAACTTAGTCTCCATATAATTTAAATATATATTATAAATTAAATATTTTATATTTTATATTTTCTCTCAAAAAATTAAATTTATAACTTAAACAAGAAAACAACTTAATGCATCATTAACATGATTTACATCTAAAAATTCAATATTTTCTAAAATTTTATTATTTTTATATTTTTCCATGAATAAATTAAAATCAAATAAGTTTTCAGTTGGAAATAAGAATTTCTTAATACCAGCATTTATTCCTCCTAATATTTTCAAATCCAAACCTCCAATAATTGTAACATTCCCTTGTAAATTAATTTCGCCAGTAATCGCAAAATCATTTCTTATTTTTTTTTCATTTAATAAACTATAAATTGCTATAGTAATGGCTGTACCTGCTGAAGGACCATCCTTTGGAACAGCACCTTCTGGACAATGTATATGTATTCCTTGATTCTTAGTTGCATCAAAGTATTTTATCAACCTTTCTTGAACTTCTCTTGGTGTTAAATTCCATGCCATAGTTTTTGAAACATTCATACTTTCCTTCATAACATCACCTTGCATACCAGTTAATTTTAACTCCATAAAAGTATTCGATGGAAAAAATGAAACTTGAATTGGAATAATACCACCTCTACCCATAGCATTAGCCCATAGACCATTTATTATTCCTACTTTCGGTTCATGATGTATAGTCATAATTTTTGCTTCACGTTTTTTCTTTAAAAATTTATTTTTGATTTCATCCTTAGAAACAAAATAAGGGAGTTCAATATCTTCATTTTCTAATTTTAAAATTTCTAAATTAATTTCTCCAACTATAATATTGATTAATTCCTTTAATTTTCTTACACCAGGTTCACATGTATATTTTTCAATAAGATAAGTTAATATTTCATCACTAAAAAATATATTATTCTCTTGACCAATATCTTTTAATATTTCAGGTATCATATAATCATTACAAATTACTAACTTATCTTCTAATGTTAAATTATCAAATTTAATTCTATGAATTCTATCTAATAATATACGGTCTATTAATTCAACATCATTATAAGAAAAAACAAAAAGAGCTCTTGATAAATCTAAATCTATATTTGAAAAATACTTATCTTGAAATTTATCATTTTGTGTTGGATCTACTAAATGAGTTAATATACTTATTATTTCACGTCCAGATTCCGTTCTACTTACTTTATCAATCTCATCTATAAAAATTATTGGATTCATGCATTTTGTCTCCATTAATATATCAACAATTCTACCCCATGTAGAACCAACATATGTATAATTATGACCTTCTAATGTGCTACCATTTGATGAACCACCTATTGCTATAAATGCAAATGGTCTTGAATTACCATCATCATCTTTTAAACAATTTGATAATCCATATTTTGCAAGACTAGTTTTTCCTACACCAGGTGGACCTTCAAAACCCAAACAATATCCCTTATTTTTTCCAGTAATCCATGAACCAATAATTCGTTCAATTTGTCTTTTTGCATCTTCATGACCAAAAGTAGATTTATCTAATTCTTTTCTTACATTTGATAAAAAATTATTTATTAATACATTATTTTTTTTTATTTCGTTGTAATCATTATACATTTTATTTTCTCTTTCAGTTAAAACATTTAATTTATTCAATAGTTTAACATAATCATATTTGTTATGTTTCAAATATACCTGAATCAAATTAATAATCTTATCTCTTAACATAACTTTATTTGCATTATGAGTACTTAAAAAATATAATACTTCATCTTCTTCATAATTAATATTTTCTTCATGAAGAATATTCTGTAATAAAAAAATGATATCATAGAATTCACTCTTTTTCATTTTATCTAATTTATCTCTAATTAAATTAATATAATCTTGTTGTGAATTTAGTTTTAAAATAAAGGAAATATCATTAATATGCTTTAATATTTCCATTCCTTCACACTTATTTTTTTTTACATTTTTTATCATATAATTTTCTATTTCTACATTTTCAATAAATCTATTAAAAACATATTTTGAATCATCCAAAACATCCATTACTTGTTCTGTCTTGAACACTTTAAATGGTATTTTTAAAAGACCATCTAAGTAATGCCTAGCTTTAGTTCCTGTATCATCCGACTTTGACTTTACTTCTTTTAATTTTATCATTGCCTTTTCTTTGACATTATCATTTACCTTTAATAAACATATTTGTTGTTCTAAAGGTATTTTATTATTAGTGTCTAAATGTAATAATTCATTTGTATACTCAATAGTTTGCTTCATTGCGCCTTTAAATTTTAATTTTATATTCCAAGGTAATGTATTATATAATAAAGATTGTTCATCATTATTTATATTATCCTCTTCTATATTCATTGTGTCATATAATAAGTATGCTAAATATTGATTTTCATTATCATCATAATGTAATAATAATTGTATTATTGTTAATCTTTTTGTTATAAAATCGGATTTCAAGAAATCATTTATAATTTTAGATAAAGTTCTATTCTTTATTAGTTTAATATTATTTAAATAACCTATATACTTTTCATATAGTTCATTAACATTATATATCAAATATTCTTTTAATGATAAACTATCTATATATAAATTAAATCTATCATCTTTAAATGTATCATCGTCTATTATGCTATCAAATATTAATTGATTTTTATTTAAAATAAAACTATTACTCATACAATAAGAAATTAATATATCATCTAAATATCCATATACTATTAAACACTGTTCATTTAATATATCTTGAAATACTATTTTTATTCCATTTAATTTATATTTAATTGAATCTGAAGCAACATCTATTTCATAACAATCTAATGTTAAAGCTTTATCACATAAACGTAAATCTTCCAATATTTGACTTGTTGAATTTTTTGAATTTGATACATAATTACTTTTTTTTGGTAATAATTTATAATAAACAGGTCTAAAAAAATTAGCTAATAATTTATATTTATCATTTTTTGTTAAATTTTTTTCAATATATTCATTTCCTAAAGTAATTTTCAATAAATTTATTAACTTCTTTGTTCCATATTTTTTTACAACCGACGATAATTTATTATTTATTAGTTGTAATTTTATTACACAATCCTCCGAATCACCTTCAAAAACATTTTCATTATGTTTTTTTACCCTAGTTAATTCATCATAAATTGAATTCAATTCATTTATGCATAATGAATTTTCACTAGATGAATGAATATTTAAAGTACGATATTCATTGCATGATATAAACGTATCTATAATAACACTCTCAAAAAAATTTATTTTATTTTTTAAAGCATTATTAAATGAAAATATGGATTCACTTTCCATCATACAATTATAATATATTTTTTTATTTTGAATATATATATGAATATATTCAATCAAGATATTTCAATAGCTATAGCTTTTCTTATTATAAACATTATTGTAATTACATATACATCATTCAAAAACGGAGTACCTACATGTAGTAATTATGTTATGAATGTTTATTTATATTTAGCACTTTTTATTATTATATTTTACTTATTTACAAGGCTACATAATAATATTCTTTTTAATAAAGAAAAACAAAATAGACTGTTAAAAAAGGAAGAATTAAAAAAACCAAATAAATATATGTTTTATTATGCTATTCTTTTAGTATTTTTGCTGTTATTTATAGTTTTTAATCCATATATTTTACCCTTATTCTTTGACCCTAAAAAATACCCTTCTTCTTTCATAATCTCTTCATTTTTATATATTACATTTGTCTTTCTATTATCTGGAATGTCAATTATGTATTTTAAATCTGAACAATATGCAAAATATATTACTGAGGCATTAGGTCTTGTTTTTATTATTTTTATTACTATGTCATATGTTGTCTATACATTTCCATTATTTTTTGAGAATAGTTATAGTTATGTAGTACCTGGATTACTTGTTGCATTACTTGCATCCATTATTTTCTCTATTATTAATTATTTTACAGCTAAATCTAAAGAAAGTTTAATAAATACTGCAAAAATAATTGCTTATTTTGGTATTGTAATATTTTCCATATTTATATCATATGATACATCTAGAGTTTTTCAAAATGAAAAATTATGCAATATGAAAAGAATACCAAACTATCCAAAAGAAAGCTTTGATTTCTTCTTAGATGTATTGAATATATTTCAAAAGATACTATTTATAAGAGGAAATGAATAAAAATTGATATTAATATATATTGATATTACTTATATATATATTATTATGAACATTGAATTAATTAATACTAATAAATATAATAAACTTTGGTACTATGATAAAAAATGCAATTATACAAAATATATTGGAAAAAAAGCATATGTATGTTCTAAATGGGATTATGATAACAATAAATATTTTAACGTTTCAAATTATGGAAAAATTATTGATATTGATGAATTATATGTTTGCTTTCAAAGAAATTCTAACAATAAAATAGAAAGATACATATATTATACACACGAAGAAATAAAATTTATATTTTTAAAAATATATAACAGTCCAATACGAAAAAAATACTACTTAATTAAAAATCATACAGATTTTACTAATGATGAAAAAAAATTCCTAATAAAAGAATTTATATCTGATAACTTTATATCAATATAAAACATATCTATAAAATTGATTTTTAAAATCCTTTTTTATTAAAATAATAACAATAACAATGAATAGTCCATTAATTATTTTTCAAAAATATTTACCTCAAGAACTAATTGATAAGATACATCAATATCTTCCACCGAATGATTTTATATACAAAGCAATAAAGAAATATTTTACTCATTTACGTAAACGTCAACAATTATATATAGAATTCGCGTATAAACAATATATACTTAATCCTTGTTGTGGTCATAAAAAATATAAACCTTGTTTAAATAAAAATAATAATATTCTTTGTAAACAATGCAATTATATGAAAGATAAATGGAAAGGTCGTAATTATTGGATTAGTAGCTTTACAGAAATATTCTATGAAAATTTACAATATAGCAAGGTTGTGTGGCATGGAGTACCTAAACGCAGACTACCTTATCATTTAAAATAAATGTAAAATATTTAGATTTAATATATTTAAATATATTTAAAATAATGAATAGTATATATTTAATGGGAATACCTGCATATTTTTCATATATAATTAAAAATCACAACAAAATTATTCAAACACTCCAAATGAATGTTGATAATCTTTATTTGGATAGTAATTCTATAATATATGATGCTTATAATTCTTTAAAAAAAGATAATATTACAAATATTGAACTTCTTGAAAAAACATTAATTGAAAATACATGTAAAAAAATAGAATCATATATAAAATTAGTTCAACCTAAAAAACGTGTTATTATTGCATTTGATGGAGTAGCACCAGTTGCTAAATTAGAACAACAACGTGTTAGAAGACATAGAACATTATTTATTAAACAAATTAATAATGTATTTGAAAAATCTAATGATATATGGTCTACTTCACTAATTACCCCAGGAACACCATTTATGAATAAACTTAATAATTATTGTAGAACATATTTCAAAAAAGATAATTATATTTATGTATTTGGAAGTGATGAACCCGGTGAAGGAGAACATAAAATTTTTGAATTTATTAGAAATAATAATCACACAAACCAAAACACACTTGTATATGGATTAGATGCTGATTTAATTATGCTTTCACTTAATCATTTACCTATCCATAAAAATATTTATTTATTTAGAGAAACACCTGATTTTATTAGACAACTTGATAGTAGATTAGACCCAAATAAAACTTATACATTAAATATACCTATGCTCGCTGATGCTATTATTAATGAAATTCATTTAACAAATAATAAAGATAAAAATATTATTAATAATCGTATTAGAGATTACATATTTCTATGTTTTTTTTTAGGAAATGATTTTTTACCACATTTTCCAGCTTTAAATATTAGAACTAATGGTATTGAAATATTGCTTGATGTTTATAAAAATACATTGTCTTATCAAGATGAAACTATAATTGATGATAATAAAATAGTTTGGAAAAATCTTAGAAAGATTATTCAAAAATTAGGCGAAGAAGAAGAAAACTATATTGTTAATGAAAATAAAAAACGAGAAAAAAAAGATAATAGATTTATACCTAATAGAACCTGTGAAGAAAAAATGAATAAATTAGATTTAATACCATCGTTATATCGTGAAGATGAAATATATATTAATACTCCTGAAAAAGGTTGGAAATTTAGGTATTATAATCGCTTGTTTGAATTTTCAATTGATAAAGACAGAGAAAAACAAGTATGCATTAATTATTTAGAAGGTCTTGAATGGACTTTTAAATATTATTTAGACACATGCTTTGATTGGAGATGGAAATATAACTATAACTATCCTCCTTTACTTAATGATTTGCATAAATATATTCCATATTTTGATACTGAATTTATACAAAAAAAAATACAAAATCCTGTATCAAGTAATACACAATTAATTTACGTTTTACCGTTTGATAATATTAATATATTAGACAAAGAAATATATAAAAAAATATCTCATAAAATTAATTCATGGTATAATAATAATTATAATTTCACATGGGCTTATTGTAAATATTTTTGGGAATCTCATATTCATTTACCAGAAATAAATATTGATGAAGTTGAAAATATTATAAACAACTAATATATATGGTAAAAAATATAAAAAGAGTGACACCTAACAATTCAACAAATCCTACACCAAGTAATACTCCCTTCACTTCTCCTTTCACTTCACCTAATAGACGTACCAATGTAGTATCTCCTGAATTAAATAATAATAACAGATATACAACACCATTAAGAAATACAGCACCATTAAGATTAACAACACCAAATCCTATGAATAATTCAAGAAGAAGAGAACGCACTCCACCTAGTCCACCAAGTCCACCTAGAAAAAAAACAAGACGAAATACTAATAATACTAATAATACTAATAATTCAAATATAAGAAAACCTCCTTCACGAAGAAAAAGAGGAGGGCTAAATAAAAAAACTCGTAAAAATGCAGTATTATTACCCAAATTAAGAAAGATTGATGATAGTAATAAAAAGTATAAGTACAAATTATCTAATTCTACAACCCTAAGAAAAAGAGCTATTAATGAAGGAATCAGAAGTGAAGTAAAAAAAATGAATAAAACACAAAGACAAGCTGCCGTATCAAAAAAAGGAAGATTTAATATTTTAAGAATTTATAGGAGAAACAATAATAAAGAACAATGTAAGAAAATAACAAAAGATATGCGTTATATTGATAAAAAATATGGACTAAAAAAAACTAGAGATATTTGTGGAGGTACAAAAAATAAACGTAGTGCTAGTGATCAAGAATATTTAAAAGAAAAAAAAGAAAAAGCTATTCACAGACAAAATTTATGCAGAACGTTTGGACTTTATAATAGCCCAGAAAGAGACCCAAGAAACATAATTCCTGCTTGCTATTATAAAAATAACCTACATGGTGTTAAAGAATTCCAAAATAAATTTAAAGAAAATATAGAAAACGAAGGAAATTTTAAAGATGCTCAAGAAGCAGGTTTAACATTTGGAGGAAAAAAATAAAATTATTCTATTTATTTAACTATTTTAGTAAAAATATATTATATTTCAAATAAGTATAATATATATGGACGATTTAAGTGGAAATACTGATGTTAGTAGTAATATTACTATGAATATATCTACAAATAATTCTATAAATAATTCTGTAATTGAAAATAATAGTGCTTCTGATAATAATGATGATGATAATAAAACTATATCAAGTATTGGTTATCAATATCCTGATAAATTATTAAGTGAAAATAATTCAGTAGATGATAAAACAAACTATACATCATCATTAAATGAAAATTATAATATGAAAAATACTCAACATATTGATTATGAAGATAATGATTTGCCTAAAGAATTTCACTTTTTTAAATTTGATTTTCTTACTGCAAAAAGAAACAATACACATGTATTAGTTGAATCTAAAGAATGTAAACGTTTATTAGATTTAAAATATAATGACTTAGTTTCCACAATAAATCGTATTCAAACATCTGTTATATTTACGTCTACAGTATCTGGATTTATGCAAGCTACTAAAACTCAATTTAACTTTGGTGAAATTGTTATTAGTGTAATATCTATTACTATTGCTACATATATTTCATTGGTTCTTTCAATATCCAAATATTATGGTTTAGATGAACTTAAGGAAAGAATACAATTATTAAGAGAAAAATATTCATTATTATTAAATGAAGTTGATTATAATATGGATAAATTAGGACCTTGGTCATTTAAAAAACAATGGAAGACAAGAGACCCTGAAAAAAAATATAATGAATGGACTACTATTTTAGATGATATAAATATTAAATATGATGAAATTATTACAACAAAAAAAGACCTTACCTCAGAATATGAAGATATTATGGATACTAAATCACGTAATCATTATCATATTGAAAATAAAAGACTGAATATTAAAAATAAAGAAAATGTTTATAAATGGCTTTATAAAGAAGATGAATTAGAAAAGAAGATTGCATTGGATAAGCAAAAAAGAGAAAAATATGTTAATATTCATAAACTTGAAATGAACAAAAACTCTATTCAATTAGGAACAGAAGAAATTGATAACTGGTCTCTTACCAGCTGGGATAATGTAGTATAAAAAAATAATTAAATTAAATATCTTAAAACTTCTAATCACTTATAAAACTAATAATACTATCTTCGTCATCTAAACTATTTATACTATCTTCCTCATCACTTTCATTTAAAGTATAATCATCATCATCCATAAAACTATTAATATCTTGTAAACTTTCATCGTTTATAGTTATTTCACTAAACTCATCTTCTGGATAATCTATTTCTGAAAAATCATCATCTAATTCAGTATGTATTTCTGATAAATCATCATCAAATGTTATATCTAAATTGTTAAAATAATTTTCTTCTATTTCTAACAATTTCTTTACTCCTAAACCCCAACATGACCATGCTATACTTGGACTAATATCATCTGGCATTATTGCATCCATCATAATAATATCATTGTGAACTTCTATCATATTATTTTTATGTTGCGGTTTACAATATTTATCAAAATCATGAAAATCTGCAATTATATCAACAATCTCAGGTGGAATAAAAGGCGGCATATTATAATATTAAATACTTTTTATAATATACTTTTTACATTTTTCAAATCAATTTTTTTTAATTTTCATTATAATAAAATTTCGTTCTATTTTCAAAATCCTTCATATCTTTTTGATAATATAAAAAATCATCTCTAAGTGAAGAAGATACGGTATTGATAGTTGAAGAACTCATTACCTCTGGACCCTCATTTTTTACATAAAAGTCCATTTTATTTGAAGGTCTTACAATTGCAATATGTCCACGTATTTCATTATCTTGTTCAACCCCTGCAATTACTAAATAACCATTATTTGCCTTTTTTTGACTCATTAAATATTTTTCATTCAATGACCCATTTATTTCATTCCAACCAGACTTTTTTGCATCATCTGTTTTTAACCATCTCATTTGGTTTGTTGATAAATGATATTGTTTATATTCTGGTGTTCCTATCATTTTTATATTCATTTTTTTACATACTGCAAAAACAAAACAAGAACAGTGTGAAGAAGATACTGTTGTACTTTTTTCTTTCACTCTTTCACCTGTCAAACAATCTACATTATAACCAGGCAACCATTTTGTACTTAAATCCATACTATTTAATACTTTTTCTAATTTTTCTAGTTTTTCATTTTTTTTATTTAATTCAAATAAGTAATATAAGATTATTGATATCATAAAAATAAACCATAATACATAAATATACATTATATATGTATTATAGATATATTATTTGTTCATTAATTGTTCATTAATTATTTTTTAATATTTAAATTATAAAGACCTTTCTGTTTTTTTTTTATTACCTTTGTTTCTACAAAATTTGAGTTTATAAAAGAATATATATCATAGTAATTTAATTTTATTTCATCAACTGCATCATTATTTATACTAAACAAATTACCTATAATATTATTATTATTATCATAAACTAATTCTACTTCTATATTTGAATTAGATGAGTTATATATTTCATAACTACCTGTTTCTAATGTGGTATTACTTAATGTACCAGTCCATCCCTCTAATTCATCATTTTCTATTATTACATTTTGATATAAAGCTGTATCATTTAATGTTTTTATTTGAGTTAAACCAGATGAATCTGATACATAATTATTAAATATGTCTTTTAATTTACTATTACCTTCATTAACTATATTTACAGTATTCCAATCTTTTGTTTTTAATACTTGTTTTAAATTCGCCTGTAAATGAATAAATATATTTTCAGTTGAATTACTCTGTATTCTCATAAAGTATCTTACTGTATCACCATTATTGTATAATTCTATATTGCTTTGAGTGTATATATGATATAAGATATTTTGATTTAATGAATCACTTGATAAGAAATTAACCATTAAAGTATTTGTATCTATTTGGAAATTACTTGTAGGTATATAATCAGCTCTTGTTATTGTTAATGATACTTGCGCAACGTTTGGATCATAAGCTGTTATATTTTTCAAAATGAAAGAATCCATTTTTATAAATGCTGGTAAAGTTATTAATACATATTTTTGTACAAAAAGACCATTTGGTGATTGAATATAAGTTTGAATATCCATCTTACTATTTACTATTGGAATTTCACTTGGATTTGCTATATCATCACTTATTATTGGCATTTCAGGTTCTGGTTCTGGTTCTGGTTCTGGTTCTGGTTCTGGTTC
>CEOC01050714.1_pt1 | contig 11649 bp, 13 predicted proteins | sample 356191 | NCBI WGS metagenome assembly CEOC01 (sample SAMEA2619952, study PRJEB7988) | marine metagenome | biome: marine biome (ENVO:00000447); feature: deep chlorophyll maximum layer (ENVO:xxxxxxxx); material: "saline water (ENVO:00002010), including plankton (ENVO:xxxxxxxx)" | depth 17 m
GTCTGGATGAAACATAGCATACCATAACAAGTAACCCGCGGCAGTTGTTGTCTTACCACTTTGTCTTGGCAACATATTAATATTAAATCTGTGATTGTGATAACTTTCTAGTAGGCGTTCTTGATATTGAAAAGGTTCAAACAGAGTTTTCCCCTGAACAGGGTGTTGTATATTAAAAAACTTTTGACAAAAATATAGATAGCCTGTGTCAGGATCTATACATTTCTTTAGTTCCTCAATACCTGATTCATCATATTTTTCACGTTGGTGTGCTTTTTTGGTAAGGACACCATCTAAACTTTTTGTTGCCATACTAGTATTTATAGGTGAAAATAGGGCTCGAAAGCCCTATTTGGTTTACACTAATTGGGAGGAAATAGTGATTGTAGTTAAATTAACCGCAGTGGGCGTCATAAAGTTTTTTAATCTTTTCTTCGTTACAACCCGCTTCTTTGTATTTTTTAACTATCTCTGCTTTTGACATTCCGTCATCAGCACACTTTTTAATTTCTTTGCCACTTGGTAAAGCCATCTCTTTTCCTTTACCTTCTTTCATTACTTCTGAAAGTTTTGCGGCCAATTCAGCTTTGATCTCATCTTCAAGTGCCATTGGATTATCTCCACCTGCAACTTTTGGATATGATTTTTTCTGTCTGTTAAGTCCACCTGCTAAATCATTTTGCATATAAGCTGTGTCTTGATGTTGCTCATCTGGTGAGTTATCCCACTCGCCTTCTTTTTCTGCAACTTCATCTTCGCAACCTGGCTCCATGTCGTCCATGCCTTTTGGTGGCATTGGAGGTAGATCCATAACCTTTAAACTTTTTTCTATGTCATCTCTTGGAGACATCTTAGGTAAATCTTGCATTACTTCTGGCTTACCGCCTGCATCTTTTACCATCTTCATTAAAGTTGCTACGTCATCAGCAGTTTCACCTGACATCGAAATGCTCATGTTTACGGCTTCATTTAATGAATCAATCTTTTTGTAAATATCTTTTAGTTTCATTATTTGCTCCCTACTGGACTAGTTTTACCAACTTCACCCATATCGTGTTTTTGTTCTTTATCTGGCTCACCTGCTACACTTGGATCGTTTGCACGTTCCTTTTTAGTAGCTTCAAGCTCTTTAAGTAACTCCATCACTCTGCTGTCGCCTACTTTTTTCTGTGCGTCTGGATCTGCTGATTCCATCTCTGAACCTAACTTAGGCTCATATACTTGTTTGTAATCTTTGTCTTGATATTCTTCTTGAGGTGCTTCTGCATCTCTTAAACAAATGTAAGCTGGATCAACTCCAGTTACCTGTGAAATGTATTCACCTAGTATCTGTGCAGTAGTAGGATATGATAATTCTACTTCAAAATAATGAGTTTCTACGTTTTGTAATTTAGGAAAGTCTAACGGACGTTCTTGGATTGGTGTTTTCTTAGGCGGAGTCATATTAACTAGCCCAAACTTTTGCATACAGCTTTCGCAACTGTCTGTAAATCCTTCTGGTAAATCCCCAGCAATACCAAACTTAAACTTGTAAGTCTTTTTTGCTTCTGTTAGGTAATGTTCAAATGTCTTCATTGTCTTTCCTTATATGTTTATTTATCCATGTTTTTCAATTTATTAAGCAAAGAGTTACGGTCCGTTACTACATATCCTTCACCGTTTACGATGTTATCACCTTCAATTCCACCTTCTTTATCCTGCTTTTCTTTACGTAATTGCAGTTCAACCATCTTAAGTTTGTTCTGTAGCTTAACAGTTTTAGCGTCTAAGTTAGTTTTAAGCATCTGTCCTGCAACTTCAAATACACGACCACTATAACGTGATTCTACGTTCATACCCAAATCCATAAGATCATCATATGCAGTCATGGCCTTATCTGCTACTTCATTTAGCTCTTTATCTGCTAATTCGCCCAAGCCCTTTACCTGTGGTAGTGCCGCACTGATTTTATCCAATTCAGCTATTTCACGGAAGTCTTCTTTTTGCTCAACTACTGCTTTCTCTTTAGATTCAGCTTTTTCTTTTTCAGCTTTTATTATTTCCTGGCTGTCAGGTAAGTTAAGCAATTCTTCTAATTTTTTGGTCATATTGTTTGTCCATTATATGCTACTATTATTTATCAACCTTTTCTGGTGCCCTGATGAAAAATGTCTTTTTCGGTAATCACTCTAAAGAAGATCTTCTTATTTTTGCACCAATGTCTTGCGGCTTCCCATTTTGCAACATTCTGTACGTATTGTGCTTGTCTAAATCTATCTCTACCTACTTCCTTTAACTTCATTTGGTTTTCAGGTTTTACTTCTATAAGTTCTGCGTGTTGTTTACCTTTAGCATCTGTATATTGTATTAGAAAGTCAGGAACATATATTGTCATTGAACCTGTTAATGGATTTTTGTAAGGAATCTTTACTGCCTCACTTGCCCATCTTGATACACTAGGAGACTCATCACAGAATTTCATAAAAGCAAATTCCCAACTTGATCTATACAGAGGATTTTTATTACCCAGGTATTTCTCTGGGTGCTTCATGTTGTATCTGCCTTGTGCAAACTTCTTTGCCATGAGCTTATACCAGTATGTTTCTAGTTTCTAATTTATTCTGGGATTGGTCTACTTTGTAACCTAGTGAACTAATTTTTTGTCTTGAAAAGTTTAATGTTTCTGTAACAACTTGTGATAGTTGTATTTCATCAAAGCCTTTTAATGTATCTAGTAATTCAAAAACTTTTATGTCATCTAACTTTGCTTGTCTCATTAATACTGCACCAATTGTTTGTGCAGATAATTTTTCAAAGCCTCTTGCTTCAAAAAATCCTACTACAGCATCAACTTCGTTTGAAGGAAACTCCAACGGTGCTGAATAGTATTCATTAAAAAACTTTTTAATTTTATCTGTAGTTGTAGTTTGTTTTGCTGGAATGTTTGGCATTATGTTAACATACCTCCGCCTGCATCATTAAAATTATAGTTGCTACTTTTACTTATTGAATTTAAGTTACCTTTGGTTACAGCATTGTAGGCATCCTTGGCGGCCGAAGTTGCACTATTCCAAGCACTTGTAATTGCATCTGGATTTGCATCACCGCCTGCGGCCAAGTGTGCTTTTTTAAATCCTTCTGATTTTGTAAGTGCATCTAGTACACCTGGATTATTATTAACCAATGATGTTACACTACTTAATGATCCACCGTTGAGTTTACTTATTACTGCCGCACCTGCGGATATACCTGCTACTGCTTTTGTAACATCTCCAAGACCGTCCATGCTCAACCCTTTAGGAAATGCTGTGTTGGCAATACCACTTACATCTATTCCTGCCGCTTTACCTATTTGATCTTTTAATATACCAAAGCCTTCTTGACGTAAACCTTCTGAAGATAATGCTTTTGCATTACCTATAACACTTCCAGTTTTTAAAACTGTACCTAAGAAACTTGCTGGAGAACTAAATGCTTGTCCGCTTGTAATATCTCCAAACACATCTGCGGCACCTGCCGCCACTCCTCCTTGACCAAACAAGTTAACTGCACCGCCACCTGCTAATGAATTAGGTGATGGCATCTTATCATAATGTCCACTTGCCGCACCAAACATCTTAGGTGATGATCCTTCAGTTACTCCGCCTCTTGCATACCATACAGTTTCGTATAGAATTTGCATTTGGTTTTGTACAGGATCACTTGAACTATTTTCCATAGTGTCGTGAGCCCATTCGCCAATCATAGGATTAACTAAAGTGAAACAAGTATATCTATGTCTAGACATTTGATAGATTTGTATACTTTCAAAGAAGTGTTCATGACTATCGTTGTCTAGTCCATATCTAAAATGATTACCTTCAGCTTGGTATGTATTTGATCTTTGATAAGCACCAGATGATGTAACAGGATCTGAACTACCATTCAATGAAGCATAGTTACCATCTTTGTAATAATAACGATAGTAGGCTTCCCACATAGCAGTAACCTGTCCATAGTTATCATCATGGAATACTATGTTGATAGGATCATAGTCTAGTCTTGTTTGTAAGTTTGCTTTTTTATTGTATTGATGTTTAAGTGTAGTGCTAACAGAATACTTAGGTAAATCAACACTCTTTACAAGCATATTAATTTCTGGTGTCTTCAATTGCGGAATAATTTTTACCGCAACTGGATTTAAGTTGAAACTTACGTGATATAAAAATTTATGTTTTGGACTTAATCTATGTGCGTCATCTACATATAGTCTGGCCGCATGGGCAAAGTCCGCCATATTACCCTTAGGGCTTAACGCACCACTAACTACATTGTCCAAAAATCCATTTAGTTTATTTGCCATACTAGTATTTATCTAAAAAATTAAGTGCGTATAAAATACGAAAGGGACTAGTTAAAAAACTAGCCCCCTTCAATATTCAGGAAATATTATGATTTAGTTACGTATCTTACGTAGATCCGCCACCTGTAATTAACGTATTAACAGTTCTACCTACTGCTGTTCCTACGCCAGTTCCTTGTGGTGTTTGAATTGCGTTATCGTATCTGATAGCTAATGCTACAGTTACTGGATCGTTAGTTGCGTATGCTAATGTATTATAGTTAGCACTTTCTAAGTAACAACCGTACAATTCAAATGTTTCTAAAACGTTTGCTGTGTTGATTCCGTTACCACCATCAAGTATTTCAATTCTTGTAACGAATTTGTAATCGCTACCTGAAGCCGCACTTGATTGTTCAAAGAAATCAAATTGTTTCTGTAGTTGCTCACCAACTAGTTTCTGTACGTTGTTTGAAACATCTTCTCTTAATGTTAATGTAATTGGTTCCCAAGTATGTTTACCTGCTAGGTATACTCTTGAGTTGTATACATCAACTGTAATCTGTTCGAAACTTACGTTTGGTCTAGTTACGTCTTGCACCTGTTTTGTTAGTTCTGTTGTTGGTGTTGATACTCCAAAGTTTTCCAGGCTCACTCTAAAGCGATACTGGAGCTTCGGCATCAACAAGCCCTGATTAGAACTAGATGCACTAGAATCTAATGGGACTGTAATTTTTGAAAGTGTTGAAATTGCCATTTAATATCTCCTGTTTAAACTATTTATCCTTTTATAGTTGTGCTATTTCACCTGTATTTTTGAGTCTCAACGGAATGTATATAAACTCAACTGCTTTAACCGGCTCAATCGCTATATCTAGGTAAAGTTCATTTCTATCAATTCTAGATGGTGTGTTGTTACTTTCATCACACACTACTAAGAAGTCATATAATGCTCTTTGTCCTACTAGTTCTAGCATTAAGCTATCTGCTTGAGCTTTGATTTCATCTCTTGTGATTTTATCATTTGGCTCAAAGATGTAAGGTTTAGCAAGTTTATCTAACTGTCCTCTTAGGTAAATTACTAGTCTAGCAACGTTAATTCTATCTAACGCACTAGCATTTTTGGCTCTAGTTTTTTGACCGTAGTTGACAAGTCCCGCACCTGTTAAGAACGTAATCGGGTTAATTTTATTGCTGTACAATGTGTCACGTTGTCCAGTGTTTAAAGCTACTGCTTTAAATTCACCTTCTGCATCAATGTAACCTGCACTTGAGGCGTTAGTAATTCCACCACGTCTTGTTCCTGCTGGAGCAAACCATGGAAACGAAACACTATCGCTTAATGCTATTGTTCTAAGTATACCATGCGATGCTGGAACAACAATGTTTTTACCTGCATTATCACTTGTGAATAAGCTAGGATAAAAAGTTCCCATATACTCATCACTTGTTACTAATCCATCATCGTTATCTTCAACTGCAAGGTTTACGTTAGTTGCATAGTTGTTAATTGTAGTTGCATCAGCAGTTAATCTAAATGGTAAGTCACCAACAACAAATGCTGTTAAGCCTCTGTCTGTGTTTAGTGTAACCATTTCACCAATTAACTCTGAGTAACCTGGGCAAGCCATTAAGTTAAAGATTCTTGATTGATCGTCTCTAATGTCTTGGTTGCTGTTAACCATTGATTGTAATGCTTGGATAACAACTTTACGTTGAGCTTTTCTACCAAATGAACCTGAACCGTTTGCCTGGTTAGCTGATTCTGTTACCCATCTGTGAGCATAGTAACCACTCATTGACTCACCTGCGCCACTTCCAAATCTTAGGTTGTTGCCTGATGTGTCAACATGGTTTCTAACAAATTTCTTAACGTTAAATCCAGAACGTCTTAAGTTCCAAAGCAACATACCTTTTGGATATAATGCTGGATCTGGAGCGTCTGTGTCTAAGAAGTTTGAACTTAATAGTGCTTCAATTGAACCTGCTGTTGCACTATTTGCCCCTGCTGTGTTGTATCTTGCATCAGCAAATAAAATACCATCTTCAGTAGTTTGATCACCGTTATCAACAAGTACCCACTTTAAAGTAGTTGCGTTGTACTTGTAAATCTTAGGATAGTTTTCTAAGTCTGCTGTTGAAATCCATAAGTCACCATTTTTAAGTGCAGTATTGTCTGACTGTAAAGTTGGCTCTGTAGCACTTACGATTGGACCTTTTGGATCTGTTTTATCTCCACTTGCCGCCGCAAAGAACGGAGCAGTTGAATCTTGATAACCTACCCAAGTAGTACCATTGTGTATCATAATGTCTACTTCGTCAACAACTGAACTGTACCATAAAGTTTTGTCAGCTGTTAAAGCCGTTACTGCTGTTGCACTTGCAGTATAAGTTAATACCTGCCAGTTACTTGCAACAAAGTCATTTGCAGTATCACCTGTTGGTGCTGTGTATAAGTTTGGTGTTCCTGAGTTTGCATCAACGTAAGCAGAGTATCCTGCTAATGCTAATACGCCACCTGTGTCTTTAATTCTAAAGTCACCACCGTCGTTGTGTGCAATAACAATTCTGTTACTTGCATCAACACTTGCACTTACGTTTGTAAAGCCTGCACTATTAATAGCACCTGCAATAACGTCTGCGTCACTTGAAGCACCAGTAGTTGTTACACTAATAGTTACTGCTGAACCTAAAGAAGCACTATTAACTAATGTTTCTTGAATGTTAAATGCGTATGTTCCTGCTGTAACCTGTGCATCAATAATGCTTGAAGTAATTGTAGTGTTACCTGTTGCAACACGTCTGTGGATTTTAAAGTCACCGATCATGTCTGACTCTTCTGCATTATTATAGTTAATGTAAAGAGCACCTACTGCCAAGTTAGCACCGCCACCAGTTTTATCTAAACCGTATAACGCCGCTTGGTTAGTTGCGTAGATTGGTGCCGCTGTAGTTTCCCACAACTGAGTTGTGTTGTTCCATTTTTTAACGGCCCATTTAGCACCTAAGTTTGGCTCTGTAGTTTTAATCCATAAAGAACCAGTTGGTCTTGGTGCAGTATCAGTTGACTTGTATTCTGGAACTGATGTATGTGGAGCAATTGATAAAGCCGGTGCTTTGTAAGTACCTGCTGTTAAACCAATCTCTGTTAATAGTGTAGAAGCATTCGCCGCCAACACTATGTCAGCACCAGTTGAATAAATTTCTAATTTACCATCAACAACTGCTGAACTAACACCACTAATTCCAGCCGCTGTAATTCCTGCAACTACATCTGAAAGTGCAGTACCACCTGAAGTTACAACTGAACCGTTAATGCTCATTGTAGCCGCGTTAGTGATAGTTGGATTACTTTCAGTTCCTGTTACAGTTGCCCATGAATTAATCCATGCACTTGAACCTACTTGTACCCAAGCACCTGCTGAGTTTTTGTAGTAAAATTTGTTTAGTGTTGTTGTAGCAACAATGGCATAGTCACCTACTGCGCCAACAGAAGTTTTAGGTACGCCGCCAGTTACTTTAGTTGTATCTGTTATTACATGAGGGATTTTGTTGCTAAAGCTCTGTCCACCAGTTACAGTTGCCGCCGCTGAATTCCACTCAAAGATTCCAAAAACACTATTTGCTGTATCAAACCAGTAAGTTCCGTCTGCTGGGTTTGCCGCTGGAGCAGTTGCAGTTGCAACCAACTCTGAAGTGTTTAAATCTGCTCTTACTACGTAAGCTCTGTTTGCCACTCCTAAATATGAGTAAGCCGCTTGTAAACCGTATTCGTTTAATTCGTTTCCGTGTAAAGCATTGTTGTTAGAATCTGTATAGAATGTTGGATCTCCAAACAATTCTGTTAATTCTCTTTGTGAAGTTACCAAGTATGGTACTCCTGCATTTTTACTTTGTGTTCCTGTTGCTGTGCCTGTGCCCGAAGCGTTCTTTTTGTCTTGAGCTGATACACAGAAAATCATTGGTACTGTACCTGGTTCCGCTGGTGTGTAAAAACTTTCGTCTATTACGGATACCTGTACTCCTGGTGATGTTAAAGCCATTTTAGTTCTCCTGTTAGCATATTACAAGTATTTATACCAAAACGCATAAACCTAGGCTATAACTACCCAGAAAAAGGGGTCAAAAAGGGCAGGTAAATAACAATATGAGACCTTTATGTGAATGTGGACAAAAGCCTGTGGCTATAAACTACTATAAGAAGGGTAAACCTTTCTATAGAAGCAAATGTGAGTCATGCACCAGGCATGGCAAGCCTCGTGTTTCACATTCCAAGTACAAACAGTCAGGCTATACCAAAAAGAACGAATGTGATAAGTGTGGATACAAAAGCAAACACAAAGAGCAATTCTCAGTTTACTATGTTGACGGTGATATGAACAACATAAGATTCAGTAACTTAAAAACTGTATGTGCTAACTGTAGTAAGATTATGTATAAGGAAGGGTTTAAGTGGAAACAAGGAGATCTTGTACCTGATCTGTAAGATCACTAACCGTCTTATTATTTTCAACAATGTGTGTGAATTTTGTCTGTGCCCAAGCCCATTCGCTAGGGTGTACTTCTTTGGGCTCTACACCAAAGTCTTTAAAGTCCGTAAACCACTGTGGATCTTCCCCACGTACAACTCTCCATACTTGACCATTTACTTCATATAGCATTTTAGCTTCGTTTGGAAAACGTACATCTGGAATAACAAAGTTCTTGTCTGGATTATCTAGTATCTTCTTTTTGGTTAAGCTAACCCATATACCATCGTAAAAGCCATCACGCATACACTCAGTACCAAATAGTTGTAGCACTAGTCTAGGCGTAATGGTTTCACCGGTCTCTTTAGACCAATATTCATCAACTTCTTCTCTCCAGGCTCTGCTCTCGTCCGTTTTGCCATCTAGTAGCTCACGATCCCAATCAAACATAACACTCACAGAGTCTTTAAGTTTGTCAGCAAAGCTGATCTTTTCAAAATCATGTTTTCTAATCAAATAATCAGCAATAGTGTCTTTACCCGATCCAATTAGTCCGCAGATTCCTACGATCATAGTTTAGTCCTCAAGTTGTTTACAAGTTTCTTTGTTTGCGTTTAAGCCTTCATCTTTTGAATAAAGCCAAACGTATGAATAATTTATTTGTCCATCTTTAGTTACTGCACATTTTTTACCAAACGCAACTTGCGGTTTGTCTAAATGACCACTACAAGCAGTCATGAACATTAACGTTAAGAGTGTAAGAAAGACTTTCATATACCAAAGTTCCTTTCGTTAGTATTAATAGTATTATGTTACTATAGATTTATCTGAAAGTCAAGCTCTTATTAGCCAATTGTGAAACCGTAGCCAACACCACCTGCAACCTGAGTTTTGAGTTCTTCTTCAAGTTTTTCCATTTCAGCGACTGCTTCGTTTTTGAGTGCGTCACCATTTAGTGTTGATCCACCTTGTGGGCCTGCTATAGTGGCAAATTTGCTTCTTGCTTCTCCAAGCATATACTTACAAGTAGCAAGTGCATAATCTTTGATCCATTGTACAGCTAGGTAATCTTTTAATAATTCTGAATCAGGTCTATAGTTGTAGCAGTAAAGTAATAATTCCTCTTCTGCTCTAGGACGTTGCAATATAACTAATTCTTTTGTAGTAGTGTTCCATTTGAATTCAATAAATGAACCAAACATTCTTCCTACTAATTCTTGGTACTGACTGAACATATCATAAGTTGCTAGTCCGCCCATGTTAGTACTTGCTAAAAGATATGTGTTCGTATAAGCAAGGTTGAATGGTTCAAACAATGTACCACCGTCTCCACCGCCTGAACGTGATCCAATTGAACGTCTAAATATTCTTCTTACTTCAACTATTTCTTGAGGTAGAATATATGTGTTCTGATCTATAATCGTTGGAAGGAATATATAAGACTCTTCCACAGAATTATCTGATCTTTGTCTAAATTTAGTTAGTGCTTTTTTCAATGCTGTTTCGTAGTGACCTGGGTCAAGCTCTACGTCCACCATTCCACCACCTAAACTTAGGTTAATGTAATCAAATACTTCTTGTTTCTGTGTTGTTAAATCTGCCATAATCTTTCGTCTCCATATGTATTTATACGTTCGATAAATACTAATGTTATGCCAAGACTCAGTTTATACAAACCCGAAAAGGGCAAAGATTACGATTTCCTAGATAAAACCATCACGGAAATGTTCACAGTAGGTGGTACAGACGTATTTGTCCATAAGTATTTAGGCCCTCAGAATCCTGATGAAGCCGATGCAACTCCGGCCCAGCCTAGGTACAATGCTGTAAAGGAAACTAATATACAAGATATGCTATTCCTTGAAAATAGGGATAGAAAGTATGATCCAGACATATACGTAATACGTGGTATTTACAATGTTGGTGATATTGACTTTGATATGAGTCAATTTGGATTGTTCTTACAGAATGATATATTGTTTATGACAATACCTATCAACTATAGTGTAAAAACACTTGGACGTAAGATTATGCCAGGTGATGTAATAGAGCTACCACACTTAAAAGACGAGTATGCTCTTAATGATTATCAAGTAGCACTAAAACGTTTTTATGTAGTTGAAGATGTAAACAGAGCGGCAGAAGGATTTTCACAAAGTTGGTATCCACACTTATACAGAGTCAAAATGAAACAAATTGTTGACTCACAAGAATTCAAAGAAATACTTGATTTACCAGCAGAAGAAGGAAGTACAAATACATTACGTGATGTACTTTCTACATACGAAAAAGAAATGCAAATTAATAATGCCGTTGTTGCTCAAGCAGAAGCAGACGCAGGTAAGTCAGGATACGAAACACAACAACTTTATACTTTACAAGTTGATAAGTCAGGTAAACCTGAGATGGTTACAACTGACATAAACACCTTAGATATTTCACAACAAAGTTTACTTGCAGATAGAGTTAACCAAACACCAGAAAGATCAGGCTATGATGGTTACTTGTTAGGTGATGGTATTGCACCAAATGGTGAAGCATTTGGTCATGGATCAAGTTTTCCACTTAACCAAATTAAAGGTGATTACTTTTTAAGAACAGACTTTATGCCAAATAGATTATTTAGGTTTGACGGACAACGTTGGACTAAGATGGAAGATAGTGTAAGAGTTAATATGTCTAACACTGATACTAAGAATACACAAAAAGGTACATTTATTAATAACACAACAACAAGCAACATTGGTGGAGAAACTGTCAAAGAAAGACAACCTGTCAGTAAAGCATTAAAGCCAAGGAGCGATAATTAATGAATAAAATTAGACATAACATGGCAGGATTTATATTTGCAATTTTAGGATTGTATTTTTTAGTGTTAGA
>CEOC01016421.1_pt1 | contig 11644 bp, 8 predicted proteins | sample 356191 | NCBI WGS metagenome assembly CEOC01 (sample SAMEA2619952, study PRJEB7988) | marine metagenome | biome: marine biome (ENVO:00000447); feature: deep chlorophyll maximum layer (ENVO:xxxxxxxx); material: "saline water (ENVO:00002010), including plankton (ENVO:xxxxxxxx)" | depth 17 m
AGCTCCAACCACCAGACATAGTGCGTAAGTGGCACAGTCAAATGGTGCCAGTCACGCCACTGCTGCGCGAACCAAGTATTTAAGTCGTCGAGATGTAAGGCGTAGTAGATGGCGGTTCCGTCAACTTGCCATTCAACCCCGGTCTTTAACCACGCGGAAAAGAAATATACCGCCATGGCCTGCAGCAAAATTGCCGCCGTGGCGACACTCAGGTAGGTATTTGCGGAGTTCAACGGCGCAACAGCACTAGAGGCCCTGTTGCGTACTAAGGTGGCGTCTACCGAATAGCGGGCACCCAATGGCAAAAACATACTCCAGAACAACATCGCAACCAGCAACATATCCCCGCCCTGCAAGAGCATGGGGGCACGGAAATGTAGGGATCCCAAAAGTACAAAACTAAACAGCGTGCTCAGGCGTGTCCGATAGCCGAGCATCAAAGCCACAGCACTGAGCAAGGCCACGCCGTTGAGTAGAGCCGCCCACAGCCAATGGCCATGGGCAAAATACAAAGAAAAGCGCCAATCGTTATTCCACTGAATAATCCATTCTCGCGGTGCGACGCCCTCGTCACTCAGCCAGAGCGCAAGATCCGGCGCTCTGATCAACAAATCGGCAACCAAAATTAGCCCTAGGGCAATACGAAATAACGCCAAACCGCGCAGATCGATGCTGAATACCGAGCGGATATCAGGGGCAAGAAAGTTGGATGTCACAATGGTTCCCAAATTAGGTCATGCTAATAGCTGTCTAGTGGCAGCAAAACACCGGCCGGGTTCTAAGATTCACGCATCCGTGCCGGCTCGATGGCGATGGCCAAGTTAGCGCGGAGCCAGAATTCTAGGATCATAAAAACCCAGACCGCGCCCGTTGTAGTCCATATCAAAACCGAGGCGGGTGCGCGTTTTTTCCGGCAATGCGAGGACATCCGCGATCGGTATCGACAAGTGTTGATTTTCCTCAGTTCGCAGCCACCCCAGAGTGTAGGTGAATAAAACGCCATACCGCCACTCATCGCGGGTGACATTAGCGCCGCCGCCGTGGAGTGTTCCCCCCAACCAAAACAGCACCGATCCCGGTTGCATTTGTGCGCGAACAATTTCGTTCGGCTTCGCCACTCGGTCGGCGTCCCAGCGATGACTCCCGGGTACGATTAGCGTGCCTCCATTTGCCGCCGTGAATTCACTGATCGCCCACATACTGGCCAGAATTAAGTTTGGCCGAGGTGGTGTCCAGTGAGGGTACAAATCTTCCTCGCGATGCAGAATCTGATCTCGAGCTCCTGGCCCGATTTCCAGTGCCGCCGTAACGTTGAGCTGCCACTTGACGCAATTCTCTAGCAAATGGCGATCACCTAAATGCTCAACGGTCGGGTGGGTCATGAGCTGACAAAGCGTCGGCGACCGATGCATCAGCGCAATGACACGGCGGGTATGACCCGGATAGAACGCCTCGGCATCATCAGCTTCAACCTTGGCCGCTTCAAGATAAGGGTCCAGTTCCGACCTAACGGCTTGCAACTCAGCAGGCGTTGCCATTCCAGTTACCACGAGACAGCCAGCTTCCGCCAATAGCCCATACATTTCATCTGGCGCAACATCCACTGCGCAGCTTGGTATTTCGGCACCACCACTCATATCTTACTCCCCCATACGAGCGCCCAAGGATCTTCTTCACCTGAGCAAACTCCGTGATCGCTAACGCCACAGGCTGGCAACCTGTAGCACAACTATCCCCGAAGACCCGTACGAAGGTACGCGAAAGGTCGCTGATTGGCTAACTGACTATTACGGCCAATTCTTTCGGACCGCCTAAATCGCCGACCGTGGCCGCCTCAGGCTTGACCAGTGCAACCTGGGAATACCGCTCAGCCATTTGCTCTACCACGATCTTCCCCTCCAGCCGCGCTAGGTGCGCGCCCAGGCAAAAGTGAATACCAAAGCCCAATCCCAGATGCGGGTTTGGACTGCGCTCGATCATAAAGCTATCTGGCGCATCGAAGACCCGCTCATCGCGGTTTGCCGATGCGATCAAAGGCACCACCAGTTCGCCAGCGCCAATGGTTTGGCCAGCAAGCTCAACTTCTTTAGTGGTACGCCTGACGGTAGCCGAAAACGGCGAATAATAGCGTAGCGCCTCCTCGACGAAAGCGCCGCTGAGCTCTGGGCTTTGAGTTAATTGCGCCAGAGTTTGCGGCTCTTCATGAAAGATTCGCGCCGAGGCTGTAATTAGACCAGTGGTGGTTTCGTTGCCCGCGATCAACAACAGCCGACAGAAGCTCAATAGCTCTTCATCATCCAACCGGCCATCTTCGGTTTCTACCGCTACCAACTGGCCGAGTAAATGATTTTTAGGGTGGCGCCGAATGTGATTTATGCGCTGCAAAAAATAAGCATTCATTTCCGCGGCTGCGGCCTCGGATTCAGGACTGGGCGTCCCGAACAGAATCTCACCAATATTGCTGAAGATTTCATCTGACCAGGCCTTGAATGTAGCCATATCACCGTCTTCTACCCCAAGCATTTCTGCAATAACCATCACCGGTAACGGTGCGGCAAGGGCCTGCACCAGGTCCACCTCAGCATTGGTGGGCATGGTGTCAAGCAACGCCCTGCAACGAGCGCGGATTTGCGCTTCTTGTTTTTCGATCTGACTGGGCTTGAACGCCACACTCACCAACTTACGCAATCGATGATGCACAGGCGGATCGCTAAACAGCATACTCGGAGCGCCACGCTCTTCGGGTGGTAGTGCCGAAACGTCCGATGAGAAGGTGGCATGATCGCGCATAACAGCGTGAACATCCGCATGACGAGCCACCTGCCAAGGGCCATCGGCTTCGATTCGGGTAACCGGCGCGTGGTCGCGCAGCATCTTAAAGCCATCATAAGGATTCATGGGTTCTGCTACTTCACTCATAGGTGTTCCGATTCCTCAGGCATGGAAATTCGTGACCGCGGATTATCGAGTACCGAACGACACAGGGCAACGCCAAGCACGGCTGGCGTTAGAGCATGACCTATTCCAACTTGTCTGATGCCAATGCGTCATCGCACCCGATTACCGCTTAGAGCACTTGTTTATCTGACAGGTTCCTGTGCTATTGTCTGAGCATTCTGATTTTGCATAGTGAACACCACCCGTGTCATTAACGACCAATCCAGCACCCCAATGCGCCATTAGTTCTCCCGGATTGTTCGCGCTTATTCTTGGATTTTGCCTCAGCGTCGGCGCCCACACCGCAGTGGCCCTTTCTGCTGCTGATGCGCGCAGCACATTTGAACTGACCCATGGGGCGATTTATCAGATTCGCGTTATCGACATCGCGGCAAACAACAAAACGTCAACCGGATCGGGTTTCATTATCGATTCCAATGGCCTGATCGCGACCAATTACCATGTTGTGTCCAACGCCGTAAATACACCGGGTAAGTACCGGATCGAATTGCTGCAGAACGACGAATCTCAGGTCTATATCGCCACGGTAGAGAATGTTGACGTGGTCAATGATCTGGCCCTATTGCACGTACCGGAACTACAGGGGCCAGTATTACCCTTAGCCGGAACAGCCGTGGCCCAAGGAGATACCGCCTATGCCATAGGTTACCCCTATGATCTGGGCATCACCGTGGTGCCTGGTACCTATAATGGTTTGGCGCCCCACAGCGCCAGTGACCGCGTACATTTTACCGGATCACTGAACCCGGGCATGAGCGGCGGTCCAGCCTTTAACAATCAGGGAGAGGTCATTGGCGTTAACGTAGCCAGCGCTGGTAACCAGGTGAGTTTCTTGATTCCAGTGCAGCGTTTGCTGTCTTTGTATGACGGCACATCGATGGGTCAACAACGCGACCTCAAAGACACCATGCGCCAGCAATTGGTGGACAACAGCACCCGTATGATTGAGCAAATGCTTGACGGCAATTGGCAACTACTACCCCTCGGCCGCGCCCAAGCACTGGATGAAATTACTGGCTTTTTACGTTGTTGGGGTGATTCGAAAAATCAGCAGGAGCAGTCGGATAGCAAGCCGTTCTGGGCCCAGCGCAGTTGCCAAACTGACCACAATATTTTTGTCAGCCCAAGCCTAATGACCGGCAAAATAGAACTGCAGTTTTACTGGCTAGAAAGCGCAGAGCTGAACTCAGCACAGTTTTATGAACATTACGAACAGATATTTTCGCGTTTCGTTCCGGGCAACAGTGGTCGCGAGGAGGACCTCGGGCGTTGGGCTTGCGAAGACGCCTTCGTCAATCCCGCAACAGAGGTTACCAAGGCTGTATTTTGCGCACGCGGCTACGATGCCATGCCCGGACTTTACGACGTACTGTTTCTCCAAGGCAGCGTCAGCCGTGCTCAAGAGGCCCATATCATCCACTTCACCCTCGCCGGAACTACTCGAGAGCTTGCGCAAAAGTTCACCCAGCGCTTTGTCGAAACAGGTGCCTGGTAATGGGTCTAATTATTGAGGTCACCGGAGACACACGCACCACGCGACTGGAAAACTTCAGCAGCGTTGCCAGTGGGCTGTTGAGTATTGGCCGCGCCAGAGACAACGACTTAATTTTAGACGATCCCTATGTCGACCCCTATCACGGGCAAATTATCTTCGGCGAAACTGGAACGTGGTCGTATCAGGATTTGGGTTCTGAGAACGGCAGTAAGCGTGGCAAAGAGTCGGTCAATGATTGCGCCTTAACATCGGCAGATGTATTAACACTTGGCAAAACCCGGCTGCAATTCTTCGATCCTAGCCACCAAGTAGCACCAGCACTGTCGTTACACAACTCACGCCAGCGCTTGCTGTCGTTCAACACCTGGTCGACCAGCGGCCTACTGCTCATCGGCGCGATATTGACCCTCGCATTAAACATCTATGTGAACTACACCGGCGAGAAATTAGATGCCGGCATGCTGATGGGGATATTCCTGGGTGCGTTCTCTTTACCACTGATCGTCAGTACGGCATGGTCGCTGCTGGCGAAAATTTTGTGCGGTCGCTCGCACTTTCTTAGCATTGTAAATGTCGCGTTAGTGGCGCTGATCATTCTGGAGTTATACCAGTATCCCTTTATTGGCGTGGCGTATAACTTCCCGGCCATTGACCGCGGTTATTTGGGCGTTGTGTTGAATTTGCTGGTGTTCGGTTTCTATCTCTATGCCACGCTACTGATCTGTACTCGGCTTAAAGACCAGACCAACAAACTCATCGCAGGACTAGTGCCGGCCGTGGTCTTTTGTGCCTATCTGGTGATACAAATATCCAACGCTGATGAGCACAATAATGCTCCAAATTACAACGGCCGCCTGCTGGCACCGGTCGTGTTGCTGCGCAGTGGTGAAACACCTGATGAATTTATTCAGCGACTGCCCGGTATATTTGATGATGCGGACGGACTCATAGACTAAGACTCATAGACAAAATAGGTGCTCTTTAATGCAACAACCTGGGCCCTCTAAAAACTTTCAACAGCCCAAGCAGCATTGGCCAACCCCCGCCACGCCACCGCAAGGCAGTCCCAACATTGTGCTAATGATGCTCGACGACGTGGGATTTGCTGACTTTGGCTGCTACGGCTCAGAGATTGATACGCCCAGTATCGACCAGGTTGCGGCTCGCGGCGTGCGCTACAGTGGTTTCCACACTACGGCGATGTGCTCTACAACACGTGCCGCTCTGCTTACCGGGCGCAATCACCATGCGGTGGGGGTCGGCTGCTTAGCTAACTTCGACAGTGGCTATCCAGGCTATCGAGGCAAAATTGCCAAAGAAGCACCGACCTTGGCCGAGTCGCTGCGCGAGGTCGGTTACCGCAACTACATGGTGGGCAAATGGCACGTTACACCACTCACCGAAACCGGTCCCACGGGGCCTTTCGACGGCTGGCCACTGGGGCGCGGCTTTGATCGATTTTACGGATTTCTAGACGCCGAGACCGATCACTACTCGCCAGAACTGGTGCGCGACAATAGCCATATTCAGGCACCCGGCACGTTCGAAACAGGCTATCACCTAACCGAAGATTTATTTGATCAAGCTATCGGCTATATCAAGGGACACATTGCTGCGTCGCCACAAACGCCCTGGTTTTTAATGCTTACTCCGGGGGCCTGTCATGCCCCCCATCAGGCACCTAAGCCATTAATCGACAAATACGACGCGCTTTTCGCCAAGGGCTGGGATCAGTGTCGTGAAGACCGGTTGGCGCGGCAAATCGCCATGGGCATCGTACCAAACGGCACCCAACTGCCACCGCGCAATGACAACGTCAAAGCCTGGGCCGAACACAGCAGCGACGAACAGCGGGTGTTTGCGCGCCTGGCCGGAGCCTATGCCGCAATGCTGGAACATACAGACCAGCAACTGGCGCGGCTGCTAGATTTCTTGCATAGCGCCGAGTTGAGCGACAACACTCTGGTGCTGCTGCTATCGGACAACGGCGCCAGCCAGGAAGGCGGTCCTAACGGTTTCGTAAATGCCATGGGGCCGTTCAATGGCCAACCCGAACCTTTAGCAACCAAACTTGCGCGGTTAGACGATATCGGCGGGCCGGATACGCATACCAACTTCCCATGGGGCTGGGCCATGGCATCGAATACACCGTTGAAGCGCTACAAACAGAACACCCACGGCGGCGGTATCCGAGATCCGCTGGTTATTTCCTGGCCGGCCAAGGTGCCCACTGATGGCAGCGTGCGCGAACAGTTCTGCCATGTCAGCGATTTGGCGCCCACCATTCTTGATCTGATTGGGGTTACCGCTAAAACTTCCAAAGCTATCGGTACAGCAGGAGTGAGCTTTGCAGCGACGCTATTCAACCCAACCGCCGAAACAGACAAAGACGTACAGTACTTTGAGATGTTCGGGCACCGCGGGCTAGTACACGATGGCTGGAAAGCAGTTGCCTATCACCAACCAGGCACGCCCTTTGATGATGACGAATGGGAACTCTACCACCTCGACCGCGACTTCAACGAAACCCAAAACCTAGCGGCTACAGAACCAGAGCGACTGCATGCTCTGCAAACCCTATGGTGGCAACAAGCCGAAGCCAATCAAGTGCTGCCCTTAGATGATCGGTTTGCGCCGCGCTTCGCAGAAAACGCAGAGCGCCACCGCGGCGGCCGTAGCCATTACACTTTTTGGCCCGGCATGGGCCATTTACCCAGCGATGTAGCACCAGATCTGCGCAGCCGCAGCTATCGAATAAGTGCCGAGATCGATACCCTAACCGAGCATGACAGCGGCGTTTTGCTCAGCCACGGAGATGCCACCGGAGGTTATTCGCTGTATCTCGATAATGGCCATCTCGTCCACGATCTGAATATTGGCGGCACTCATCAATTACTGACATCCCCACAGCCCATTGCTCCGGGCCATCATCAAGTGCAGTTCAGAATGCGACGGCATAGACAGAGCGACGGTCAGGTAAAAGGCGTAGCAACCCTGTGGGTCGGTCACGAGCAGGTAGCCGAACTGGCAACGGACAAGATCTTCAATCTGATGATTTCGTGGTCCGGCCTAGATGTGGGCTTCGATCGCGGCACCACCGTGGGGAACTACCCCTCGCCCTTCAAATTCTCCGGCAAGCTGCATAAAGTGACCGTGGATCTCGACGATGATCAAGAACTGGATCACGAGGGTGCGGGACGCGCAGAAATGGCCCGCGAATAATTCCACCAGAGAGCGTTATGCAAAAGCAGTTAGCCGCCTGCGGCGTTAAACCCCAAGTTGTTCGCGACATTGCTGACTTGCAGCCACTACTTGAAAGAGACGGCGCTGCAGTGATCGACGGCCCGGAGTGCGGTGCTGAGGCTACCCGCGCCCTGGCGCGACAAATCTTCGCTGAAAAAACTTTAGCAATACCCGATGCTGCGCGGGTCTTTGAGGGTGGAGAATTTGATCACGCCCGAGATCAGGCCAGTGTGCATACTGCAACCCCAGCCCACACCGACGGATTTGCCTACGGTGATTTATACCCAGACTACATGCTGTTGAGCTGCGTACACCATTGCACCAAGGGCGGGGAAAGCGTGCTGATTGACGGCTATCGCATAGAACAGTACCTGCAAGCACACGCAGATTTTAGCTGGGCTGGCCACGCGCTGCGAGACGTAGTGATCGATCAAACCGAGGACAATATGCAGACCGCGCTGAGTCCTATCATTATGCACAACGGCCACGACCGCATAATGGTGCGCAAAACCTTGAACCAAAAACCGTGTACGGACAGCAAAGACAGCGAACGAGATGCGCGCATGATTGCCCTGTGGTGCGACACCATTGATGCCGCCTACGAACAAGCGCCGCGTTTTAAGCTACGTGCAGGGCAGACGCTGATTGTGGACAACTATCGCCTTATGCACGGCCGCGATCCCTACGAGGATTTACAGCGCATGTTGTGGCGGGTATGGGTTTGGACCACAGATGCCCTGGGCGTACCCGATCTCCCGTTAGCATCCGATACTCGCCATGCGGTAGCGAGCACAAACTGACTGACTAATCTGCGGCTCGAGTCGCCTGTTCTTCGCGCACCCAACCGAGCATCAGCCCACCCGCAAGAATTAGCAACACAAGGGACGCAAAACCAAATCGTTGGGACTGCGTAATATCTGTTACCACGGCGACCAGCAACGGTGCCAGAAAGGCGGTAATCGATCCGCTGAGACCATAAAGACCAAAAAACTGGGTAGCCATCGCCGGCGGCGATAGTTTAGCCATTAGGGTGCGCGAGGCGGATAAGCCGGTGACGAAGAACAAAGCAAAGATCTGATTAGTTCCAAGATATGCCAACTCCGCTACGGTATTGAAATACGGAAAAGACCACACCGGCTCAACGGACACAGGAACCACAAAAAATAGTGTGGCCGGGGTAATTGAGGTTAGAACCACCAAAATAATCGCGCTCATAATAATTGAGACTTTGAGTGTGCGCATAGAACCCAAGCGGTCATCCAAACGTCCACCCAAATAGGCACCGATCATGGCAGAGACACTCGTAGTTAAACCAAAGATCAGGAGCGTTATGGTCTCCCAACCAAAATTTCCGGCAGCGTAGACACCACCAAAGATCAGCACGCCCACCATACCGTCGTTAAACAACATCCGCGCTAACAGATATATAGCGATATTGGAGTAATGCTTAATTAACTGGCGCAGAGTCGTTACAACCTCTCCCATGCCAGCGCGCGCGGCCTGACGCCAGGTGACCCCGCTGCTTTGGCCATCCGGGGTAAACAGCAATACCGGCAAAATAAACAGCACCAACCAGATACCAGCGATCGGTCCAACAATACGATCATGCTCGTTCGCGCTATGATCAATGCCAAATAGCGGTTGCTCGGGTAGGAATGGCCAATCCTGCACACCTGGCAGAGCGAAGGCGAAAAGTACCAAGACCATCATTGATACAGCACCGAAATTACCAAGGGCGAACGCCAAACCCGAGACTTCTCCGGCTTTCTCGGCCGGAGTGACGCTGGGCAGCATGGCATTGTGGAATACTTCCGCGTAGGCAAAAGCCACCATAATGATGAATATCAAACCGACACTAGAATATAGAGACAGGCCCGCGCCTCCAGGCTTGACCCACCATAATAAGAATCCTCCTAAAGCGATGGTTCCGTAAGTAGCGAGTATCCAGGGTTTACGCCGGCCGACGGTGTCGGCGATAGCACCGAGAAAGAGAATCGTTGCCGCTAATACGAACCCTACGGAGGCATTGATGTAGCCGATTAGCGCCTGGCCGCGAACCGGATCACCGACCACCACACTGCTGAAGTAGGGGAAAAAGATGTAGATCACCACCATGATGTAGAACGGATCGCGCGCCGCCTGGCCAAAGGCCCAGCTGTAGTAACCCAAAGGTGATGCCGCTGGAGTTCCGGCCAAGGAGAGGGGCTGATTCATCCGATCCATCCTTATAACAACTAAAGGGCTTCGGTAAGCGTGGCAAGCGCACGCCAAGTTTCTCCAAACAAACCAAGATCCGAGGGATACGGATGACTGGATAGCTTCACAATCACAACCCCAGTGTTCTGGTTAACGTGGATGGTTTGCCCGTGAATACCGACACACAAAAGAATCCCAGCCGCTGCATCACCCCAGGTTTGATTATGGTAGTGGCCGCCCTGAATCATGCGTGCGTAGTCAGAGTGCGCAAACAGATGCCGCAGCTGATCACTACCGCCGCGGGTCTGCTGAACCCAGGCCGCTGGGACAATTTGATGACCATTATAGAATCCATCATTGCGCAGCAATTCGCCAAAGCGTGCTAGGTCGCGCGCGCAAGCGCTCATGCCCGCACCCATATAGGGAAAGCCCGTGGGGTCTACCACTATGGTGGCGTCCTGTTCAGGACCCATAGGCTGCCATAACCTCTCTTGTAATAGCGTTTGCAACGGCTGCCCTGCGGCGCGTTGTACCACCATACCCACAACATTGGTCAGCACCGTTCGGTAATGAAAGTGTTCGCCATCTGCATGCTCGCGGACACTCAAAGACGCCGCGTAGTCCACTAAAGAGCGCGGCGAACTCGGAGTTACCAGCTGGGGACGCCAGCCCACCACCGCCGCTTCATGCCAAAAGTCATCGCCGGCATTATCATAATCTTCGCCGTAACGAACCGCGGCGGTCATATCCAAAGCGTCCTGTACCCGACTTTGAGCCAGAGCACTGTCGCCAAGTTCAGGTAAATAACTGGCCACCGTTCGCTCAGGATCCAATAGCCCGTCGTGGATAACGATACCGGCCAACATGCCCAAGAAAGATTTAGACACCGAATTCAGCAGATGGTGGCTGTGCGGCGCCATATCGTTAAAGTACTGCTCGCATACCAGCACACCATCCTTTAACACCAAAAAAGCATCGGTGTAGGTGCTGTCAATAAAGTGATCAAGCGTATGGGTTTGGCGGTCCATGCCGGTGTAGCTAATCTGACTTAGGTCAGCAGCCGCTACCTCAAAGTTAGTGGCCTTTGCACCACCACGCGCGAGGCGCGCTGTAGGGAATAACTGCTGCACGCGCTGGAAACTCGAACGGTTATGCGCAGGCTGGTTCCAATTAACTGTGTTGGTACCCTCTTTGCTCACTTCCACCCCCTCTCTTGAAGTAATCCCCACAGCAAGAGTATAGGTCTACGAGTATCGTCCAGCCTAGCCGAAGTGGAATAAAATCTGAGGAGTAGAAGAACCGGGCGACTCTTTCAAGCCAGCCTGCCTGACCGCGATTGATGGCGTTGCATGGTGCAAGTGAATTCTTACGCCCACATAAAAGATACATTGCACCTGCATAACAAACACAGCATCACATCATGTGGGTCTAAGCTACTGCTGCAAGCTGTTCCAACAGGTCTGGCGGGAAGCTGCCTTTGAACGGTGTTATGCCATGGCGGGCGCGGATTTGTTCCGGTGTCTCATGCCATTCACTCTCCCAGTGAATTGGCATTAATGCGGGCGTGGCACGGCCGTGGCGCCAGGCCTCGGTGATGTTTTGCAGGAGTAGCCCAAAACCTGCCGGTGTTTTGCAACAACTCATCGTGGCTACCGTTGCCAAAAACATCGAGGAATAATTGTGGCCAAACTGTGCTAGTTGGAAAGCCGAAATCGCAATCTCATGCAGGCTGGTGGTTTGGTATCCGGCCAC
>CEOC01019623.1_pt1 | contig 11629 bp, 18 predicted proteins | sample 356191 | NCBI WGS metagenome assembly CEOC01 (sample SAMEA2619952, study PRJEB7988) | marine metagenome | biome: marine biome (ENVO:00000447); feature: deep chlorophyll maximum layer (ENVO:xxxxxxxx); material: "saline water (ENVO:00002010), including plankton (ENVO:xxxxxxxx)" | depth 17 m
AAATCCTTTATGGGAAGAGTTTTGGTCATTAGAAGAATTGTTAAAAGTAAAAGCATCTTTGCCTGTTATGAAATGGAATGCTCAATGGATGCAAACTCCAACTTCCGAAGAAGGTTCGATAGTTAAGCGTGAATGGTGGCAAAAATGGGAAAGCGACACTTTGCCTAATGTAAGCTACATAATTCAATCTTACGATACTGCTTTTTCTAAAAAAGAAAATGCTGACTACTCTGCTATTTCAACTTGGGGTGTGTTTAGACCTGATGAAGATTCACCAGATTCGATCATACTTTTAGATTGTCAAAAAGGCAGATACGATTTTCCTGAGCTTAAAAGGTTAGCTATGGAAGAATATAAATATTGGGAGCCTGATATGGTGTTGATTGAAGCAAAAGCTTCAGGTACGCCTTTAACTCACGAACTTAGAAGATTGGGTATTCCTGTTGTTAATTACTCTCCTACAAGAGGACACGATAAAACTACCCGAATGCACTCTGTTGCACCTATCTTTGAAAGTGGTTTAGTGTATGCTCCACAAAAAGCTTTTGCGGAAGAAATGATAGAGGAGTGTGCTTCTTTTCCTTTTGGTGCTAATGATGATTTATGCGATACTATGACTCAAGCCTTGATTCGATTTAGAGAAGGTGGGTTATTATCATTACATGATGATTATGAGGACAGCGATCAGGCACCAATAGTTAGAAGTTATTATTAATGGATATATTTATTACGCAGTATATAAGTGAAAATAGAATTGAAGATGGGCCATGTATTTATGCAGAATCTTTACAGTCTGCAACTGAACAAGCTAATTTTCTTAATTTAGAGATAATTGGTAGAATGAAGTATGATGGCGATATTGAAGATTTAAGAACGATACATTAACTATGGCTATAGAGAACCAACCGATTGCTCCCGTCAGTTTAAATGAGGAGAAACCAAGATCAGATGAAGAACAGCAGTTAGTAGAAATAGCTGACGCAGTTGCTTTAGGCGAGGATAACGAAGGCTTTACTATTTTAGAAGATGGTAGTGCAGTTCTTGGACAAGAAGAAATGCCTATGACCAATAATGATTTTAATGCAAATCTTGCCGAACTTATTGATCCAGACGAACTAAGTAAAATATCTTCGCAGTTAACTGAAGGCATTGAAAAAGATAAATCTTCTAGAGAAGATTGGGAAAAAACCTATCAAGATGGTTTGAAGTATCTAGGGATGAAATTTGATAACGAAAGATCCGAACCTTTTGCAGGAGCATCTGGTGTTATACATCCTTTATTAGGTGAAGCAGTAACTTCTTTTCAAGCTCAGGCTTACAAAGAATTATTACCTGCTAATGGGCCAGTCAAGACTCAAGTAGTAGGTGAATATAATTCTGCCGTTGAAGAACAAGCTCAACGAGTTAAAGAGTTTATGAATTATCAAATAACTCATGTGATGGAAGAGTATGACGCTGAGTTAGATCAATTATTGTTTTATTTACCTCTAGCAGGTTCTGCATTTAAAAAAGTTTATTATGATGAAGTGATGGGAAGAGCCATATCTAAGTTTGTAGCTCCTGAAGATTTAATAGTGCCTTACTACACAACTGATTTAGAAAGTTGTCCTAGAATAACTAACATAATAAAAATGCCTGAAAATGAAGTTAGAAAACTTCAAGCACAAGGTTTTTATAGAAATGTAAATATAGATTATGGAGTATCTGCCGAAGAATCTTCTCAAGTAAAAGAAGAGATAGAGGAACTCGCAGGTATGGAACAAAATTATGATACTTCTGAAGTAACAGTTTTATATGAAGTTCATTGTAATTTAGATTTAGAAGGCTTTGAAGATACTAATAATCAAGGTCAATTAACAGGCGTAAAATTGCCTTATATAGTAACCATAGATTCAAACTCTCAACAAGTTTTATCAATTAGGAGAAACTTTTTAGAGCAAGATCCATACAAAAGTAAAATAGAATACTTTGTTCATTTTAAATTCTTACCTGGATTAGGTTTTTATGGATTTGGTTTAACACACATGATTGGTGGCTTATCGAAAGCATCTACATCTATACTAAGGCAACTTATAGACGCAGGAACTCTTGCGAACCTACCTGCTGGGTTCAAGACAAGAGGGATTAGAATAAGAGATGAAGATTCTCCTATTCAGCCTGGAGAATTTAGGGATGTAGATGCACCTGGTGGTTCATTAGCAGATGCAATACAACCATTACCGTTTAAAGAACCAAGTCAAACTTTATTGTCTTTACTATCGGTTCTCGTAAATTCAGGAAAACAATTTGCCTCTATTGCTGAAATAAATACAGGTCAAGGTAACCCACAAGCACCAGTAGGCACAACTATGGCTTTGTTAGAAAGATCAACTAAAGTTTTATCGGCAATACACAAAAGATTACATTCTGCACAAAGAAAAGAATTTAAATTATTGGCTAAAGTATTTAAAGAATACTTACCACCAGAATATCCTTACATGACTGCAAATGGTGGTGGTCAATTAAAACTTACTGATTTTGATGATCGTGTAGATATAATTCCTGTATCTAATCCTGACATATTTAGTTCTGCTCAAAGAATAGCTATGGCACAAGAAATGATGAACCTAGTTCAATCAAATCCACAAATACATGGGCCTAATGGTATTTACGAATCTTACCGAAGAATGTATGCTGCTATTGGAGTTGATAATATTGATTCATTATTGCAACCACCTCCCCCTACAGATCCAATTCCTACTGAGGCAGGTGTAGAAAATAATACATTATTGCTTGGCGGAACTGCTAAAGCTTTTCCTGAACAAAACCATGATGCCCATATTGAGATACATAAATCTCTTTTAAAGACATCACCAGTTCAGTCAAACTTGCAAGTACAGGCAAATATTTTTTCTCATATTATGGAACACTTACAAATGAAAGCTGATGCAATAGCTCAATCGCAAATGTCTCCTGAAGCTTTAACTCAGTATCAACAATTACAACAAGCTTCGCAACAAACTTCAGGTCAAGAACAACAACAATTAGTACAACAAGCTGCACAAATACTAGGTCAATTTAGTGCTCCAATATTAGCTCAATTAGTTTCTGAATTTACTGAAACTGTATCTTCGCCAGCAGATGAAGATCCTTTAGTAACAATTAGAAAACAAGAGTTAGCTCTTAAAGGTCAAGAATTAGCACAAGAACAAAGACAATTTGCTGCAGATCAAGAAAGAAAAATTCAAGAAAGCCAAGCAAGAATAAGTGTTGATAGAGAAAGAATTGATGCTTCTGAAGATATAGCTAGGATGAAAGATGATACTGCTCAAGACAGATTGGAACAACAAAGAATTTTTAAATCGATTGATTTACAAAATAAATAATTTACTTTTTTATAATTTATACAATAGAATAGCAAAATGAAAAGTTCAATTAAATATCAAGGCAAAGGAACTGTTAAGTTAAAACAACAAAAAAGTGTTTCAGCTAGTACAACTCCTACGCCAGGAATGGGTAAAGGTAAGGTCAAAGGAAGTGGTATTGCGGAAACGGGTACTAAATTCAATGGCGTTTATTAATGTCCATATTTGATTTAAGAGAGAAGTATTTAAAATCTCTTAGAGAACGACAAGAGGATGTCAAAACCCAAATGTTGAATGGGGTAAAAGACATGTCTCAATATGAATTTTTGCGTGGGCGACACAGTTCTCTCGTTGACGCAGAAAGTATTTTTAGAGAACTGCTAGGAAAAGAGTATGAAGAGCCAGAACAAAGTGGTAGTCCCTGACCATATAGCAAAAGAAATAGAGGAATCTCAACAAGAAGTACAGCCTAAAGAAACAGAAGCTGATAAAGCTTATGTTGAGGAAAGTGAAAGAGTTTTAGATCCAACTTTATTAGAATCATCTTTTTTAGATAGGATGCCACAACCTTCAGGTTATAGGCTTCTTGTCTTACCTTACAAAGGCAAAGGTGTATCTGAAGGCGGTATATTGTTAACACAACAGCATGTTGAAAGAGAGTCTTTGGCTTCTGTATGTGCTTATGTAGTTAAGATGGGGCCTCTTTGCTATAAAGATAAATCTAAATTTGGAGGTACCTCTTGGTGCCACGAAAAACAATGGGTATTGATAGGTAGATATGCTGGTTGTCGTTTTAAGTTAGGTGATGAAGCCGAATGCAGACTTATAAATGATGATGAAGTTTTAGCTACTATTAAAGATCCAAACGACATAGTTGCTGTATAGGAGGTTTATATGTCTGAGTTAATACAAGAAGAAAACTTGCAAGAATCTACAGATAATGTAGAAGAAATTGAAGTTATAGAGGAAGAACAAACTGAAGTTCAAAACGAAGAGTCTGTAGAAAATGAACAACCTGAAGAGGTAAAAGCAGAAACAGATGATGAGCTTGAAAATTATTCAGATAATGTTCAGAAAAGAATAAATAATCTTACAAGAAAGCTTAGAGAAGCCGAAAGAGGTAGAGATTCTGCACTTAATTATGCTAACAGCATGAAATCAGAGTATGAGAGCCTTAGAGGTAAAAGCGAAAAAATAAATCAAGATTACTATGCAGAAGCAGCGACAAGACTTGAAAGTCAAAAGGCACAAGCTACAAGAGTTTTAGCTGAAGCTCAAGAGGCTCAAGACTTTGAAAAAGCTGCAAAAGCAACAAGCGTTTTATCTACTATTGCAGTTGAAGAAAATAGGATCAGAACAGCTAGGGAAAATCCTACTAATGAAACTATAATTCCACAACCAAACTTACAACAAGAACAATTACCTCAGCCTGATGCAAAAGCAGAAGCTTGGGCTGACAAGAATAATTGGTTTGGAGAAGATAGAATTAGAACTCTCGCTGCCTTTACAATTCATGATGATTTAGTGCAGGAAGGCTTTGACGGTCAAACTGATGAGTATTACAATGAATTAGATAAAAGATTGAGAACTAAGTTCCCAAATGATTTTGGTGTAGAAACTGAGATTGCTCCAGTACCACAAGCTACTCAAAGAGTGGCTTCTGCTGCTAGAGCAGATGCTCAAGGTTCTAACAAAAAGCAGGTTAGACTTTCTCCTTCAGAGGTAGAAATGGCTAAAAAACTAAACGTACCTCTTAAAGAGTACGCAAAATTTGTTAAAAGGTAAAAACATGACAAAGAAAACAACAGATAACCAACAAGAATTTAACAGAGCTCCACGTTCTGCGGACACACGAGAGTCCCTTGAATCTCGCAAACCTTGGCAACGCCCATCAACTCTAGAAACTCCAGAACCTCCTGAAGGTTATGAATACAGATGGATTCGTGCTGAAATCGCTAACCAACCCGACAAGAAAAATGTTATGTCTCGATTAAGAGAAGGCTTTGAACTTGTAAGGGCTGAGGAAATTCAAAATTTTGAACTACCAACGATTCAGGATGGAAAACATGCAGGAGTTATTAGTGTAGGTGGACTTTTATTAGCTAAGATTCCTTTAGAAACTCGACAAGAAAGAAATAATTATTTCACAGATAGGTCGCAAACTATGCAACAAGCAATAGATAATGATTTAATGAAGGAATCTGATGATCGTTCTCCAATAGAGAGGCCAAGAAGATCATCTAGCGTTACTTTTGGTGGCGGTAAAAGATAAATGGGAGTATCGCTGTTTACTAAACTTTCATAATTAAAAGGTATTTATTATGGCAAATAAAGATGCACCTTTCGGTTTTAAGCTAGTAGGCAGATTAGGTTCAAGTGTCCAAAACAATGGAACTACCGAATACGAAATTGCCTCTGGTGCAACTGGAAGTATATTCTCAGGCGATCCTGTAAGAATGACTGCTGCTGGTACTATACTCGTGTGTGATGCTGCGGGTGAGCAACCAATATTAGGAATTTTTAGGGGTTGTAAGTTTGTCGATAGTGATGGTCAAGTTGTGTTTAAAGCACACTATCCATCAGGACAAACATCTACAAGTACAATTACTGCTTTAGTTGAAGATGATCCAAACAATCTTTACGAAGTACAATGTACTGGTTCTCTTGCGTTAGCTGCTGTTGGTGCTAACGTAGATCTAGCTTATACTGCTGGCTCTACTGTTACTGGCCAATCAAAAGCTGAAGTAGATTCAGGAGCAACTTCTGCTGCTGAAAACTTTAGAATTGTTGGATTCTCAAAAGATCCTGACAATGACGAAAGAGGTTCTGCAAACGTGAATGTGATCGTTAAAATTAACGAGCACTTCTACTCAACTACTACAGGGGTGTAACCATGGCAATAAATAGAGCACAATTAGCTAAAGAGTTAGAGCCAGGTCTAAATGCACTTTTTGGTATGGAGTACAACCGTTACGACAACGAACATGCTGAAATCTTTGAAGAAAATAGTTCTGATAGAGCTTTTGAAGAAGAAGTAATGATTGTTGGTTTTGGTAATGCTCCAACTAAAGCAGAAGGTGCTGGCGTAGCTTTTGATAATGCAACTGAAGGATTTACAGCTCGTTATGAACACGAAACTGTAGCTCTTGCTTTCGCATTAACTGAAGAAGCAGTTGAAGATAATTTGTATGACCGTTTAGGTTCGAGATATACCAAAGCATTAGCTAGAAGTATGGCTCATACTAAACAAATTAAAGCTGCAAATATTCTGAACAACGCATTTAGCACTAGCTTTCCTGGTGGAGACGGTAAGCCGTTAATCGCTACTGACCACCCGTTAAGCACAGGTACTGCTGCTAACAGAGCAACAACTTTTGCTGACCTTAACGAAACATCTTTAGAAGATGCTTTGATAAGGATTTCAACTCAAACTGATGATCGTGGTTTGAACATAGCTTTACAAGGAACTAAATTGATTATTCCACCACAATTACAATTCGTGGCGGATCGTCTTTTAAACACTCCTGGTAGAGTTGCTACTTCAGACAACGACATTAACTCAATCAGAAACCAAGGAATGCTTCCTCAAGGTTATGTGGTAAACCACTATCTTGTAGATCCAGATGCGTTCTTCTTGAAAACAGATGTTCCTGATGGGTTCAAAATGTTTGTTAGAAGTCCTCTACAAACTGCATTAGAAGGTGATTTTGATACTGGAAACATGAGATATAAAGCCAGAGAGAGATATTCATTTGGATTCTCTAACTGGAGATGTGTTGACGGTTCTCAAGGAGCTTAATAATCATAAAGAGGGGAGGGCTTCGGCTCTCCCTTTTTTAAAAAATGTGGTTACACGAACCAAATAATTTATCTGAAACCCCTTGTGTGGGTAGATGTACCACCTCTGTAATACCATTTGATGATGTATGCAAAGGTTGTGGGAGAACTGTCGCAGAAATTAGAGATTGGGGCAGTTATACTGAATTAGAAAAAAAATTAATTAATATTAGAAACTCAAGAAAATACGAAATTAGACAAGTGAAACAATTTAAAATTATGACCGACAAAGAAAAAAGCGAAGATATAAGAGGAAGATTAGTTACAACAAGATGTTTAATAGAAATGATAGGCGAAGATCTTTTGAAAACTTATGGCAAAAATAATGTAACAAAAGAAACTTATGAAAAATTATATGAAGCACATAAGTTAATACTATCAGCTACAGAAAAATTACCTATTGAACATGACAAAGCCGTATAATAAAATTAATTCATCTAGGATTAATTAACTGTTTTATAGACTGACCTAGCAGACAAGCCAAGACTATAAGACTTATTTCCGTAGGAGGAAATTATGGCAAAATCAACATTTACAGGACCAGTAAAATCTATTGCTGGTTTTATTTCTGCTGGAAGTACAGCAGTTGTAGATTTAACTGCTGATACAACATTAACAGTTGACTCTCACGCAGGTAAAATTTTAACTTGTAATGATGCTGACGGTAAATTTACTTTACCAAGTATTGTTACTACAAGTCCTTCAGATCCAACAGATCCAAATCAAGCTAATAATTTAGGAGCTTCTTTCTTCTTTGTTGTTGAAACTGCTGCTACTGATTTAGATATTAAAACAGATGGTACTGATAAATTTGTTGGAGGTTTATACATAGGTGTAAACAACAGCACAGGTAAAACTTTTATTTCTGGAGCATCTAATGATGTAATCACTTTAAATGGTACAACTAAAGGTGGTTTAGCTGGAAGTATTATTAAAGTTACAGCAGTTGCTTCTGCTAAGTATGCCGTTGAAGGTATTGTCTTAGGATCAGGAACTCTAGTAACTATGTTTGCTGACGCATAAGGAGTAAATTATGGCTGATACAGTAACATCACAAACCATCCAAGATGGCGAAAGAGTTGCTATTATGAAATTCACTAATGTTTCTGATGGAACTGGTGAATCTGCTGTAAAAAAAGTAGATGTCTCTGCTTTGGCTAATAGCAGTCAAGGCAAGGCATGTACTTCAGTTAAAGTAGCTAAAATATGGTGGGCTTGTAGAGGTATGGGTGTCAATATTGAATTTGATGCTTCTACTAATGTTTTAATAACAGGCTTACCTTCTGACTCTACTGGTGATGAATATTACTCTGACGTTTTTACTGGTATTCCTAACAATGCGGGATCTGGTAAAACTGGCGATATTGATTTCACTACAGTAGGACATAGTTCAGGCGATACCTATTCTATAATTTTAGAATTAGTTAAAGACTACGAATAATGGCTGAATATAAAGGCAAAAAAGTAACTTTGAATAGACCAAGAGCTCTCCGTGAAGGAGAGCCTGGCTATGGCAAAAAAAGAAAAGTTGTTTTCGTTATGGGATGTAGTAGCGAAAGCAAAAGAGTAAAAAGAATTACCTTTGGTGATGCCAAATTAGGTATGCACAAAAATACAAAATCAAGAAAAAAATCTTATTGTTCAAGAAGTGGTGGGATGAAGGGCACAACAGATAGATGTAGTGCTAACTATTGGGCTAGAAAAGATTGGGATTGTTAGTATGGGTAAAAAAACAGAAAAAACAAAAACAAAAAAAGATGCTTGTTATCACAAGGTAAAAGCAAGTGCAAAAGTATGGCCTTCTGCATACGCATCAGGAAGATTGGTTCAATGCCGTAAAGTAGGTGCTGACAATTATGGAAACTCTAAAAAGACAGTAAAAAAATCAAAAGGTGGTCCAGTCTCTATCAGAGGTCAAGGTGCAGTTATGAGAGAAAGATTAAGGTAATGGCTAAAGAAACATTAAGAGATTGGTTTGCAAAAAATGATGGAAAAGGATGGGTTGACTGTAAAACAGGAAAACCATGTGGTCGTAAAAAAGGCGAAAAAAGAGCCTATCCCGCTTGTCGCCCAACTATGGCTCAATGTACTTCAGCAGCCAAAAGAAAAACTGGTCCAAAAAGAATTAATTGGCAAAAAAAATCAACAGGTGGCGAAATGAAAAAAGCAAAAAGAGATTATGATGGAGATGGTAAAATAGAATCATCTAAAAACGAATATTTTGGCTCTAGAGACAAAGCTATTAAAAGTGCTATGTCAAAACAAAATAGAGTAAAAATGAAAAATGGCGGATTTATCGCAAAAGGTTGTGGTCAAGTAATGAATGACCGCAGAAAAGTAACAAGCATATCTTGAGGTAGAAATGACTTACAAGAAAACAAAAGGGTATAGCGTAAGAAAGATGTCTAAAGGCGGAGCTTTAATGAAGAAGTCTAAGGGCGGAGCTATGATGAAGAAATCAAAAGGCGGATCTATGATGAAGAGATCTAAAGGTGGTTCTATATTGAAGAAATCCAAAGGTGGTTCTTTAATGAAAAAATCAAAAGGGGGTTCTATGATGAAAAAATCTAAGGGCGGAGCTTTAAACAAAAACAGTAAAAAGAAATAACTTTTTAGTTTAAAAAACAACTTACATTTATGTCATACTTACTTAGTAATGTCCCACATTTTAAATGTTGGGTAAGAAGGGAATTTACTCACAATCACGAAAAATATCATGACGAGTATTTACATGCTTTAGTTATTGCAGTTAATACTATTCCTGATCGGTCTTTGAGTTTTCAAGTAGTCTTTACGGGTTGTGAGTCAGATTGTGAAGATAACAACGAGCCGAATATCCATGGCGGAGCTATGTGGGCTAGAATGCCTATTCAAGCTTTAGTGGCTGATATTCCTATGGATGATTTTCCTGAACCAATGGAAGATCATATTGCACAACCTTGGGATTGTGAATCTAGAAACCACTCAGTAATAGTTATGGATAGAGTAAGCTCATCACCTTGGCTTTGTAAATTAGATGGCGAATTTTTTAAAGGCAGATATTTGTTTACTGTTGATTATACTGACTCCGATATTGCTGACGATAGTGCACAACATAAACAATCTCATGTATTATATATAACAGAAGATTGTAAATGGAAAGGTAACTTAGTAGCCTTACCAAACAACAGAGTAAGGGCTACAAGTCCTGCTCTTTGGGTAACAGGAGATGGTGCTCCTGACTTTAAACCTTCACAATGGACACACTCTGCTGAAGGACATGAAAGTTACTTAGATCCTGCAATAACTTTTGATAACTTATATGAAGATTAATGGCATTATCAGGTAGCACAAATTTTGAACCAAATGTAACTGAGTTTATAGAAGAGGCTTTTGAAAGATGCGGTATAGAGCTCAGAACTGGGTATGATTTAAGAACTGCAAAAAGGTCTATTAACATCATGTTAGCTGAGTGGGCTAACAGAGGTCTTAATCAATGGACTATTGAGCAAACTACTCAGACAGTAACAGAAGGAACCAATAGCTACAGTTTAAATTCTAATGTAATTGATATTTTAGATATGGTTGTCAGGAGAACAACTAATTCTGTAAATACAGACACTAATATGAGCAGAATAAGTAGAAGTGAGTATTTAAATATCCCAAACAAAGATACAAAAGCTAGACCTAATCAATTCTTTTTTGATAAGCAAACAACACCTGCAATAAAGGTTTATCCTACACCAGAAAATTCTACAGACATTTTGGTTTTCAATAAGTTAGTTAGAATGGATGATGCTGATACTGCAACAAACACAATGGATTTACCTTTTAGATTTTATCCATGTTTTGCAGCAGGTCTTGCTTACTATATAAGTATAAAAAGAGCTCCACAAAGAACAGCAGAACTAAAAGCAATTTACGAAGAAGAATTTAGAAGAGCTGCTGACCAAGACGAAGATAGAGCTAGTTTTAGGATAAGGCCAAATCTAAGGAGTGTCTAATGGCTTATGCAAGTGGTAAATTTGCATACGCTTTATGTGATAGATGTGGGTTTCGATATAAGTACAAAGATTTAAGAAAAGAATGGAATGGTGCTAAAACTTGCCGTTCTTGTTATGAAGAAAAACATCCTCAATTAGAAACTACTAGAAATATTATAGATCCAGAAGCTTTGTATGAAGCTAGACCTAATACAGATAGGGAGGTTGGAAATGGAAGGGTTTCAACTAATAATGATTTAGTTGGTAGAACATTTGTAGGTTTCAAAACAGATGCATCTTTAGGAACTTTAACTGTTTCAGAAACTGGTACGGGAACTGGTACATCTCAAACTCTAAGCTCTCAGTATGCTACATCTAGTTTAGGATCTGTTTCGATAACTGGCAACATAGACATAAGTGTTTCTATATCTCTTAGCGAAGCTACAGCTTCAGCAGAAGCAGTAACTATTAATTCAAATGTTACAC
>CEOC01070665.1_pt1 | contig 11547 bp, 10 predicted proteins | sample 356191 | NCBI WGS metagenome assembly CEOC01 (sample SAMEA2619952, study PRJEB7988) | marine metagenome | biome: marine biome (ENVO:00000447); feature: deep chlorophyll maximum layer (ENVO:xxxxxxxx); material: "saline water (ENVO:00002010), including plankton (ENVO:xxxxxxxx)" | depth 17 m
CGTAACAGGCGGCATAAACCAGGTCGCGCTCTTGAACGTCCATTTTATAGATTTGACGTCCTAGTAGATTATGGTGCTTTTCGAGATCTCCAACGACATCGAATGTTATCAATGGATTGGCAGAACCTCAGTCCTCATCATGGCTACATATCTTCACCACTCGTGAACGCAGCAGGTATGGGGCCAGTTTACGAGGAAGCAATGGAACGTTCTGCGGCGCTATATGACTTACTCGTTGATGATTTCCCTGATCAAGCCTCCTATGCCATAAATTTGGCATACAAAATTCGATTTAATATGAATATAAACGCTAGGTCAGCTATGCATTTAATTGAACTTAGGACAACACCGCAGGGACACCCCTCGTATCGTGAGGTGGGACAAGAAATGCACAGATTAATAGCTGAAGAAGCCGGGCATACTGTTATTTCAGAAATGATGAAATTCGTTGACCATACAGATGAAACTGACCTGGAGAGGCTCCAGAGCGAACGAAGAGCTCAAGAAAAACGACAATCGACAAAATAAAACTCAGAATTAACGCCCCTATTGACGATAAAGGCTCTATAGTCCTCGTTAAATAGGCTATTTATAAGGAAGTAAGGTGGCTGACGAAAAATCAGAACTTGAAGAAGAATATGAGGACGCTGAAGCTGGTCTTGAGGGTGTTGACCCAGAAGACGATGCTATAGAGGACGTTGAAGACGGCGAAATATTTGATGATGATGATGATGATGAAGAAGAATTCGAAGAAGATGCTTCATTAGAAGAAGTCGCTGAATCAGAAGAGGACGAAGAGGATGACGAAATAGAGGCCGATCTCTCAGTTATCTTGCAGGATAGAATCTCAGCCGATGATGATGAAGAAGAAGAAGAGAGTAGCGACGCCAAAGATAAATCAGGTGAAAGTTCAGATACCGATGAACCTGTGTCGGCTAAAGATGATGAAGTCCTATGCCAAAGTTGTTTCACACTAGTCTCTCAAAAGGCAATAGATGCGGAAGGAGCTTGCCCTAACTGCGGTGCAGAAATGTAATGCAGGAAAAGGAAAACATTTATGCCTGAATTTGAGTCAGCTCGTTTTGCAGCCAAATCAGATTATGAAAACTTTCAACAACTCTTTGTATCATCACGAAATGAAGCTGATACATATAAGGCCGCAGATATCTGGTTCGCACTCGAGGCTTTAGAGGGCCCCCCCTTGCAGATCTTCAATGATTACCTAGAGTCAGAAGATAAATCTATTCTGATAGGAGAATATGATCACGTTCCGGTTGGATTCATGCTTCTCCATCTATTTCACATAAATGACGATATTGCTGCACGTGTTGACGAAGTCTTTGTGCATAAAGATATGCGTGAGGTCGGGGTAGGAGAACATTTAATGGATGCCGCTATTAACTGGGCGAAAGGTAATGAAGCAAAGCACATACTGGGCAGGACTTTTCCAGGCGATAGGCACATGAAGAATTTTTACGAGAGATTCAAAATAACGGCTAGATTGATTGAAGTTTCAAAGAAGCTTGATTAAGTCAATGTAAAGACTTTTGCAATCTGAGGTATTCGGTCTGCGTGCTTTTTGATGCTTTGCTTAAGCTCTTCAGAAATTTCTGTCGGTAGTCCGTCTGGAGTAATCTTCTGCCTCACTGGTGAAAATGCGACAGCTTCTGCAACGATTGACCATCGATGAGCGGTAGCTTCTGCGTTTAAAGATTTATTTGCTTGCTCTATAAGCCTTGTTGTTATAGCTTCGGGGAGTCGAGCTCCAGCTTTAGGTGAACGAGAGCTTAGATTGAGAGCTCGAACTGTCTTTTCTTCTTGAAGTGCCTCCTCTATGGAAGTGAGCCATTTTTTGTGATCTTGATCAATTCGTTCATTGAGTTTTAATTCAAGTCGTTCTTTAATGACTATTGAATTTGCTGATTTAGCCCAACGAGCTGATGAAGCTACAACTGATCTGAAGTCTTGCAGGTCAATGTTTTCAATATTATTCTCTACTGCTGTTGCCTTATCCATCCACTCAGCCATCTTGAGTTGTTGATTTAAATTCTCAGCATAATCAAGTAGAGCGTCTGGAAAGCCTTCGGGTAAGTCCATCTTTTCAATAGTTCTCCGTAAATTTGGAATAGTACTTCCAGAAAGCTCCTTCGCTATCGGCTTTTGTAACTCAGGAAGAGATTCAATGAATTCATTGCGATACTTTTTGGAGGGCTTAAGTCGTTTACCCCTGGGGCTACGATATGGCTTCCGATCTTTTCTTTCGGTTTTAGCTTTTGAACTCCTTGACTGTTTTCGATCCTTAGCTTGTTTATTTCCTGGCCCAACTCTTGCATCTTTTCTGCGTTTTCGGTTGCTGCTCTTTTTGAGTAAGGAAGTGGTCACACCAGCCGTTTCTTTTCCTGTACCTAAGAGTTCTAAAAGTTCCGGTCCATCTTTCTTGATCTTCTGAGGAAGTACTGCGGTTATCTCGATCCCATCAATCATAAAATCTGCTTCTACTTTGAGCACATCACCAATTGCGACACCGGACGGAAGGAGAGAAGCTTTTATTGTCCCTTTAGGCTCTTTTGCTCCAGCAGATCGCCAAGTGTAGGACGATTCCGTTGACTGACTAGTTATTTCTATATCTAATCGATTTGGCATGGAACGAATGGTATCCGTTTAGATGACATCTGACACACTCGTTAGACGAGATATCGCTATGCTGTATAGTGTAAATGAAATAGTAGGGGAGCTTGGTAACAGGCTGAGAATGCGAAGGCAGACCCTTGAACCTGATCTGGGTAATTCCAGCGGAGGAAATCATGAAATTTATCTATAACTTACTGAAGATTACTGCTCTTACATCTTTAGTTGTGTTTTCGTTGACAAACTGTTCAAACGACAGCGACGGAGCATCTGGAAATCAAATGCAGCAAAGCTGTCTTGATGATTCAGGACTGACCGAATTTGAATTGACTGAAGAAGCGAAAGATTCAGTCCGTGGGGAGTCAATAGATCTGATTGTATACGATGCGTTTCTAGCACCTGAAGGTGCCTTTGAGCGTTTCAAAGATGAAACAGGTATAACTGTTAACATTCTTACTTCAGCTGATACGGGAACTATGGTCTCTCAAGCTGTCTTAACCAGTGGTGATCCGGTGGGCGACGTCATGTTCGGTATAGATAACACATTCCTCTGCAGGGCATTAAATAACGATGTATTCCTTCCTTATACACCAAGCACCTGGGATGAACTTTCAGAGCCTCTCAAACTAGACAGGGCTGGAAGGGTAACTCCTATAGATTACGGCGATATCTGCCTCAATTACTGGGAAGGTGGCTTTGAGGCGCCTCCGACAAGTATCGCAGATTTAACTGATTCAAGATTTTCAAGCGAATTTGTTACCCAGAATCCTGAAACGTCTGCTCCAGGAATGGGTTTCTTGTTATCCTCAATCGCAGTTTTTGGTGATGATTGGGAGAATTTCTGGACAGAACTTAGAGCTAACGATATTGCGATTCGTTCTGGCTGGAGTGAGGCATATTACGAAGACTTCTACAGTGGGGAACGAAATATTGTAACGAGCTACGCCACGAGCCCTATTGCAGAATATATTTTTGCTGACCCGCCCGTTGAGTCTCCACCAACAGCAATAATTGCTGATTCTTGCTTTAGATCCATTGAGTTCACAGGCATACTCAGAGGCACTGATAGCCCGGCAGCATCTGCACTCCTTGTCGATTTCCTAACATCTGTTTACTTTCAGGAGCTGATCCCCGAAACGAACTTTGTTCTTCCAGCAAATGAAAATGCTGAACTTCCAGAGGTATTTGATTTATTTCTTGAGGAAATACCGAATCCAGTTACGATTTCTCCGGACCTTATTGATGCTAATCGTAATATTTGGACAGAGCGTTGGACAGAGCTGGTACTTCGTTGATGGTTAATACATGATCTCTCGTGTATTAACGAAGTCAAATAGAGCAAATGTAATATCATTACTAGCAGTATTAGCTTTTTACCTGATTTTCTTCTTCTATCCAATTGGTAACATACTGTCCATCGGGTTCAGTCTCTCTTCTTTTGAACAAGCTTTGACCTCAGTATCCGTGCGGAAAGCGCTTTGGTTTACGATATGGCAAGCCACAGTCTCTACGGCATTATCCGTGGCAATAGGGCTATGCATATCCAGTGTGTTTGTAAGGTCAGAATTTAGATTTAAGAGGTTCTTAGAGAGCTTAACTTTTATTCCTTTCGTTATGCCTACGGTCGTTGTAGCCTCTGCATTCATTTCAGTAAACGAGCTACTAACGCTTGATGGTACGCCATTAAGTCTGCAGGGGAGTGCATTGGGAATAATCGTTGCTCACATCTTTTTTAATACCTCAATAGTCGTCCGAACATTGACAAGTACCTGGCCCATGATTGATTTTGAATCAGAACAAGCTGCTCAAACTTTAGGTGCTAGCAAATTTCGGATATTTTTTCAGATCACTTTACCGCAACTTAAGTCTGGATTGATGTCAGCAGCCTCGCTAGCGTTCCTATTTACTTTTACCTCATTTGGGGTAATCCTAATTCTTGGCGGTTTAGGAAAAGCAACTGTTGAGACAGAAATTTGGCGCTATGCGACACAACGAACTGAATTTGAAGCTGCTGCAGTATTAGGCATAGTTCAACTTCTAGTAGTGGTCGCAATGCTTACAATAAATAACAAATTTCTGACGACTGACAGTAGAAACACTAACCTGCGATCAAAAGTTCAATATATGCACCCAGTTTCAAAACTTCGTAAAGCAGCTAATACAGCATTTATTCTAGGGTTCTTTGGTTTACCGTTCGTTGTCTTGCTTGAGCGATCACTCAGGACACCAACCGGACATTCCTTTCTTTATTACAAACAGGTCCTTTGGGAAAGCTCCGATGAACGCTTTGCCATATTTGGGACGAGGAAAGCTATTTTTAATTCGTTGATATGGGGATCTTTGGCAATGGGAATAGCAACGATCGTAGGCTTACTTGCCGCATACTTGTTAACAAATAGGTCAAAATCGATTTCGCAATTTTCCGGGGTTTTTCTCCTGCTTCCTTTGGGCGCATCAGGTGTCTTACTAGGGTTTGGAATTCTGATTTCACTCAATACGGGTTTTTTCAATTTTCGTTCAGAGTGGTGGATAGTGCCAGTCGCTCAAGGTTTGCTCGGAGTCGGAATAGTCGCAAGAATTAGCTCTAACGCAATAAAAAAAATCGATCCAACCATCAGGCACGCCGCATCAACCTTAGGCGCCTCATCACTTATTATTTGGCGAAAAATTGATTACCCAATAATCGCAAAAGCAGTTCTTGCTGGGTCAGCATTTTCATTTGCCCTAGCACTTGGTGAATTTGGAGCAACATCTTTTCTTGTACGACCTCAAAGACCAACAATCCCTACAACAATTTTTAGCCTATTAGGACGTCCAGGTTCGTCTACTTTCGGACAAGCCATGGCTTTAAGTGTAATTCTTGCGGTGATAACTTGGATTGTAGTTTCATTGCTTGACAGATCAGGATCGTTATCAACTAATGACTTTTAATGGATTAGAAATAGCTGAATTGTCAGCAGAGCTTGGCGGGAAAAGAGTGCTCGAATCGATCAACTTCAGTCTGCAAAGAGGCAATGTTTTAGCTATCTTGGGGCCTAGCGGGTGCGGCAAAAGCACTCTTCTAAAAGTAATAGCTGGAATCGTGACCCCAACCGATGGGCATATCTTTTGGAACTCAGTGGATATCTTAAAGACGCCAGCCCACAAGCGGGGGATAGGGCTAATGTTTCAAAATAATGCTCTATTTCCACACAAGAGCGTACATGACAATATTCGATTCGGTTTAGAAATGCTATCCATACCAAAGGATGAAGCAAATGACCGAACAGTTGACCTACTTGAGTTAGTTGGACTTAAGGATTACGGAAATAGATCTATTGATTCGCTATCCGGAGGCGAGAGTCAGAGGGTTGCTTTAGCAAGAGTTTTAGCGCCGGAACCGAAACTTGTTCTTTTGGATGAACCATTCAATTCACTAGATAGATCCCTCCGGCGAAGCTTGGTTGATCAAGTCTTTGAAATTCTCCGAGCGAAAAAAATTACTTCAATACATGTCACGCATGAAGGGGATGAGGCCTCCCTATTCTCGGATTCAATATTAATAATCGAGGACGGTCAGATTATGAATCAAGGAACTTTTGCCGAGGTTATTGATTTACCTATGAACGTACTGTCTGCCGACCTACTCGGATTGCGAACGATATGGGTACCTGATGCACATTTTCTAGATAACAATTGGATTTTTTCGACACCCTGGGGTGTCAAAGAATATAACGGACAAGAGTCGGAAAGGTACCAACTTTTGTTACGACCTGATCGTATTCAATTATCGAATGATGGACTGGAAGCTATTGTTACTAAGACTTTCCATACCGCAGGACAGAAGTATGTTCATTGCAGCATAGGTGACTTAAATAATCTTACTGTATTGATGGATGATGATATTTCTGTAGGGGAGTCAATATATTTAGCAGTTGATCTGGATTCTATTGAAGTCTTAGTGGCTTAACGTTATTGCTTGAACTGTTCGGCAATTAATCGATATGAATTCTTCCGTTGATCGTGATCGTGGCAAATGGTGACAATTAATAATTCTTCTGCTCGGTATGCATTTGCTACGGACATGAGTTGCTCATGTACTTTCTCTGGAGTTCCGATAACCATGGGACGGCTAGGGGAGAGCACGGTTAGTGAGTTTTCGCTTTCCTCATTACCTGCTTTAGGTATTGGGCCACGTAATCCATCTTTACGCCATAGTTCTAAACTCTCTAGCATTAATGCAACTTCTTCTTCAGACTCTGCACAAAGAACATTTACACCGACTGAAATTACTGGATCGCTGTGCTCAAATGAAGGGCGAAAATGTTTCCGATAAAGGTTGCAAGTTTCAGCGCCATTACCGTTGATGAAATGGGCCCAACTTAGAGGTAATCCACAATGAGCAGCCACACTTGCAGAACCTTCACTTGAGGCCAGGAGCCAAAGTTCAGGCATCGTTTCTGTCAGTGGTAAAGCCTCAACACCTGCAAGCGGACCGGTTTCAATAGTTTCTCTTCGTAAAAGGGTGCGAATCTGAATAACAGACTCTAGATATCTTTCAGACCCTGAAGCATTGTCAGAACTCTGAAGAGCGTAAGCAGTTCGGGCATCGGAACCGGGAGCTCGCCCAAGTCCCATGTCAATTCGATTTGGATGAAGTGCCTGCAATACTTGAAAGTTTTCTGCGACTTTAAGTGGGGAGTAATGGCTCAACATTACGCCACCTGATCCGACACGAATCTGGTGCGTATTTTCTGCTATGTGTCCGATTAGAATTTCAGGGCTGGAACCAGCTAGACCATGCATGCCATGATGCTCAGCAACCCAGTATCGGTGGTACCCAAGCTCATCAACGAACGTTGCCAAGTCAATGGAGTTCCGTAATGCTTGAGCAGCGGTTAAACCCTCAGGTACCGGTGTTTGATCTAATACTGAAAGTCGCACACCACATATTCTCATTAATGAGTGGGGAAGTCACATCAAAGAAAAGACATAAGCGATTTCTATGTTAGATGGAAACGAAAAGAATACTTGAAGAGCTTGAACTCAGCGATTGAAGATCTTTAAGGTCAAAACGCATTCAGAACATTAAATTTGTGATAATCATATTAGAGATCAACTCTAAGAAGGAGAACCATGAAACCTAAACTATTACACGCGTGGGTCAGTAACCGAGCAAATGATTTGAGGATGATGTTGCTCGTATACACAGCGGCAACAATCGCTACACTATTTCTGATTCGAGATGCATCTAGCTTTGGTGGCGAAATGCAATTTGCAATTGCTGCAGCGATTGTCTCCTTTGGCATCAATGCAATCGTCTGGTTTGACGGAGCTATCGCTGATATCGGAGCGAGCACATCATCAATGGACGAAGACCTAGCGAATTCTGAAATGGGAAAGAACTTCAAGAAAGCCCCGTTCATCATGTTTCGGATTATGGCTTTATCAATAGTAGTAGTTAACTCAGTGGCACAGATAGTAGCGCTTTACGCTTAATTAGAACGTCGGTAATGCCATAGAGGACAAAGGCGAAAATTATACAGAAGCGCCGGAAATACACGTTATGTAAAGTAACTATTACTTAAATCCCAATAAACTGGGGGTTTATCAAATACTGAATAGAACTTTCAGCATTTGTACATGTGGTTTAAGATTAAATTGTTTCTGCAATACAGGGGGTAAATATGCTGGAAGAAAAATGGATTACAGATCGAATCCCAACTGAAAAATTTCCTCACTATACACGTGCTAATGCTGGCGAAGTACTCGCTGACCCAGTTACGCCACTGGGGTGGACTTTTGGCTGGGAGTCCGGAATAGTTTTGGGTTGCCGAGACGGTTTCGTCTCCTATGGAGTGTTTGATGCTGATGAGTACGGTGATCCTCCTGAAACGTTCGGTCTGTTTGGAGGCTATTTCTATAATTGCCTCACATCCGCAAGGATGATGGGTGTAAGAATGCCCGGCGTAACTCCTGAAGCTATAGATGATGCATATTTCGATGCTCATCCAGACGTCCCGCCTTATGTTGCTGAAGATTGGCACGAAAGCGAACGTCATAGTGAGAAATTGGCTGAAACTGGTGCGTACTTATTATCAGCAGCTGAACATCCACCAATTGAAGAGCACAAGAAAATTGGTAATGAAATTCGTGCCTCTAGACCTAATTTGAATGAACTAGATAATCAAGAATTGTTAGCAAGGGCAAGGTCTTTACAACCTCACCTAATATCAATGTTTGAACAGCATGTGTGGGCTTCCCTAGGAGCTTCAAACGGGCCTGGAATTTTAGGCGCATTATTGGCTGAAGTAGGCAGGTCTGATGATGTTGTAAAACTTTTATCAGGTATTGGAGATGTGGATTCAGCAGACATTGGTCGGGAGCTTTGGCAATTATCAAGGATGATACGATCTAGTGACCTAATCCAAAGTGAATTTGATGAAGGAGTATCTGAAGATTTACTTGATCGGTGCCCTCAAGAATTCCGTGAAGCATTTCAAACCTTCTTGTACAACCATGGGTCAAGAGGTCCAAATGAATGGGATATCGGAGCTCATACTTATGAAACAAATCCAGGATTAGCGTTGTCTATGTTAAATGCAATGCGCCAACAAGATGATTCCGCTGATCCTGCATTAGCCATAGAGCGAAACTCGCGCATTCGTGAAGATCTTCGCGCAGAATTCACTGCGATGTTTAGCGAGAATGAAGAGGCTTCTGGAATGTTTGCTGCCGGGATGCAAGCTGGTGAGGTTTGGTTGGCTGCTCGTGAACGCCAGAAGAGCACAATAGTTAAGCCAATTCAAGAAATTCGTTTATGTTTCCGTGAACTCGGGTCAAGATTGGCACTAGATGGACATATTGATGACCCTGATTTGATTTTTATGCTTCTTGAAAGTGAATTGGACGATTTCTTAGCCGATCCTTCATCATTCAATGATCGACTCGTCGAGCGAGAGAGAGATTATAGAGAACTGTTTGACCTAATCCCACCCTTTATCGTAAATACGACCTGCGCTCCCCTGTCAGATTGGCCTAGAAAATCAAGGCAAGAAATTACTTTAGTCAGCGTTGGTGAAGAACTAGAAGGAGTTGCTTGTTCACCTGGAGTAATTCAAGGCACCGCAAGGGTCATTCTTGACCCGAATGACTCAATGTCTCTTGAGCCAGGAGACATCCTTGTAACTCAGAACACAGATCCAGCTTGGACCCCGTTATTTCTTGTCGCAGGAGCAGTTGTAGTTAATGTAGGTGCTATTGCGAGTCACGCAAGTATTGTGAGCCGTGAACTCGGTATCCCTTGTGTCGCTTCCGTTGCTGACGCTAGTTTGCGTATCCCTGATGGATCTATCATTACAGTGGATGGTTCTGCTGGAACAGTTGTGATTGACCAATTACCCTAACTCCGAAGAGGCCCCTCATTTTTCATAGAATCGCTATCAAGGGAAATATCCGTCTTGCAGCGTTGTTAGCAGGTTTTATAGGCGGTTGGGATGCGTCGGCTTCATTCTTTATATTTCCAGACATACGAGATAATTTTGCAGGAGGTGATGCAGCTACAGCTTCTTGGGTTCTCAATGCCTCAAATGTCGTAGGAGCTGCTTTGCTACTTCAAGCTGGCAGGCTAGCAGACAGTTCAGGGCCATATAAGTTATACAAGCTTGGTATAAAGTTATTTGTAGCTGGAATGCTGTTATCAATGTTGGCGCCATCAATCTGGCTTTTAGTCGCTGCAAGGGGTTTGGCCGCAGCAAGTCAAGCTTTAATGGGTCCCGCTGCTGTTGCACTGGTCATAAAGTATGGAGGAATAGGAAAAGAATCTGAATCTATCGGAAGATGGGGCCTATACACAGCAGTTGCTGGGTTTACCGCTCCCCTATTAGTGACACAATTAATTTCCACTTTTTCCTGGAGGGCACTGTTTGGACTTCAAGTCCCAATAGGTTTATTCGTGCTCTACTGCCTTCAAACAGATAACAAGTTAGAAGAAACTAGTAAACCGTTTAAAATGGACAGAATCGGGTCAGTCTTAACAATTGTTGGCCTCAGTTGTTTAATTCTCCCTATAGTAAAGTCTGCAGATTGGGGATTTGCTTCATTTAAATCCCTCTCTTTATTTATGATAGCGGTGTGCTTACTATCTATTTTGATTAAGAGAAGCATGACTATGGACAATTCCCCGCTTCAAACAGATCTATTTATTCACCGAAACTTCTCGTTGGCCTGTGCGATGTCGTTATTTGCGGGTATTGCCTTCTATGCTCATTGGATTGCAATCCTCTTATTTATGATAGAAATCTGGAAATTCACTCTTATTGAAGCCGGCTTGTTATTAACGATTATGCCAGCATCAATGAGCCTATTCTCAGTTTGGTTTGGAAAACTTGCAGACGTAAGAGGATACAGATTAGTTATCATTCCTGGGCTTATAACATACTCATTTCTATTTTTGATTATGTGGATCAACGTTGACCAGGATCCGCACCTACTCTTGACAGTACCGGCTTTAATGGGGTCAGGGATTGGTATGGCCTCCGTTTGGCCAACTCTGACCTCCATCGGAGCAAATGCAATTGGAGGTGATTCCATTGGTAGTGGTACATCGATCATTCACACTATTCAACGAATTGGCGGAGCATTGGGGATCGCCATTGTGCTAGCTGTTATAAGCGGACTATCAGAATCAGGTGCTTTTATTGCCCATCGTTCTGCAATTTTAGTGATGCCAATAGCCGGAGCAATGGCCCTTTTCCTATCTTTTTTTCTCAATAACCCTCAACGCGACCTTCGCTGAAGTATTTCTTGTACGACTGTTGCAACGTGTGAACCAGTTAGGCTATAGATCTTTCCAGATGCCAGTCCCCTATTATTAATATGATTTATCCCCTCGTGAAGATGTAGATGCCATTTGTACGGCGAGGATGATCGATGAAACCA
>CEOC01088880.1_pt1 | contig 11539 bp, 23 predicted proteins | sample 356191 | NCBI WGS metagenome assembly CEOC01 (sample SAMEA2619952, study PRJEB7988) | marine metagenome | biome: marine biome (ENVO:00000447); feature: deep chlorophyll maximum layer (ENVO:xxxxxxxx); material: "saline water (ENVO:00002010), including plankton (ENVO:xxxxxxxx)" | depth 17 m
ATATAAGTCATGTGACCACAGTAGCCGGTATCCAAAGCGATGTGACCGCAGTAGCCGGTATCGCAAGCGATGTGACCGCCGCCGCTACAAATGTAGCGCAGTTCAATGACACTTACTTTGGTGCTTTGTCTTCGCCGCCTACCGGCTCAAATGTTACAACTGGTGATTTGTATTTTGACACGACTGCCGGACAGCTAAAAGTTTTTAATGGTTCAAACTTTATCAACGCTGGGTCTGCTATCAACGGCACCTCGCAACGTGCAACATTCACAGCAACAGCCGGTCAGACTACATTCTCTGTTGCTTATGATGCGGGTTTTGTAGATGTATACCTCAATGGTATTAAACTTATTGTAGGCACCGACTTCACAGCAACAAATGGCACCAGCATTGTATTGGCATCCGGTGCCGCCGTGAATGATACGGTGGATGTTGTGGCCTACGGAACTTTTAGTTTGTCAAACATTGCACTGAACGACTTGACTGATGTCAGCACAGGCACACCGGTCAATGGTCAGGTACTTACATTCAATTCAACCAGCGGTGACTTTGAACCACAGACACCAGCGGCGGCGGGGGCAACCACAGGTTTTGCCTTGGCGATGTCAATAGCCCTCGGATAGGAGCAAATAGATGGCACAAGATTTTAGACGGCATACAGCGGCCCCCACACAGGCAAATACAACAGTGTCTGTTTATACAGCTGACAGTAATGACTGTATTGTAGGCATACACGGTGCAAACGTAGCGGCCACACAGATTACAATAAGTGTCTGGGTGCGGTTGAGCGGGACCAGCACGGATATGTATTTAATCAAAGATGCTCCAATACCAGTTGGGTCCAGTCTTTCGATTGATGGTAAATTCAATGTGGCTAGTGGTGACATTTTGCGTGTTTCTACAGACACAGCTAATGGTCTAAACCTCTTTGTCTCTTTGGTAGATGAGATTAGTGCATAGGTTCTTATTATGACATACATCGGAAACCAACCAGCTAATAGTTATACTTCATTTGATAGCCAGTCTCTCACAGGAAACGGCACGGCTGGTCCATATACATTGAATGCATCGGTATCCAGTGCAAATGAAATTGAGGTCTTTGTCAATTTTGTACGACAGCGTCCCGGTGTAGCATACACTGTTGCCGGTAATCAGTTGACTATGACTGGTGCAGTCGCAAGCACAGACGATTTCTATGTAGTCTATCAGGGCAAGGCTGTGCAAACCGTAGTGCCGCCTGATGGCTCTGTTACATCTGCAAAGCTAGGTAATGGTGAGGTGACTAATGCCAAGATAGACACAATGGCGGCAAGCAAGCTGACAGGTGCGCTACCAGCGATTGACGGTTCATCTCTTACTGGTCTTGGAAGCGGGTTTACTTTTCCTGCGGCTCAATCTTTGAACGGTGTAAGCGAAAGAAATTTTACAGGAATACCAAGCGGTGTAACCGTTATTAAATTTGGTGTTTGGCGGCATGATGGTAGCACAAGTCCAGCTAGATTTATGATTCAGCTAGGTGATAGTGGTGGAATAGAAACAACTGGATATAATTGGGGTGACCAATATTTTCTTAGTTCAGTAAATCATGCTAATGCTTATAACGATGCGGCTTGGAAATTGGGGTCTTGGACAGGAACATCTAATGTAATTATGCACCAAGGCGAAATATTTAATGTTCATGGCAACAAATGGCTATTAAACGCCAATGCAATGTATATACAAGATACTGGTTATTATCTTCATATGCACGGCTACAAAGAACTTTCTGGTGAACTTACCCAAATACAGTTCGGTATAGAATCTGGAACTTTTGACGATAGCAATAGCTATGTACGCATAGGCTACGCATAGGAGCAAGCAATGGCATTATCAAAAATAAATTCTGCTTCTCTTGCTCAAGGGGCCGTAACTAATACAGGCATCCGCAATGTTATAACTAACGGTGGGATGCAAATTTGGCAACGTGGAACCTCGTTTTCTTCAACTGGGAATGGCTCTAACAATTACACTGCTGACAGGTTTTGGGTCAGTCATAACAACGCAAGCAATGTGACTGTTAGCCGTCAGGATGGAACCGGTGCAGGGATTGGTGTTCAGTATTGTACAAGAGTGCAAAGAAATAGCGGAAGTTCAGCCGCAAACGGTATAAGATTTGGAACTAGCTTAGAAGCAACTGATGTTATTAGACTACGCGGTAAAACCCTAACGCTTTCATTCTATGCAAGAGCGGGGGCAAACTACAGTGCGGCTTCAAATACACTGGGTTTATATTTGTATACGGGGACAGACGTTGACCCTAATCCAAACACATTTGCGGGTGGCGGATGGAATAATATTGTAGCATTAGCCGCGCCCAATTCAACATTAACTACCTCATGGCAGAGATTTACATACACAACTAGCGCAGTTTCCTCGACTGCAAACGCATTGATATTGCAGTTTAACTTTACCGAAACAGGTACAGCGGGAACAAATGATTACTTTGAAATTACTGGCGTTCAGCTTGAGGAAGGCTCAGTAACAGACTTTGAAAATCGGTCTTATGCAGACGAGCTACCAAGATGTAAACGCTTTTACCAACAATCTGAGTACGATATCTATAGTTCTTATGGGGCTACTTATAACTATACTCAATGGTTTTTTGTTCCAGAAATGAGAACTACACCAGCCCTTAGTGGAAACCTTGCAGGGACATCAGATGGCGTTAATAAGCAATTTGCTCAAAGATATAACGCTGGTTCAAACTATGCTTATTTTTATGGTGGAGCCAATCGTACAAAAGCAGACGCGGAGTTGTAAATGGACATTACATCAGCACAATACATTAGAAACAGAGATGACACTGATAATATAGCCATTATCGCAACTGTTGACGATGAAACTATAGAAGTTCCTATAAATCTATCCAATCGTCACTATGCAGAAATAAAGCGTCAGGTAGACGCTGGCGAATTAACCATTGAGGATGCAGAGTAATGCCTTACGTTGGAACCCAGCCCCTATCAGGCAACTTCATAAAACTAGATAGTATTAGTGTGGTTAACAATCAGGCCGCATATACATTACAATCTGGCGGCGCAGATTTTAAACCCGGTCAGTCAGAACGCCTACTCTGTTCAGTGAACGGTGTGGTCCAAAATCCAAATGACGCATTTACTGTATCCGGTGCAACAATTACTTTCAGTGAGAACTTAGTCACAGGCGATGTAATTGATTTTATCGTAGCTCTCGGCGAAGTTGGCACAGTAACTACACCGGCTGATGGTACGGTAGACATAGACAAGATGTCTAGCAGTATCATGAAGAACAACGCTATCCGGGTAAATGACACTAGCCTAACCGGCAACGTAACCATAGCCGCTGATGAAAACGCTATGGTAGCTGGCCCATTCACCATTGACAGTAGCGTGACGTTGACTGTCAACGGTACATTTACGGTGGTTTAAATGAGTAAGTTATTTGTAAATGAATTACACCCAAAAACTAGCGGAAGTTTTGTTGATGTAGCAAAGCCTGTTCTTTGTAAGATATACACTCCTTCAAATTTTGCCGTAGGTGCTTCTTCATATACTGAAGTTCCTTTTAACACATCAGATTTTGATACTCACGGTTTAGCGGATTTGTCTAATAATGGTATTACAATTCCAAGCGGTATGGGTGGCTACTATCATATAAAAGGAAGAATTCGCGCACCAATGACAACACAAAGAATTGTAGTTCAATTTTTTATAAACGGTAGTGCTGACGAGTTTTTTGAACAAGCGGGTTATACTGATAATGTTGGTCAACTTGGTGTTGTTGAAGCAGATACAATTTTAGTGCTTAATGATGCTGACACGCTTACATTGCAAACTTATCATGATTATTCTTCTTCAAGAAATTTTATTGGCGGAATCGACAGTTGTAATATGCTCGTGCATAGAATAGGAGCTTCATAATGGCAAGCGAATTAGGCGTACAAACTATTCAGCACACTAACGGCACAGATGCCATAACTATTGATAGCACTGGTCGCATACTTACGCCTGCACGACCAGCATTTAGAGCAGGCCTAAGTTCTAATTTCTCTCACGGGAGTGGGGTTGTTGATGTTTCTGCTAATGGAACTTGGGGCAAAGAATTTGATATAGGCGGAAACTTTGACACTTCAACTGGATTGTTCACTGCCCCTGTGTCTGGCCTTTATATGTTTATTGGTAACTGTTCTACTAATTCAATGACTACAACAATTACTTATGCAAGCTGGGAGTTTAGAATTAACACTGGTAGACATAATTTATTTTATACGTCTCACGATAATGACGGCACTAATTCTTATATGGGCTTTTCTAACTCTGGTTTCTTTCAATTAACCGCAAACGATACAGTAGGTATAACTTCTGAAATATCAAATTCAGTAACACTGCTTGGTACTGCTGGTCTTAATTATTCTAATTTTTCTGGCTACTTAGTAGGGTAGGAGGACAGGATGACTTCAATATTAAAAGTAGACCGCGTTCAAAGCACATCCAATGGGTTTGTTCTTCCTCCTGCTGGCGGCATTATTCAGACGCAGTATTCTCAAAAAATAGATACTGGCTCAGTTTCTCTTTCAGCACAAACTTACACAGCTTTGCATAGTGATTTAGAGGTAACGATTACTCCTACTAGTACTAGTAGTGTTATCAAGCTTGAAGGACAAATATTTGGTGAGCATAGCGATTCCGGCAACGTTTATAATTGTTCAGTTTTCTTTTACAGGAATACTACTAGACTTGGCGCGCCTGCGGCAGGCAGTAGATTTGCCGGTGTAGGTATATTGCCAAGGTCATACGAAGTAGCTAATGCGGATAGTACACCAGAATTTGCAATGTATTCTTTTTATGACACACCATCAACCACAAGCGCGATTACTTACAAGCTTGGCATGATAACTTGGACGGCAGAAACATTTTACATTAACCGAACAGTAGGTGATGTTGACACAGGGTACTATGAAAGAGGTACATCATTTATAAGCGTTACAGAGATAGCTGGATAGGAGACTGACATGGCACTTACACGCATAAACAATCAGACTCTTACCAATGTTACATCGGCTGGCTTACCGTCTGGTACTGTGTTGCAAGTTGTAGGTAATACATACACTGGTAGGTTTGACACCAATTCTCAATCTTATGAAGAGGTTACAGGATTAAGAACATCTATTACCCCCGTCAGTACCAGTAGTAAAGTATTAGTACAAATTAATGTGACTTACAGCCTTGATGGTCATGGTGGGTTTAAGGTTTATAGAAGTCAAGGTGGAACAGATACTCTTCTTTCTGTTGGTGATGCAAACGGCAGTCAGTCCCGTGAAGTAGTCCACGACTATAGAAATTCTGGAACGAGTGCATACGGTTCTGATAGTGCCTCAGTTACAATTTTAGATACTCCAGCTACAACCAGCGCAGTTAGTTATAAATTATTTGCAGGAGTTCCACATGCTAGTAGTTATAATATAACTGTAAATCGCCAGTTCTCAGAAGGGAATTATGCGTATTCGGCAGGAACTATCTCAACGATGACACTGATGGAGATTGCAGGGTAATGGAAATCTCAAGCATGATGTTCTGGAACATTTTACTTACGTTGGTAATCGCGCCAGCGTTATGGACGTTCCGTCAATTAATGAGTGAAGTTAAACGTATTGACATACTGTTGAACCGGACACGGGAAGAGTATGCGACAAAGATAGAATTACGAGAAGACATGCGTCAAATCAATGAGGCTCTCCATCGGGTGGAGGATAAGCTAGACCGGGCGTTAAGCAAAGGCTAAAAAATTTTGCTGTCTTTTAGACACAGACAGACTGTGCTATAGTTGTTTATGTCTATGACAAGAAAGGAATATAGTTAGATGTCTAGGGCAAGAGATTTAGCAGATGTAATCAGTGGCCAGCATAATTTACCGCTTGGCGCATTAGGTAATGCTATACCTACTGGAAGTATTACAACAGCTAAAATTGCCAATGATGCGGTGAACGCATCTAAGATAGCTGACGGTGTGATAAGAGCGCAACATATTGCAGACGGACATGTAACAAGTGCTAAACTAGCGGCTGGTGCCGGTGGGATTGATTGGTCCTCATCTATACAGACAAGTGATTTTACAGCAGTAGCTGAAAAAGGATACTTTGTTGATTCTTCTGGTGGTGCAGTAACTGTTACACTTCCAGCATCTCCTTCGCAGGGAGATAAGGTTGTTATTGCTGATTATAAAGGCTCTGCCTCAGCTACAAATAAGATAGTTTTAAATAGAAATGGAAGTAACATTAGAGGCTCTGCCACTAATTTTAACATTATTTCAGCCAATGTGTCCGTTCAAGTAGTATATTCTAATGCTACAGAAGGATGGATAGTAACTTCATCAGCCAGTGATACTGCTGGTGGTGGTTTTGCCCGTTTCATAACTGTTGGAATGGTACTTATTGCTGGTGGTGCTGGCGGTTCTGGTCGTTATTATGGCGGCGGCGGCGGTGCTGGCGGTATGCTGGAAAATTCTAACTTAACTCTTTTATCAGGCCAAACATATACCGCAAGTATTGGCGGCGGCGGTTCTGCTGGTGGGCAATTTGCTAGTGGTGGTTCAGGTAATCCTAGTACATTAATAGGCACAGGTATAAGTCAGACTGCTGTTGGTGGTGGGGCTGGTTCTTACAATACTGCTGGTGTTGCCGGTGGCTCTGGTGGTGGTTCTGGTGCTGGCAACCAAGCTGGAGGTTCGGGTACTTCGGGACAAGGTAATAATGGTGGCACATATTCAGGCGGTGGCGGCGGTGGCGGCGGCAAAGGCGAAGCTGGTAACACCGATGGCAACATGGCAGGTGGCGATGGTGCTAACCCAACCGTAACTGGACTTACATCAGAAGGTCCATTTGCTGGAGGTGGTGCTGGGGGTATGGACGCTAACGTAGCTTACGTCATAGGCCAAGGCGGTACAGGTGGCGGTGGCAACGGGGCGGCTGACTATCTGGGTGGTGCGGTACAAGCTGTTGCTGGAACTGCAAACACTGGTGGCGGTGGCGGTGCGGGTTGCTGGAATAATACGCCATCTGGCAGGGCTGGTGGTTCTGGTAGATGTATACTTATTCTGCCTACCGCAGATTACACTGGCATAACTACGGGTTCACCAACTGTAACAACATCAGGAAGTAATACCATCATTACCTTTCTGTCGAGTGGTTCATATACTGCGTAGGAGAAAGTAATGGCACATTATGCAAAAGTATTAAATGGCGTTGTTACTAGGGTACTTGTAGCCGACCAAGATTTTATAGACAACTTAGTCGATACAGAACCCGGTGAATGGATACAGACATCTTACAACACTTATGGCGGTGAACATCTTAATGGTGGTACTGCGCTAAGAAAAAACTTTGCCAGCGTAGGATACACTTATGATGCGGCAAGAGATGCGTTTATTGCGCCACAGCCTTTTCCTTCTTGGGTGCTTAATGAAACTTCGTGTCTATGGGAACCCCCTACCCCACATCCAGATGATGGCGTTTATCGTTGGGATGAAGAAACAACTAGCTGGGTAGAGGGGTAAGTAGTATGGCCAAGAAACCTAAACTTACCAGAACAAAGTCCGGCGTGGTGTACAGGGGTGAACGCTTCCCCGGCGTGAACAAACCTAAACGTGCGCCAGCATCAAGCAAGAAGAAGATGCGGGTCCTCGCAAAAGAAGGTGACAAAATGCGTGTGATTGAGTTCGGCGCAAAAGGGTACGGACATAACTACAGTGCCGGTGCTAGAGCCAACTTTAAAGCTAGACATAACTGTAAAACAGCAACGTCAAAATTAACGGCTCGTTACTGGTCCTGTAAAAAATTGTGGGCTGGTCCGGGCGGCAGTAAGAAGTCACCGCCTAAAGGCTCAAGGAGAAAGTAATGTTCACTGCTTCTGTTTTCTTTTGCTGGGTAGCTTTTGGGGGACATCAATGTTTGGTGGCACAGGATTTAGAAGGTCCGTATCTGAAAGAAACAGAATGTAAGACAAGGTTAAAAGAAATGGAGTTTATCATTCACAAAAACATACCCATGTCCCGCGTCAAAGCAAAATTATGTGAACAGATACAAGAAGGAAATATCTGACAAATGAAACCACGGTCTAAGACAGAATACATAGTCATCCACTGCGCTGATACATATGAGACTATGGATATTGGCGCAGATGACATACGCAAATGGCATGTCGAAGAGCGCGGCTGGTCGGACATTGGATACCACAAAGTCATTCGCCGGGATGGCACAGTCGAAAGTGGTCGAGACATCGGCGTGTCTGGCGCACATGCCGCTGGGTATAACTCTGTGTCTATAGGCATATGTCTAGTTGGCGGCAGAGGACAAGATGATGAGGCTGAAGATAACTTCACGCCACAGCAATGGGAAAGTCTGGAAGAGTTGGTGGACCAACTACAGGCTAGTTATCCAGATGCAGAGGTCCTTGGGCATAGGGATTTACCGGACGTGCAGAAGCAATGCCCCGCATTTGATGTGCGTAGCTGGCTGTTCACAACCAAACAATGAGGTGAAGTTATGATGATGAAAAAGAAAAAGAAGAAGAAAAAGGGCGGTTATGGCTACTAAGAATGTCAAGGCACCCGCTGGATTTCATTGGATGAAGTCTGGCCAGTCCTACAAGTTAATGAAGAACCCGCCGGGTGGTTTTAAAAAACATCCGGGGGCTTCTCTGTCTGCGTCATTTACCATTCAGAAGGTTCACAAGAATGGCAAGTAAAAAGAAAATGAAGCGGCCAAATAAAATATGCGCGGCTGGTATAGCTTGGGCAAAGCGTACCTTTGACCGGTATCCATCAGCGTATGCAAACATGGCCGCTTCTAAATATTGTAAGGACCCTAACTATGCCAAAGGCGCGAAAGGCAAAAAGCGCAAGAGGAAAAAGTAATGGGTGAATTAAAGAAATGGGTGAAGCAGAAATGGGTGCGTATCGGAACTGATGGCTCAATCAAGGGTGCGTGTGGCACATCAAAGAACAAGAAGAACCCAGACCGTTGTCTACCACTCGCGAAAGCTAGGAGCCTTACAAAGGCACAGAGAGCGGCAACAGCAAAAAAGAAGAAGGCTTCAGGCAAAAGAAAACAGTTTGTGCGAAACACCCCTGCCGCGAAGGTTTCTTCTAAGAAGGGAAGAAAGAAGAGAAAGGGCTAATGTTCAACCTTGGGAATAAAATATGGACCCTATTACAATCGCTACTGCCGCATTCACCGCGATTAAAACTGGTGTCAGTGTGGGAAAAGATTTGCAGTCGCTTGCTGGAGATATCGGTAAGCTCTGGGGAGCTATTGACCAAATTAAGGACGAACATAATACAGCAAAATCTAAACGCCGTGGCTCTGTTGAAGAAGAAGCTCTCCATACTTTTATGGCTAAGAAAAAAGCTGAAGACATGGAAGATGCCCTTCGGCAGATAGTATATGCCACACGCGGTATCAACGGATGGAATGAATTAGTCAGGCTTAGAGCGCAGATAAGAAAAGAAAGATTAGAAGAAAAACATCGCCAACAAAAAAAAGCGGAAGAAATAAAAGAGATTATCTTGGCCGGTGTACTGGTCACAGTTTTTACCAGCATCCTGTGTTTCTTTGCATGGTTTGTTTGGGAAGCAAAAAAAGCTAGAGGTTAACATGGATATTTGGAAAACCGCTAAAGAAGTTCTGGGTGTTGTGGCACCTACTATTGGCACCGCTTTGGGTGGGCCGATGGGTGGCGTAGCCGCACGGACTTTGGCTACGTCATTGTTGGGCAAGTCTGATGCGACTGAGCAAGAGATTATCTCTGCGGTGACTGGCGCATCCCCAGAACAGTTAGCCATGTTGAAAAATGCAGAGCTTGAGTTTCAGACAGAAATGAAAAAGCTAGACATAGACCTAGCAAGAATAAACATGCAAGACAGAGACAGTGCTAGACGCAGACAAGCAGAAATGAATGACCACGTCCCGTCTGTGCTGGCTATCATGACCCTTATATCTTTCTTTGGTTACATCGGTGCAGTCACGTTCTGGCCCGGTGGCATTGATGCAGACATAGGGTTTATCAACATTGCAGTAGGCTGGCTTGGCGGGACAGCGTCAACAGTTGTGGCCTACTACTTTGGTTCAAGTGCAGACAACAGTCCTAAGAAGGGAAAAAAATAATGGACATGCAAGACTATCAACAGTCCGCCATTGAGACGGCTATATATCCAGACAGCGCAAAGATACTATACCCAACACTGGGTTTGGTAGGCGAAGCTGGCGAGGTAGCAGAAAAAGTAAAGAAGGTTATCCGAGATGAAGGCGGTGTATTTACAGAAGAAAAGAAAGTTGAGCTTGCAAAAGAGCTTGGTGACGTACTGTGGTATATCGCAAACATTGCATCAGACATAGACATGGACATGAATCTGATTGCCACCATGAACCTAGACAAGCTGGCATCAAGGGCAGAACGCAACCAACTCACCGGGTCCGGGGATAATAGATAATGGCAAACTTTCAACAAGCATCCACATTCCTACGTTCATTAGGCCGCGCCGCATTACCAGATTCCATGCGCTCAGAAAAATATACTGAAGCTGATTTTAACGAAGGTATGATGCGTGTGCTAACAGACTTTGTCAAAGCAAACTACGCTGGAAAAAAACCCGGCACATATGGTGTGGACTACCCTGCCCTTAACAGATATTTCAAAGAAGGAAACGTAGTCACAGGCAAAGGCAGTAAGTTCTCAGACGTTGGTGCGTTGAAGACAGTGCTAGGTCAGTTTGATGTGAGGGTAAATGAAGACGGTTCGTTCACTATCTTAGATGACTATAACTTTAATCAACAGGATGAGTTTGGTAATCCAATGGCGCGGCAAGCTACTATGGGTGATGTGTTTAGCCGGTTGAACCCTATGCAAGATTATAGAGGCGGCTTTACTGACCGCCTCTATGGTGCCGCTCGTATGCTTGGCGGCGTTGTTTTACCTGAAGGTGGTTCTAATTCAATCCCAATTGAAATTAGTATACCTTCGCAAGCAATGCCGGTATCCACTCCGACAACAACTGCATCAGTAACAGGACCTCTTTCTCGCCCATCTCAACCTTCTTTCTCAGACTTGTCTGCTATGATTGCTGAAGCCGCCGAGCAGTCGCTTCAACGGAAGAAAGTGGCAAGTGCGGCACCCAATATGGCATCGCCGCTTCTTTAGATTTATGCTGTTTTAGCTTGTGTCTAAGCCTTAGAATATAATAGCACATGCAGACAAACACCAACGGTTCAATGATGACAAAAATCCATATGTTGATTTCATTGTATGTCATCCCGATGTGCTGTGCCACTACATTCAAGATATTAACGCAGTGATTAAATAACCAATCCATAGTCTGTGAGTAGTTCATTATTACCTCTTTTAGCTGTGTCTGTTTGTGTGTCCGTCATATCTGCGAAATATGCGAAATATGACGGACACAGTACATTTTACCCACATTGGGTAAATCAGCTAAGTTATTGTACTCACTATACAATTTGGCAGGAGTG
>CEOC01019775.1_pt1 | contig 11530 bp, 5 predicted proteins | sample 356191 | NCBI WGS metagenome assembly CEOC01 (sample SAMEA2619952, study PRJEB7988) | marine metagenome | biome: marine biome (ENVO:00000447); feature: deep chlorophyll maximum layer (ENVO:xxxxxxxx); material: "saline water (ENVO:00002010), including plankton (ENVO:xxxxxxxx)" | depth 17 m
GAAATTTCTAATGTTAATAACACCATTATAGGAACTGGCGGTGGTATTATTATTTCTGCAGATAATCGCAGAATCATTAAAAATTTAGGATTTGTTGTACATTTAACAGCAAATATAAAAGAGTTGGTTTATAGAACAGAGCATGACAAAAATAGACCATTAATAAATAATGTTGACGCTGAAAATAAAATTACAACGTTATTAAAAGAAAGAAAAGATTATTATGAAAAAAGCTCAAATGTAACAATTAGCACTGATAATTATGATACAGTGAAAATATCGAGAATTATTATTAAAAATTTTGAAGAATATGAAAAAAATAATAGTTAAGCTTAAAGAAAGATCTTATCCAATATATATTGGAAAAAATATTCTTTCCAATAAAAAAGTTTTTGAGAAAATCAAAGAAAAAAAGTTTGCATTAGTTACTAATAATAAAATTAAATCTCTACACTTATCAAAAATAAAATTTTCTTTACTCAAAAAAAATAGAATTTTACTAAGTGATGGAGAAAAATATAAAAACCAAGATAGTGTTACAAAAATATATAACTTTTTATTAAAAAATAAGTTCTCAAGAGATAATTGTTTAGTTGCATTTGGAGGTGGAGTAATAGGTGATATTACTGGGTATGCAGCTGCTACCTACCAAAGAGGCATTGATTTTATACAAATACCAACAACTCTACTATCAATGGTTGATTCATCTGTTGGTGGGAAAACTGGAATTAACCATGCGCTTGGAAAAAATATGATTGGCGCTTTTCATCAACCAAAGGCCGTAATTATTGATACAGAAATTTTAAAAACATTACCAAAAAGACAATTTAATGCTGGTATAGCTGAAGTTATAAAATATGGAATTATAAAAGATAAAAAATTTTTTGAGTGGATAATGAAAGAATCTGACAAGATCAAATTACATGATACAGAAAGTTTGATAAAAATTATTAAGAAATCATGTGAAATTAAAGCAGAAATTGTATCCCAAGATGAAAAAGAAAAAGGGCTTAGAGCTCTATTAAATTTAGGCCATACATTTGGACATGCTATAGAAAATAATTTAGGTTACGGGAAATGGCTTCATGGTGAAGCAGTCGCTTGTGGTTTTTTAATTGCATCTTCTATTTCTATTCAAAAGAATACAATGAGTATTTCTGATTACAATAAAATAAAAAAAATCTTAGAAATATTTAAATTACCAACAAAACTTCCCAAAAACATAAGTATTGAAAAACTTTTTAATACAATGCAACTCGACAAAAAAGTAAAGAATAATAAAATGACATACATTATCCCAAGTGGTATAGGTAAAGCTTATATTTCTAATAAAGTAAGTAAAAAAATTGTAATAAAAGCTCTAAAAGAACATGTGTAATGACAACGAAAATAACTTAGCTTCTTATGCTTTAAAATCATCAAATTCCAAAGGTAGAAAACACAAAGAAGAAAAAGCCATCTTAAGAAGTGAATTTCAAAGAGATAGAGAACGCATAATACACTCAACTGCTTTCAGAAGATTAGAATACAAAACACAAGTATTTGTTAACCATGTGGGTGATATGTATAGAACACGTTTAACTCATACAATAGAAGTTGCACAAATTTCAAGGGCTGCCTCAAGGGCTCTTAAGATTAATGAAGACTTAGCTGAGGCAATATCACTTGCTCATGATCTTGGGCATACGCCATTTGGTCATGCAGGCCAAGATATTCTTAATCTCTGTATGAAAGATTTTGGTGGTTTTGAACATAACATTCAATCTTTAAGAATTATTGACAAACTAGAAAATAAATACGCAAACTTTCCTGGTCTTAACTTATGCTTTGAAACAAGAGAAGGTTTGTTAAAAAAATGTACATTAAATAGAGCAAAAAAATTAGGTGATGTTGGTCAGAGATTTGTTGATAAAAAACAACCCTCTATTGAAGCTCAACTTACAAATGTGTGCGATGAAATAGCATACAACAATCATGATATTCAAGATGGAATACGCGCAAAAAAAATATTTATTGAACAACTTGAAGAGTTGCCAATTTTTTACAATCAATTAAAAATAGTTTTAAAAAAATACCCAAAAATTTCTGGCTCTAAGATAATAAATGAAACTGTAAGGCTAATTATAAATTTTTTAGTAAACGATTTAATTGCTAACACACAAAAAAATATAGAAAATAATTCTATTTTAAATTGCGAGGATGTAAAAAATCATAATGATTTAATAGTAGGGTTTTCTGATCAAACCAAAAAATTAAATATAGAATTAAAAAGATTTTTACATTTAAATCTTTACAAGCACCCTGATGTAATCGATATGACCGAGAAAGCAAATATCATAATAAAAGACTTATTTTCAGCTTATAACAATGATGTTAAATTACTTCCAAGTGATTATTATAAATATAACTTGGATAAAATTAATTCTGGTTTGAAAGAAAGAGTTATATGTGACTATATTGCTGGAATGACAGATAGATTTGCTCAAAAAGAACATAAAAATCTATTTAAAACATCTGACATCATATAGATTTTATTCAATGCATTAATATCTAATATTTATTGAATGAATTAGCCCCTAGACTTATAATGTATTAAGACGTTCATCCTTTAAGGACGGAAGTAGGCAAAACGCTGAAGGAACGCACCAAACTTTAAACCTAGAGTTTGGTGAGACATCATCAAACTCTGGTAAGCTCATATTTATTGGACTTATTAAGACATGGCAAAGAAGAAAGAGATTACTGGGTTATATGACAAAAGCTTTGAAAAAGACAGCTGTGGATTTGGTTTAATAACAAATATTGATAATAAACCAAGTCATTGGCTTATAGATACTGCTATTACTGCTCTTGAAAGACTAGCTCACAGAGGAGCTGTAGGTGCTGACGGTACTTCTGGAGATGGCTGTGGAATATTATTTAAAATCCCAGAATTTTTCTTCAGATCAATAGCAAATGAGCAAAAGATAAATGTAGCAAAAGATTTTGCTATTGGAATGTTCTTTTTAAACGCTGACAGTAAGAAAAGAGAATCGTCTATAAAAATCATAGAAAAAGTTATAAAAGAGCACGACTTTATTCTAGCAGGGTGGCGAGATGTGCCAATTAATAAAAAAATATGTGGAGAAGACGCATTAAAAACGTTGCCTCATATCAAACAAGCTTTTATTAATCCAAAAGAAAATTTAAATCCAAGTGACATTGAGTCAAAGTTACTTATTATTAGAAGAAAAATAGAAATATTAATTTCAAAATCAAATGATGATACTTTTTATATAACAAGTTTGTCATCTAAAGTAATTCTATACAAAGGCATGATAATGCCAAAACATCTCTCTAAGTTTTATTTAGATCTTTCTAATAAAAAACTTGAAACTTCTCTATGTGTTTTTCATCAGAGATTTTCTACAAATACAACACCGCAATGGAGTTTAGCCCAACCATTTAGAATGCTAGCTCACAATGGAGAGATTAATACAATTAGAGGAAATAGAAATTGGTCTCAGGCGCGATCCAGTATTTTTAAAACATCAAAAATACCTGAATTAGCAGATCTTAAACCACTTGTATCAATGGAAGGTTCCGACTCTAAAAGCCTTGATAATATGTTAGAAGTTCTAGTTGTTGGGGGAATAAATTTATTTAAAGCTATTAAACTTCTCATACCGCCAGCATGGAAAAGTATACCGGAAAGTGATTCTGATTTAAGAGCATTCTACGAATATAATGCTAAACATATGGAATCTTGGGATGGTCCGGCTGGAATAGTTTTAACTGATGGGAGATATGCAGCTTGCGTTACCGATAGAAATGGTTTGCGCCCTGCAAGATACATAATTACAAAAGATAGGCACATTACAGTAGCTTCAGAAATTGGTGTTTATGATTATGATGAAAGAGATGTTTTAGAGAAAGGAAAGCTTGGTCCTGGACAAATTATTGCTGTGGATACTAAAGAGGGTGAAATTCTATACTCGAATGATATCGATAATCTCCTTAAAAAAAGATGCCCTTATAAAGAGTGGATGGATTCAGGTGCTGAATCAATGCGAAAAATTATCCCTGATAAATTCCCTGAAATGGAATTTTTTAATGACTTGAAAATTAAACAATATGAAAAAATGTTTAACGTCACTTATGAAGAGAAAGATCAAATCTTAAAACCACTTTCAAATCTAAGTCAAGAAGCAATAGGTTCTATGGGTGACGACACACCCTTTCCTGTATTATCAAATGAGATAAGATCATTGTATGATTATTTTAGACAACAATTTGCTCAAGTAACTAATCCACCAATAGATCCTATTCGTGAAAGTAATGTAATGTCTCTAGAAACATATTTAGGACCTGATTTAAATATATTTGAGGAAGGATCAAAACATGCTCATAGATTAACCATTGAATCACCTATTCTATCCTATAGAAAATTCAAACAATTGCAGGAATTAAAAAATAAAAAATTTACATTTGAAATTTTAGACTTAAATTTCGAAGAAAACATAAAACTTGATAAAGCAATATATGATTTAACACAAAAAGCTATAAAAGCCGCAAAAGAAAATAAAGTATTTATAATTTTAAGTGACAAAAAAATTGAAAAAGGGAAACTTCCAATACATGCTCTTCTTGCAACAGGTGCTGTTCACCATGCGCTAATCAAAAGTGGACTGAGAACAAAAATTAATATTATTGTTGAAACCGCTACTGCACGTGACTCTCATCATTGTGCAACTTTAATTGGCTATGGAGCTACTGCCATATATCCTTATCTAGCATATCAATCTTTGAATAGTATGATAATTAACAAATCAGATGATGACTCAGAATTTTTTCAGGCAACAAGAAATTATAGACAAGGAATAAACAAAGGTCTGTATAAAATTTTATCTAAAATGGGAATTTCTACTATCTCAAGTTACAGAGGATCTCAATTATTTGAATGTGTCGGATTAAATCAAGAAGTTGTAGATTTATGTTTCTGTGATACCACAAATAGATTGTCTGGAACAACATTTGATGATTTGCAAAGTGATCAAATTAAACTTGCTAAAAATACATGGAGCGAAAGGAAAAATATAAGGCAAGGTGGTCTTTTAAAGTATGTGCATGGTGAAGAATTTCATGCTTACAATCCTGATGTTGTTAAAACTCTTCAAGACGCTGTTAAAAGTGGAAAATTTGAAGATTATAAAAAGTATAGTGACATTGTTCACTCTAGAAAAAAAATGGTAATCAGAGACATGTTGGATTTCAAAAGCGATAGACAATCAATACCTATTGATCAAGTTGAGCCTATAGAAGATATACTTTTACGATTTGATTCTGCAGGAATGTCACTTGGAGCTTTATCACCTGATGCACATGAAACTCTTGCGCAAGCCATGAATAAAATGGGTGGAAGGTCAAATTCTGGAGAGGGTGGAGAAGATCAAAATAGATTTAACACGGATAAAAACTCAAAGATCAAACAAGTCGCATCTGGGAGATTTGGAGTCACTCCCCATTACCTTGTTAATGCCGAAGTCATACAGATTAAAATTGCTCAAGGAGCAAAACCTGGAGAAGGTGGGCAGTTACCAGGTGATAAGGTTGACAAACTAATTGCTACACTGAGATATGCAAATCCTGGAGTAACCTTGATATCGCCACCACCGCATCATGATATATATTCCATTGAAGACTTGGCTCAACTAATTTTTGATTTGAAACAAGTAAATCCTAAAGCATATGTATCTGTCAAATTGGTAGCAGAAGCTGGCGTAGGTACTATTGCGGCAGGTGTAGCAAAAGCATATGCTGATTTCATAACTATTTCTGGTTATGATGGTGGCACAGCGGCTAGTCCTTTATCTAGTATCAAATACGCTGGCGGGCCTTGGGAAATGGGTTTATCTGAAACTCATCAAACATTAAGAGCTAGTAATTTAAGAAAAAATGTAAGGCTACAGGCAGATGGTGGTTTAAAAACAGGAGTTGACGTTGTCAAAGCAGCTATACTTGGAGCAGAAAGCTTTGGTTTTGGAACTGGACCAATGATAGCAATGGGTTGTAAATATTTAAGAATTTGTCATTTAAATAATTGTGCTACTGGTGTTGCTACTCAAAATCATGTGTTAAGAAAATATCATTTTATTGGTAAAGACGAAATGGTAATGAATTATTTTAAATTTATAGCTGAAGAAACTAGAAATATATTAGCTAGTTTAGGGTATAAAAAATTAACAGATATAATAGGTAAAACTAATATTCTTGAAGTTAAGAAATTTGAAAATGGAAAATTGAAAAATCTTGTAGTTGATCCAATTATTTCGGATGCCAATGTTGATGAAAATATATCACATACTTGTAGAGTTGAAAGTAATATCCCATGGGATAAAGCTGAATTGTCAAAGAAAATAGATAAAGAAACAAAAGATGCAATTATAAATAAATCAGGCGGGAATTTTAGTTATGATATAAAAAATACTGACAGATCAGTTGGAGCAAGTATTTCAGGTTCTATTGCAAATCTCCATGGAAATTATAGTATGTCTGAAAATCCCATAAATATCCATTTTAAAGGTACGGCTGGTCAAAGCTTTGGGGTTTGGAATGCAGGTGGTCTAAATTTAACTTTAGAAGGTGATGCAAATGATTATGTCGGTAAAGGAATGGCGGCAGGAGAAATAATTGTTTATCCACCAAAAGACGCAAACTTTAAAGCAAAAGAATCTGTGATCATTGGTAATACATGTATGTATGGAGCAACTGGTGGAAAGCTTTATGCTGCTGGAATTGCTGGTGAAAGGTTTGCAGTTAGAAACTCTGGTGCAACAGCTATTGTTGAAGGTGTTGGAGATCATGGGTGCGAGTACATGACTAATGGAACTGTAATAATTCTAGGAAAAACAGGTGTTAATTTTGGCGCTGGAATGTCAGGAGGTTTCGCTATAGTTTTAGATGAAGACGATACTTTTAAACATAAATATAATCCAGAACTTGTAGAAACTTTAAGAATTGATGAGAAGAAGAATCCATATCATAAAAGTTTTTTAAAAGACTCAATTAACGATTATGTCAGTAAAACACAAAGCGAGTGGGGGCAATTCATTCTAGATAATTTTGATACATATATAGATAAATTTTTAATAGTAAAACCGAAAGCTCTAGAAATTACGGATTTATTAAACAAAGATAGTGTTGCTGCCTAATATAATGGCTAAAAATATTCCAAAAGATTTTATAAACAGCTTATTAGAAAAGGCAAACATCGTAGATGTAATTGGTAATTATATAAAATTAGAAAAAAAAGGAAACGACTATTGGGCTAGATGCCCATTCCACAGTGAAAAAACATCATCTTTTAGTGTTAGTGAAAATAAACAATTTTATTACTGTTTTGGGTGTGGCGCACATGGTAATGCTATTGGTTTTGTTATGGATTATTCAAATAAAACTTACCCAGAAGCTATAGAAACAATTGCTAATTCTCTGGGAATGGATATACCAAGGGACAAAGAATCTGACAAAATATATAAGGAAAGAAAAACCATACAAAATTCTCTAAACGACGCAAAAGATATTTTTGAGAGCCAGCTCAAAAATTCAAAAAAAGCTATAAGTTATTTAAAAGAAAGAAAAATTACAGGGGAGACTGCCAAAAAATTTAATATTGGCTATGCTGAAAATGATTTTCATTCTTTAAGTAAAAATTTAGGAAAGAAATATTCTGAATTAAATTTATTAAATTCTGGATTAATCGTAAAAAAAGAAAATAATTCATATGATAAATTTAGGGATAGAATTATTTTTCCGATACATGATGCTAGTGGCAATACAATTGCTTTTGGAGGAAGAGTCTTATCAGAAAATAAAGATAAACCCGTTGCAAAGTATATGAATTCACCAGAGACCATATTATTTAGCAAAAAAAAAGTCTTATACAATCTTCATTTAGCTAAACAAGAAAAAAATTCTCGGGAAAGTCTTATAGTTGTAGAAGGATACATGGATGTTATAGCTCTAACCCAAGCTGGTATTAAAAACGTAGTGGCCACTCTAGGTACTGCTGTTACCCAAGATAATCTTATACAATGCTTTAAATATACTAGAGAAATAATATGTTGTTTTGATGGTGATAATGCTGGTGAAAAAGCTGCCTGGCAAGGTGTTGAAAATATAATGAGTGTACTTAAAGATGGCGATATAATAAGTTTTGTTTTTCTTCCAAAAGATACAGACCCAGACAATATTATAAAAAATGGAGGTAAAGCATTGTGGGACAAAACTATTAGTAAAAAAATTAGTCTTGAAGATTTTATATACAATAAATTCTCTCTAGAATCAGACATGAAAACTGCTACAGGGAAGACAGAATATATAAAGAAAGTTAACAATCTTTTAAAAAATTTAAATGCAAAAATACTAAAAGGATTTTTATCCGAAAGTTTAAAAGAAAAAGCCGGTGCAAAATATATTTCAGACCAAAAAAAGACAAAAGCAGTTACAAATTTAAAAAATAATAAATCATCATCACCTCTACAAAAAGCCATTCTAATTTTAATGAACCACCCTCATATAAAAATTGACTATGATATTGTTAACGATGATCGCATTGGTGATAATAAAGGAATCATTTTATTAAAATCAATCATAAAACTTATAAAATCCGACAAAGATATTAATATGGGGAAAATTATAGAGCATTTTAGGCCAGATAATAATAACTTCAAAATTTTAGAGAAAATAAGTAGTGTGCCAATTACAAAATATGATTATCCTGATAAAGAATTTAATGCATGTATCTGTCTCGTTATTAAAAAAACTCTAAAATCTAAATTAGATAAAACGGAGTTATCTGACATAAAAAAACGTGCCCAGATTCAACAAGAAACTAGAAAAATTGAAGAGAAATCAAAGAAATATTAAAAAATATTCTGATTTATATGGTATAATCCCATTCCCAAAAATATATTGAAAGTACACTCAAATCTACGTAAATGACAAAAGTTCAAGACCAACAAACTAAAATAAAAGAGCTTATTTCTAAAGGAAAAGAGCAGGGATACCTGACTTACGCGGAGGTTAACGACCACCTTCCTGAAGGTATAGTCGATTCTGACCAAATAGAAGATATCATTAATATGATCACTGAAATGGGTATAGTTGTCCAAGAACAAGCACCTGACGAAGACTCACTCAGCTTAAGTGATAAAGAATCAACAGACGATGATGCTGCAGAAGAAGCAGCACAAGCATTAGCTACTGTGGACCAAGAATTTGGTCGAACTACAGATCCAGTTAGAATGTACATGAGAGAAATGGGTACAGTAAATCTGTTGACCAGAGAAGGTGAAATCAGTATAGCCAAAAGAATTGAAGAAGGGCTTAACCAAGTAACTCACGCTCTAGCTTTCTATCCAAATACCATAGAAAAACTTTTAACTTCATATGCTCTTGTAATAGATCAGCCTGAAGTTGAAGAAGAAGAAGAAGAAGAAATTGAAAGATTAAAATTGAGTGATTTACTTAATGGATTTATCGATCCAGAAGCTGATAACGATGTGATAGAAGACCATACTGATAAGGGCTCTGACGATGAAGACGAAGATGAAGATGAAGATGTGGAACTAGATACAGGCATTGATCCAGAAGAAGCAAAACTACATTTCGATAATCTTATTAAACTTTACAAAAAAACAAATCAACCCGCTGTGAAAAAAGATCCAAAAAAACTTTTAAAAGCTAGAGAAAAAACAGCTGATTATTTTATGAGATTTAGACTAGTTCCAGTATTACTCTCTGAACTAAAAGATGATTTAAAAATGATTGTCGCAAAAATAAGAGACTTTGAAAAACATATTGCAAAAATAGCAACATCATCTGGAATGCCAAGAAGAGAATTTATAAAAACTTTTACAGAAAACAGCACAAATTTACGCTGGGTTACTAATAGGCTCATTAGCAAACCAACATACGCTACTAAACTTAAAAAGAATAAAGATGAAATTATTAAATATCAAAAAAAGTTAGTAAAAATTGAAGAGCTGACAAATCTCTCAGTAGCTGAAATTAAAGAAATTAATAGAAAAATGTCAATTGGCGAGGCAAAATCAAAACGTGCTAAAAAAGAAATGATCGAGGCGAATTTAAGACTTGTTATTTCTATTGCCAAAAAATATACCAATAGAGGATTACAATTTTTAGATCTAATCCAAGAAGGAAATATTGGGCTTATGAAAGCTGTTGATAAATTTGAATATAGAAGAGGATACAAATTTTCAACATATGCAACCTGGTGGATAAGACAAGCTATAACAAGATCGATTGCAGACCAAGCGCGAACAATAAGAATACCCGTTCACATGATAGAAACTATTAATAAATTAAATAGGATAACAAGACAGATGACGCAGGAAAATGGCAAAGAACCAACTCCAGAAGAACTATCAATAAAAATGGCAATGCCAGAAGATAAAATTAGAAAAGTGTTGAAAATTGCTAAAGAACCAATATCCATGGAAACACCAATCGGTGACGATGAGGATTCACATCTAGGTGATTTTATAGAAGACGGAAATATACTTACTCCAATGGAATCTGCCGCGAATGAGAGTTTGGGTGAGGCAACGAGAAGCATACTTGGCTCCTTAACACCTAGAGAAGCAAAAGTCCTTAGAATGCGTTTTGGCATTGACATGAATACAGATCACACGCTTGAAGAGGTTGGTAAACAATTTGATGTAACAAGGGAAAGAATTAGACAAATTGAAGCAAAAGCACTAAGAAAACTTAGACACCCAAGTAGATCAGAGCAGTTAAAAAGCTTTTTAGATATGGAATGAATTATATAGGTATAGATTGCGGTATTGTTTCATGAAATTTTTCTATAATAAATACAATTTCTTCTCCAAAATAAATATATAAAAAAAATATCAAACCTAAAAAAATAAATAAAAATGTTAGGATTGTATATGAAAACATTTTTATAAATAAACCAATAAAAAATAAAAAAAAATTTATAATAAAATTCAAATTTATTATCCTTTCTCAATTAAATAAAAATATTTTTTTCAGTCACTACCATAATTAATAAAAATATAATAGAAATAGAAAAAATAAACCCAAAAAATATTCTTCGTGATCTTTTATAAAATTCTTCTGATGAAATTTCATAATTAGTAATATTATATTCTGTATTATTATCTATAGAATTATTAGAAATTTTTTCAGAACCCATTAAATTATTTTCATATTTTCCTACAAGATCATTTAAAGTTTTTTCAATGGATTCAATTCTTTTTAATCTTAAATTCTCTGCAGCTATATATCCTTTTCTTGATGAATTAAGGCCTCTTTTTGATGGCATTGTATTTTTATAATTTTTCATTTTCACATTAGTTGCTTGATCTTTAATCATATCTTCTAATGACGAAATTTTATTTTCAATCGCTTTAATTTTTTCATTAATTTGATTACTACTTTTATTATTTTGTAACGCTTTAGGATTATCTGTTGAAATTAAAGATATATTATGGTCAAGTTCTTCTAG
>CEOC01101500.1_pt1 | contig 11520 bp, 18 predicted proteins | sample 356191 | NCBI WGS metagenome assembly CEOC01 (sample SAMEA2619952, study PRJEB7988) | marine metagenome | biome: marine biome (ENVO:00000447); feature: deep chlorophyll maximum layer (ENVO:xxxxxxxx); material: "saline water (ENVO:00002010), including plankton (ENVO:xxxxxxxx)" | depth 17 m
CCAACGACCTACGCTTTACAAAAGCGTTGCTCTACCACTGAGCTATAGGGGCACCAAGTTATCGTACTTCGTACGACAGTCTTTTAACTTTTCGATCACGTCTTGCTTGCTGCCAGGCGTAATCTTCCTTGGTTAGTCTAACAGGTTTGCTATCTTCTGTCAACTCTTTCTGTGTAATGATAATATTAGAAAGATCATTACCACTGATCTTATCTTTATAGATCATTGTCTGGTTTGGACATCCGCAAGACTTCGGCTTCGGCGAGTCTTCTAATTGCGTCCCGCAAACCTTGCACTGAATGGTTAATTTCTTTGAGTTCATTCTTTATTTCTAGAATATCCTCATGTACATCTCGACGATTTGATACTTGAAGAAGTTCTTTGAGATTCATTTGCGAATATTTATATGGGCGATGACGGATTCGAACCGCCGACCGATTGGGTGTAAACCAATAGCTCTACCGCTGAGCTAATCGCCCGTGACTGGAACAGTAGGACTCGAACCTACGACCACAGAGTTAACAGCTCCGCGCTCTACCAACTGAGCTATGTTCCAATAAAGTGGGAGAGACCCAATGTCGGTAAGAGGACTTGAACCTCCACTCCACAAGGGAACTGGTACCTAAAACCAGCGCGTCTACCAATTCCGCCATACCGACAGGATTGGATCTCTCTACACTTCCTTCACACGGACCTGTAAAGTATAACACACATTCAAACGTGTGTCAATATTATCTCGCAAACATTTGTAATGACCTTCGAGGATAAGGTGCTTGTGGCGAGATGTTTGTTACGTGATGCTGTTCTTTACTTGTATTCAATACCAGGAGACCTGGTTCAGGACAGACACAGTGCAAACCATTGTCTTCCCATACAAATAATCCTCCCCACTTTTTATCCCATTCATTTAGGTATAGGGTAGCACCATATATGTACCCAGCATCGGAATGAAACCTAATGCCAGACTCATGATGCCATAGGTGATAGTTAAACTGAGCATCGCCACTGGGAAGATGCTCGTGTAACTCTTTCTTGATCTTCTGTTTGTGTGTGAAAGAGACATCTGCGGATGATACTGGTCCGAAAATGCCTTCTCTCAAGCTACTATCCCAACTTTGCTGACTGGTAGACCAAACTCGCTTACCCCATAAGTTGTCGATCTCATCATTTAGTAATGAGATTAATGTTTGGGATACCGCATTACGAATGAGTATCAACTATCAGGCAAGACGGGCGGTGATTGCGGCATCGACTGCTGCTAGGGCTTCGGTGTGGGTTGCACAAGCGCCAGTGTCAGCGGCGATTTCGCCAAGGGCAGTACCGTTTGCAATAACTTGCCAACGCCATTCTAGAGAAACCGAGTCGAAAGACACACGGATTTTGATGCTTTCGTTAGTATATGCCATGAGATTTTAAAAATTTTATTCTCGATACTAGATTATTTAGCGATGTTCTTGGCATCGCTTTCAAAGATTTCCAAACCCTTATCAGTCAAGACATGATCGTACATTTTCTCAATGATACCGGGAGGAAGAGTGCAGATATCTGCACCGTTATACCACGAACGAACTGCTCGTTGTACTGTACGAATAGAAGCAGCAAGAACTTGAGTCGGACAACCATGAATCTTATACAGATCCGCGATTGAACGAACAACTTCCAGACCAGCAACAGATTGATCGTCAAGACGACCGACAAAAGGTGACACATAACGTGCACCTGCTCGTGCTGCTAGAACTGCCTGTGCTGCACAGAAGATCAACGTCACGTTGACATTGACACCTTCATCAGATAGTTCCTTACATGCTGCAAGACCTTCGCGAGTGCAAGGGACTTTGATGGTAGAACACTGACCAAACGTCGTGTAAAGTCTCTTACCTTCTGCAATCATCTCAGCAGCATCTCCCATTACTTCCATGGAGATATCTGGAACACCAAGGTCTTTGATCTCTTGGTAAACGTCATCAGGACGCCTACCAGACTTAGCGATTAGAGATGGATTTGTAGTAATACCGTCGATTAGTCCTGTGGACCAATACTTTTGAATGATATCGGTCTCAGCTGTGTCTAGAAAAATTCTCATTGTATTAGTTATAAAACGATCCGACTTGGATTCGAACCAAGGACCGACTGCTTAGAAGGCAGTTGCTCTGTTCCACTGAGCTATCGGACCATGGGTACATTATATATGGTGTGGATAAAAATGTCAATCCCCTTCTGCTGGTATGAGATTGACTACCTTTCGTTTGTGTGGGTGCTTCATGTTTACCTTGTGAACCAACTCCCACATCCTATCCTGAACACTCCAAATAGGTTTAAGATTTTGGTACTGCTCAATCCAAGCATCATTAACCTGATACTTTGATAGTTCTTCAATCAGTTTTGTATCATCCTCAGCAACACCAAACATATTATGAAAGTGTCTATGAGTTTGATTCCATAACTTTGCAGCAAACGTTGACAGTTCAAGGTGACTTACATATTCAAAATCAATCAACCTGTACTCACCTTCGTATTCTATCGTATTGTGTGGTCCATAGTCAAATGATCCAATGATTTTATTGTCATTGTTCCATGGCATGTTCTTGATCTTATTGATCTCCTCACTTAACTGCCTATTCAGGTCCTGAACCTCCTCAGTATTGCCCATTATATTACGAACATAAGAAAGTTTCTGCTGGTTCTCTGTAATATGATAGTGAACACCATTAGAGAAACCCCACCAACCATCAGGTTCTGCTACTTCATTCAACTCTTCCAGTTGCTTTTTAAGAACTTTAAACCATCTGGAGTTCAAACGCATTGGACGTACACCATAGATATACTCCATGGTAATACTGGGATCGTTTATATTACTAGTATACATTTTGGGAGCAGTCTCTAATCCCAAGTCCAGAAACTTTTTCTCAATGCTATATTGTAATACACTTCTGTACTTCTTATAAAATGCTGGACACGAACTGTTTTTACTAGGACAAATAAGAACATTATTTTCGTCCGGCATGATACACCTTTAAGCCATCTAAATATATTTACCAACATAATTTTTGGAAGATGAAAAAGTTCTTACTTGGACTAGGCTTCCTTGTTATGGCTGCTCCGGCAGCACAAGCTGATATCACTCATAAGATCCAGTCGAGTGTCCAGCTGAACGTGAACGCTGCAGCGACTAACGTCACAAGAATCGGAAATTCCTACAGTATTTCTGGTAATAACATCTCCACCTCAGACGGTACAACTACTGGTGCTCTAGGTGGTCTTGGCACATTCACAAATGGTGTTGCTGCTCCAGCAAACATCACTGCCTCACAGGCAACTGCAGGAGAAGCGTTCTCTTTCTCCGCTGCGTACACCGCAGGAGACGCCACAATCACCAGTGCACCCACCGTAGGTGCTGTCAGTGCCTTCTCTAACCAGACAAGCACTGCTGCCGGTTCTGCAGGCGATCTAGCTGGTACCATCGATTCCTCAGGTACTATCAGTCTGACGGCTGGTGGAGCAGGTACTGGTGCTACCGGACAATTTGTATCGGAGATTACGGTACGATAATATGAAAAGATTCCTTGTAGTATTACTTCTACTAGGATCGCCAGCATATGCAGTCCCTGTGGTACCAAATTTTACACAGGGCTCGATGACCAGCCACACTGAGACAACTTCGACTGTGACTGAGACCATCAACTCGATGGACTACAATACAGGATATCAATATTCTGCTACGGGTTCTGGTATTACCGCCAGTGGTAATCTCAGTCCAGGCACTGGAACAAATAATGTAACTATTGATGGAGTGACATCATCATGGACAGGAGTAACCTCCAAACCACAGTTCACACAAACAACACCGGGGAATGCGTTCCAGTTTACGGAGACCTATCAGGGACCGGGGCTGAGCAACCATACGATTATCCAAAGAGAAACTACCATTCAAAGCATAACAGATACTACAAGTATCTTCCAGCAGTAGTATCTCTACTATTCTGTGTCCCGGCAAATGCTGAAAGTGTTGGTGGTGTGTCTGCTACAGCAGCTCCAATCGCAAATAGCTCTGGCTCAGTGACTAATCAGGCGATTCAGGTTTTACAGGGTCCATATATTACTAACACTTATGGGGGCGGCATTCAGTGTCAAGGTGAGACTGTCAATGTCACCCCTTTTATTACAGGTAATGTGTCTGCACAAAAACCTTTTGAAGGTTGGTGGGACAGTCCTGTCTATGATATGACTACAGATGAAGATGGAAACTTAAACAACCCAGGAGATATTTTATATTATACGCCGACGAGAACTGGTCAGAAAGATAACTATAACTTATCCCTAGGTCTTAGTGCTACATGGTCTAAACCAAGAGATAAGAAACTACAAGACCTGTGTAAAGAAGCAGCAAGTACACAGATCAAGTATCAACAGCAAGCAATCGCCAATAAAAGATTAGATTTTGAGATCGCTAGACTTAAAAATTGTGGCGAGTTATTAAAATCTGGGATCCGTTTTGCACCAGGTACTAGATACGCTACCATCTGTGCAGATGTACAGGTAAAAGGAGTGAACTTTATGGTTCCACACGTTCATCCTATCCCAAAAGTTTCTTCAGAATATCCTTCGACTTCTCCTTCTCCCGCTGGATCCGCTGACGATCTCTTACCCCAACAAACTTTGCCTGATAACCAGGCTTCAACTTCTTCAAAACCTTAGTAAACGCTGTCTTAGCAGCAGGTTTTAATACTCTAAGAATAAAGTTTAGAACAGGTCTAGCGAGCAGACCTGCAGATGCTGCTGCGAATGCAATAGTAATAGTAGAACTTACCTCAGCATTCTTTGGCAGGTATTCATTACCAAGAAAAGGTTCCTGTGCACTAGATTGTGGGACTACAGGTATCTCTGTCTTCGTATCAGTCTTAACCTCCTCGGTTTTCACCTCCGGTTTCTTTGGAGGTGGTGCAATAGGAGGAACCGGTGCTTCAGTTTCAAACTTTAACTTGTTCCTATTGTAGTCAATAGGATTAAATGATGGTGTGTTGGCATCACAATAGACTTTAACACCATCAGGATCATCTGCCATGATAGTGTCAGTGCCACCTTCGTGTGCCTCAACACACCCAGGTATATTAATGATGGGCACACCGACTTGTTCAGTTACCGGAGGATAAATCGGTATCGCTGTCGGTGGTTGACTCGTGAGATAGTCCGGCATGTCCGGAATGTTCGTCACATTCATGTCCGGAATGTCCGGGATTTCTATCGTCATAAGTCAACACCCACCGAATAGTGTAAGATACGCCTATAAGGAGTATTATTAGTGATATAATAACACTCCAAACAGGATCATTTTGGTTTTCTAGTGGTCTTAGTATGAGATTCATTTGCGAAGGGTTCCCAATGTTCCCATCCATATTTGTGGACTGCCCACATTCCTAGGATAGGAACAAAGACTAGGCACCATGCCATAAATCCACACGCTAGTGGATTATTTAGTGTCCGTCCACAAAATCTAGCAAACTCTAGGATCACTTCAAAACCTTGTGAGCAGTTCCGTCGCCGTCATACTTGTCAGTATCATAATAATCATTCTCTCCTTTGATAAAACCAAAGCAGATAGTAGCAATGACAAAGGGGATTGCTCCCCAGATATAAACACTAGCGAGTGTCATCTTACGTGGTGTCCTCCGAACATGTAACGCATACCATTCAGAACTTTGTTAGCGAATCCTCCGAGTCCCCTACTATTAAATCTTTCAAATAGAGCGGTACTAATAACAGGAGCGGGAACACCAAGGTCAACAGCAGCGTTAACAGTCCAACGACCTTCACCTGAATCGGAAACTCCACCATCAAACTTAGTAAGCTTGGAATCACCACGCATAACGTCAGCGGTAAGATCAAGCAACCAACTACCCACGACGCTACCTCTGCGCCAAAGCTCAGCGACCTCAGCAACGTCGATATCGTACTGGTAGTTCTGTGGGTCAGACATTGGAGCAACTTCAGCATCCCCTTCGGCGACATACTTTGCACCTGCGTTAGCCTCATTTAGAATATTGAAACCTTCGGCGTATGCTTGCATGATCCCATACTCGACGCCGTTATGAACCATTTTTACAAAGTGTCCAGCGCCTGCTGGTCCGCAGTGCAACCAACCATGCTCCGCAGAAGTCTCCTTACTCATAGGGTCAGTTCTGTGAGCGGACCCAATACCGGGAGCGAGGGCACGGAAGATTGGTGCAGCATCGGCGACTGCATGATTTGAGCCGCCAACCATAAGACAATATCCACGCTCCAGACCATAAACACCGCCACTAGTACCACAGTCAATATACTCGATGCCACGATCCGCAAGATAGATCGCTCTCCTCCGGGAATCCTTAAAGTTACTATTGCCATGATCAATAATAATATCGCCTGCGTTACAAAATGGTAGTAGGTCATGGATAGTTGCCTCGACATTTTCTGCTGGAACGACCATCATGTAGATAGCAGGACCGTGCGATGCTACGTCTCGGCATAGACTTTCAATGCTGGCACGAGCTTGGGTGATACCACCGTCCGCTTGTGCTTCCTTTGCCTTCTCATAGTTGCGTCTGTAACCCACGGTTTCGATACCGTGTTTCATCATGCGGCGAGACATGCCCTCGCCCATGCGTCCTAGTCCGATGATGCCTACTCTCATTTTGGGAACTCCCAGTTTGTAACTCTGTCTAAGATATGATAAGGACCCCAACTACCAGGATGGTAGATATAAGGAGTTGTTCTGATAGGACATTTATATCCAGTACATAGAAGATCATCAACGATCCTCCATGACTCTAGAACTTCTTCAGCGTGCACAAAGTATGCTTGCTTTTTGTTGATAGCGTCATTAAGTAGTTTGACATAACCGCTACCTGTTGAACTTGACCTGTACGTGTGTGACAATGTTGCCTTTTCTACCTTCTCCGAGATACCAGGTTGCTTGATATCAACACTGATAGCAAGAAATGGATCTGGGTAAATGCGGAATCGGATTTTATCAGGACGATCATGACCCTCAAACATCTGCAGTGGTGGTTGCTTTAGCTTCACAACTACCTCAGTACACTTAACAGGTAGTTTCTTACCAGTCAAGAAGTAGAAAGGTACGCCATGCCAACGCCAGTTATTGATCTCAAGTTGACCACAAGCAAACGTGGCAGTGTTTGCCCCATCGACAACATCATCGTGACTTCTGTAGTCAGCGTACTGACCTAGGACGCAACGATCGGTCAGTTGCATCGCAGCAAGGACCTTGATCTTCTCACGACGGATCTCCTTGGCATCTGCTTTGCATGGTGGTTCCATTGCAATCAGTGAGATAATCTGCATGATATGGTTCTGTACCATATCACGAACAGCGCCAGCAGACTCGTAGTATTGTGAACGTCCTTCGCATCCAAGAGTCTCAGAAGCAAAGACCTGAACCTCTTCTACGTAGTTCCTATTCCAAAGTGGTTCAAGTAGAGAACTACTAAAACGAGTGGCAAGGATATTATTGATAGTATCTTTACCGAGATAATGGTCAATGCGATAAACTTGTTTCTCGCGTAGATGTCCAGCAACCACTCGCTGTAAATGATCAGCAGATTTAAGATCAGTCCCAAAGGGTTTTTCGATAACCACTCTGGATGTTTCTGCATCATCTAACAACCCCGTAGATTTTAGATTGATAATAGCATCAGCATATCTTTCAGGAGGAACAGACAAGAAGTATGTCGTGTCCGTGTCCTTAGTTCCCAGACGTTTTAAAGTCTCTGGGTTAGACAAATCACAAGGAATGTAATCGAGTCTACTGGCAAAGTCTTGAGGATAATCCCCAAGATGCTGTAACCAACTCTCACGGTCATGTTCGGTTCTCGATGCTCCTATGATAGTGAACGATTCAGGAAAGAGTTCCTGTTTGTGTAGCTCGTGTAATGCAGGAATAAGTTTCCTCTTACACAAATCTCCGGTAGCACCGAAGATTACAATAGCCTGATTCATATCTTGTCGATAGCAATCCGTAGTTCGTTAGCGTGAGCGATTTCATCATTTAAAACTTCTAGGATTTCTTCATCCTCAGGATGGTATGCCAGATATTTGGCATACGTTGTAGCAGCGTGTAGTTCTACTTCCCAAGAAAGATGGTAAGCAGAGCGAGGAGCCACCCAATAATAAACCACGTTGACCCAATAATAGACAAGTACCAGATGTCTGGCAAAAGCGCGATCAACCCAACGAGTATTACCGCCCCTACCTTCCATAAGTTCCAGATGTTCTGTCTCATTAACACTCTGCTCGAAATGTTGTTTCATTAAGTACAGATGATCAGGTCCACGTAGACCCATGGACTCACGTAAATGAAGTACACTTAGGAACGCAAAGTAAGGTGCCCGAGCAATCTCTTCAAGCACCCAGAATCTTTGTATGTCCCTGCCTTGATATAAGAAGTCAATGATACTAACAGTTAGATTGATTGTCAGTTCATTGAATTTTTTCATAGACCGTCACCAATAAAAATGTCTGGTTCTTCGTCGTCGTCGAAGGTATCATCAATGACACCATCATACATGCGAAGTTGATTGATCCGTTCTCTAAGGGACTTTAGTAGATCCCTTTGACAATCGTCACTCGACATGTACGGTACCGATCATGCCAGCACCTTTGTGTGGACCACACCAGTAAGTGTAGTCACCTGCTTCGGGGAATGCAACCTCAAAGTCTTCACCCGGTAACATTGCTAGGGCTTCGTGACCTAGTTCAGGGTGATCTTCCACGATTACGTTATGAGGTGGCAACATATTATTGATGAAATGTACCGACTCCCCAGCGGAGATTGTGACCTCAGATGGTTCAAACACTAAGTTCCCACCAGAACCCATCTGAACGTCAACTGCCCAAGCTGGCAGTGCTAAAAACAATGAAGCGAACAGTGTGATTAGTAGCTTCATACCTTGTATATGCAACTAACCTATCTATTACTTTACTCTTCGCAATCTTCTAGAAATGTCATCATTTCAGCACCAAGTTCTGCTCCCTTATCTGATGCAAATAGTGATACAAAACCACCGATCATAGGACCAACATATGGAATGCCCATAAACCAGGGTGCCGCTGCTGCTCCTAGACTAGCGCCGACAACTCTTCCCTGTGATTTTCCACCACCTGCCGCCTCGATGCACGCGATGGTCTTTGCATCTAACTTTTTTCCGGGTTCTTCTCCGTTCCAATCTTGTTCGATATATGACTCTACATCCTGCTTACCACCGATCCCAAAGAAACCATTAGATTTTCTAACAGTTTTGTTCTTAATAAAGGTTTTGGGATCATTCGAACGATAGTCTATGACATAACCATCCTTACTAACTTGTGCAGTATACCGAGTATACTCACCGACAGGAAGATTAATGTCTGGCAACTCATTACGACTTATGAGTATACCAATCATAGCCATGTGCGACACCCCGACCAATGTTCCTAGACTGAGTGCTAACCATTTCATTGTTTTACTCGAATGTTGGTTTGACTGGTGGTTCTTCCTTTGGTCCGATAACGATTGGTGCCTGTTCAATACGGATTGTTTGTGCAGGTGCTGTCTGAGCCGCTGCATTGATAAGTTCTTTAAGATCTGCTTTAGAGATACCACTACCAGCACCTTGTTTCTTACCAGCCTGAACCCCGAACGTAGCTAAAACCCCAGTAAACACACTGGCTATAAAAGTATTATCGAACTTCTGCTCAGGAATACCTAGAGCAGGTGGAAGTTTAATGTATGCTAGGGTAAGGATAGCACCGCTCCATACAAGAATACCGAGACGAACCATCGTGCTAAGAATAGCAAGCTGTTCCTCCCGGTCATCGGTGGCTTCTTTTAGTTTTTTAAGTAAACTCTTCTTTTCCTCAGGCTTCTTCTCTTCCATAACCCTAGCAAAAGATATGCAGAGTTATTTATAGTTCAGGAGCTCAAAATCCTCGGCATACATTCTCTCAATCTTTTGTGCTGCTTCTTTACCAAGCAACTCTTGCCAAGTATGTAGACTAGGTGAAGCATTAATGTGAGGGATATTATCTAGATCCTCAAGAGGAAGACCGATATGCTCCCAAACATCGACAAGTTCTTCGCGAAGGTTCTCAAGTTTAACAGTTTTATTGAGAAGAGATTCTTTATTGGCATCTAGTATATAATCTACTTGAGGACGTGTAAAGAATCCACTCAGTAGATTGTTTAGTACCGCATCGTTGAAAGAAACACCAATCTTTCTAAGATTTTCACATGTCTGATAGAACTTGACTACACTACTGGTAGCATTGGGTGGAACTGGTTCGTTCCCAAGTCGCAGCATGTACTTATAGCAACTATAAAGTCTAGCAGTAGGATGTCTTACCACAGTAAATCTGTAGTAATCATCCCAAACCCAACCATTCTTCTCAAACTCTGGTAAGAGTTTCCTGGCAATCAGATGTCCAGGGTAGTTGTGCATGTACTTGCCACCACCAAAGACATCTGAATACTTATCGAGCATATCACGTAGTGATTCGCTACCAGTTTTTCTTATTGCAATATAAACAAACTTGTGTCTATGAGATATTCTCATTTAATATATCCGTTCTCTACCAACCACTCACGGGTCATAGGTGTGGGTTCATAGTCAGTCCACATAGTTCCACGGGCACAAGACTCAAGTGCTGCTTGTGTCATACCCTGAGTTTTACCTGCCCAGAATGCTTCTTTCTCCCAAGGGATAGCATGAGGCATAGTCGCATAGGTCCTTGATGCAATGTCCTGCCAGATCTGAGGAACCTTATCCTCGTCCATGATAATAGCAATAAGCGTATTATCAATCGTACCTGCCATACAGTCCTGTGCAGCGTGCCACCCTTCATGTCTTACCACACTCATCAGTGTAGATGGGCGATGCATGAATGCTTTGTTAAGATAGAAGTGGTTGCTCACCGTGTGATAGACACCACGATGTCCGACAGGAAAATACTTTGAATCAGCAAGGTGTACGTCTACACCAATCTGCTCGAAGGCGAGCATAATCTGATCAAATTCAGCAGCAATTGGAGACCAATCACTATCAGGATAAACAGCACGAAGATCTCCGGATGAATAGATTTTCTCTACACCATCAGTACACTCCTTAAGGAGCATACACCCCATAGAATGGTTCGAAAAATACTGGTTATCTTTTAGTGGGTCTGACTGGGCAGGCAGGACAACCGCCCCCGCAACAACCAGGGATGCAATAAGTTTTTTCAGCATGGATCATTTGCCCAGTGGGAGTGCAATACCAGGAAGAGCTGGGACAGCACCACCAGTTTGTCCGGGAACAGCATCCCCCATCAAACCGGGCAGAGAATCAGCAACACCAGCAGTAGCAGCATTTACAATCTGCTCTTTGATGTTTTCTTTGATGGCGTCTTGGTTTACATAGACGTATCCGGCAGTGCCAGTGACGGCAGCACCCATACCAAAACCTAGGACTGCCAATACATTAATCAGTTTCTGCATTTGACAAAGCGTAAGAA
>CEOC01093840.1_pt1 | contig 11507 bp, 6 predicted proteins | sample 356191 | NCBI WGS metagenome assembly CEOC01 (sample SAMEA2619952, study PRJEB7988) | marine metagenome | biome: marine biome (ENVO:00000447); feature: deep chlorophyll maximum layer (ENVO:xxxxxxxx); material: "saline water (ENVO:00002010), including plankton (ENVO:xxxxxxxx)" | depth 17 m
ATGCACCGTTCTGTTGGCCGACCAGCCGCCATGCCGGCAAGAAGATAGCCCAGATAACAGTCACCCGCGCCGGTTGTGTCAACAACCTCAACTGCAAAGGCAGGCTGTTTTATATCGCCATCGATCCCGTGATAGGTGGCGCCTGCCCCGCCAAGTGTGATCACCAGATGCGGCAGGCCCGCCGTCTCGACGGGCTTTCCAATGGCAGCACCAAGCGCCGCCGCCTCACCCTCATTGACAACAAGAAGGTCTGTATGTGGCAACAGGCCCAGAACGACATCGGCATCAAAGGGTGCTGCGCTATAGGCAAGTTTCAACCCCTTTGCGCGCGCCTCGGCCACAAATCTGTCAGCCCCGTTGGTTTCATTCTGCAGCAATGCCCAATCACCGTCCTGTGCCAGATCCAGCGCCGCACAGGCGTTGTCCATGTCAATGTCGCGATTGGCGCCTGGTGCCAGCAGGATCTGGTTCTCGCCTTCCGGGTCCACCGATACAATGGCGTGCCCGCTGGCATGGTCGCTGTCCTGGATGTGGGCAATATTGACCCCCGCCGCTTCAAGCTCTTTGCGCAGCCAGCTGTCTTCAGCGCTACTGGCACCAAGATGCAGGACATCCATGCCGGCACGGGCCAGTGCAATGGACTGGTTGGCGCCCTTGCCACCAAGCATGCGGGCGTGCCCAAGGGTCGTCAGCGTTTCCCCGGCGGCTGGGAAATGTGGTACCTGATAGAACAGGTCAATATTGATTGAACCAAGATTAAAGACTGTCATATTTGGTCGTCACCACGCGCAATCAGCCAGTTGGATACTAAGTGAGATTAGGGCAAAGCTGTCGATCGTCCAGCATTTTTCGATGCAGAAGAACCAAGGGAGACAATAGGGATGTGCGCATCACCACGGCCACGCAAAATGAAGCTTGCCGATATGGAGGAATGCTTCGTCCGGTTGTCGGCCAGATCACCCGACCCACAAACCGAACTGGAATTCTCCAGCCCCTACACATTGCTTGTCGCGGTGGTTTTGTCGGCACAGGCCACAGATGTTGGCGTCAATCGCGCGACGCGGGGTCTGTTTGCCGTGGCGGACACGCCTGAAAAGATGGTCGCACTGGGTGTTGATGGCATTGCCCACCACATCCGTACGATTGGACTTTTCAATATGAAGGCAAAGAATGTCCACAGGCTGTCAGAAATCCTGATCGAAACACATGACAGCCAGGTGCCGGAAGACCGTGGCGCGCTGGAGGCCTTGCCCGGCGTTGGGCGAAAGACGGCCAATGTTGTGTTGAACGAAGCCTTTGGCCACCCCACAATCGCCGTTGATACGCATATCTTCCGCGTTGGAAACCGCACCGGCATGGCCCCCGGCAAGACACCGGATGCCGTAGAGGCAGAATTACTGCGGCGGGTGCCCGATAAATGGAAGAAAGGGGCGCATCACTGGCTGATTCTGCATGGCCGCTACATCTGCAAGGCGCGCAAGCCCGACTGTGCCGATTGTGTCATTATTGAATTCTGCCGGTTCAAGGAAAAGACAGCCTAGCCCTGGCCGGTTGTCTGATCGCGAATGGCAAGATCCTGCCGGCATTTCAGCGCATCAATATCTGCTGACAGAACAGGCGCCCGCCAGTCCCATGCCACAATTTTCCTGATACCAGCCGCATCGGGATAGACGAAATAATCCACAACACAGGCTGACAGCCGGTACTGCCAGACTTCGGCGGTGCCTTCGCGGCGCAACAGATCGGCTGTGCCAAAGCGAGCCTCAAGCTGATCAGCCGACAGGCCGACAATGGATGCCGGCTCAAACTCTGCTGGCGGCGGTGCCGGTTCAGGCTCTGATATCTCTGGTGCAGCTTCGGGTGGTGCGGGTGGCGGGGTCAGGCTTCCGGCGGCAATATCAAAGGCTTCGTCAATCGTGTCCGCGGTGTTTGCTGCGGGCGCATCATTGTTTGGTGCAGCGTTCTTGCTTGCCGTCTGGTCTGCCGGAAGTGGCATCGCTTCGGTACGCTCGGCCGGGATCGCTGTGGCGGGCTTTGTGTCGACAGCGATCTCTGAATTGGTTGTCTGGTCTGACCCTGCTGGTGTCACCGCGTCGCTATCAGCCGTGCTGCCAGCATCATTGTTTTCGGCAACAGTATTTTCGGCAAGGGTATCTTCGGCGGCGGCAGCGGCAGCGGCATTGGCGGATGGCGTGGCGGGCACCGCTGTGTCTTCAGCTGGCGATATCAGCGTATTGGCCGAACTTGCGGTTGCGGGCGACCCGGCATCAGGCAGCGTGGTCTCGCACGCCGCAACAAGCAGTGCCGATCCACCAAGAAAGATCGCTTTTAGATGTGCGTTCATGACAGATGCGCCGTAACGGAAACAGGATAGGCGGGTGGGCGCACAATAGACGAGAGTTACCTTCAGGCAAACAGATAATGCCCGTTTCTGAACGTCTCGCGCTATGTGCATAGTTAACCCTTGCCGCAGATGCAGGACTTCATTACGGTCCCGCTCGTTTGTACTTTGCACCCAGATGAGGGCTTGATGTCTCCAAAGATGAATGTTCTGACGGTGGGTAACGCCATCGTCGATATTTTCGCCCGCTGCGAGGATGAATTCCTGAATTCACAGGAAATTGGCAAGGGCATGATGAATCTTGTCGATGCCGCCCGTTCCGCACAGCTGTATGCGGCGCTTGAATCGCCGCGTGAAATTTCTGGCGGCTCGGCCGCAAATACCGCGGTTGGCATTGTCGCTCTTGGCGGCACGGCAGGGTTTGCGGGCCGCGTTAACGATGATGCGCTTGGCCATGGTTTCATCAATGATATTCGGGCAGCAGGGGTGCATTTCGGCGCTGACCCGCAGCCTGATGGCGCGCCAACGGCAAGTTCCATCATTCTGGTCACCCCGGATGCATCACGATCGATGAACACCTATCTCGGGGCATGTATCGAATTTCAGCCGGATGACATTCGTGCCGAGGATGTGGCTGCCTCCGAGGTGATTTATCTCGAGGGCTATCTTTTCGATGCGCCCGCCGGTCCAGATATCTTTGGCCAGGCGGTGACACTGGCGGCCCGGTATAACAAGCGAATCTCCCTGTCCCTGTCCGATCCATGGTGTGCAGACAGGCATCGTGAGGCGCTCTCAAAATTCTGCCATGACCATGTTGATATTCTGTTTGCGAATGAGGATGAGGCGGCAAGCCTGTGCGAGTCATCTGGCGACGCTGCGCGCGATTTGCTCTGCGGTAAAGTTGATGAGGTCATCATCACCCGCGGTGCGGATGGTGCCTTTGTCGGTTGTGGCGATGACAGGCACGAGATTCCAGCGATGCCGCTTGGCGCTGTTGCCGATACAACAGGCGCCGGCGATCTGTTCGCTTCGGGATATCTTTACGGGCGCACCAATGGCCATTCAGTACGTCAGTCCGGTGTGATTGCCAGCATTGCCGCTGGCGAGGTCATTTCGCATATCGGCGCCCGCCCCGATCAGGACCTGGCCGCCCTTGTTGCGGCTGCGAATCTCTAGCGTAATGCCTCATAGGCGGCAAAGGCTGCGGCCTGCACAAGATCGGTGACCGAAGCCCCCATCTGCACGATCTGAAATGGTTTTTCAGCGCCGAGCATGATGGGCCCTATGACCGCGCCTTCAGTCAGGTTCTGGATCAGCTCGAAAGAGATGTTTGCCGAATGCAGTCCCGGCATCACCAGGATATTCGCCGGACCGGACAGGCGGCAGAACGGATAGCGCTGATGCATCAGTTCGTAATCAAGCGCGACATCCGCAGACATTTCGCCATCATATTCGAAGTCAGGCTTGCGGCTGTCCAGAATCTCGATGGCCCGCCGCGCCTCGCCGGCAATCTCTGATCCCGGGCTGCCGAAATTGGTAAAGGACAGGATGGCCACGCGCGGGGTGTGGCCCATCTGTCTTGCCTTGCCGGCGATGGCTTCTGCAATATCGGCAATCCGCTCACCATTCGGGCGCTCATGCACCGAAACATCGCCGATAAAGACTGTACGCCCGCGTGACACGATCATCGATGTTGCCACAAAATCCTTGCCTTCCTTGGGCGAGATGGCACGGGTGACATGGTCAAAGCTTGGCTTGAAGGATCGCGTCACGCCGGTCACCATCGCATCGGCATGTCCTTTCAGAACCATGCAGGCCCCGAACACATTGCGATCAAGATTCACCATGCGCTGGCAGTCGCGGCGCAGCGCACCCTCTCTTTGCAGCCGCGCATACATGAAATCGATATAGCTTTCATTATGGTCGGATATCTTGGCATTGGTAACGGGCAGATCTTCCGCCCCTTCCAGCCCCAGCCTTTCTATTGTTTCGCGAATGCGGCTTTCGCGACCCACCAGGATGGGATCACCATACCCCGCATTGCGAAAGGACAGCGCCGCACGAATGACTTTTTCCTCCTCACCCTCGGCAAAGACGACACGCTTCTTCTGCGCGCTGATCCGGTCGAAAATCACCTGCAATGTGGATGCGGTGGGATCAAGGCGTGCCGACAGCTGCCGGCGGTACCGGGACAGGTCCTCGATCGGCTTTCTGGCGACGCCGCTTTTCATCGCCGCCTCGGCAACTGCGGACGACACTGCCGAAATCAGGCGCGGGTCAAAAGGCGCCGGGATGATGTAGTCTGTGCCATATTGCAGCGCTTCACCGCCATAGGCATCGGCAACGGCATCCGGCACATCCTCGCGTGCCAGCATGGCAATCGCCTCGGCGGCTGCGATTTTCATTTCCTCATTGATCTTGCTGGCCCGTACATCGAGCGCGCCGCGGAAAATGTAGGGAAACCCGAGAACATTATTCACCTGGTTCGGAAAGTCTGACCGGCCAGTGGCGATGATGGCATCCGGGCGTACGGATTTTGCCTCCTGCGGCATGATTTCAGGCACCGGGTTGGCCATTGCGAAGATGATCGGCCTGTCCGCCATCGTTTCAACCATCGATGTGCTCAATGCACCGGCAACAGACAGACCAAGAAAGATATCAGCGCCCTTCATGGCATCTTCCAGCGTCCGCGCATCGGTTTTTGCCGCATGCGCTGATTTCCACTGGTTCATCGATTCTTCGCGGCCCTTGTAGATCACACCGGCGCGATCGACGAGAATGACATTATCATGCGGCACCCCCATGGATTTGATCAGCTCAACACAGGCAATGGATGCCGCACCCGCGCCGTTAGAAACAACTTTCACATTCTTGAAGTCGCGGCCAGTGAGGTGCAGGGCATTGATCAGGCCAGCGGCGGCAATGATGGCGGTTCCGTGCTGGTCATCATGGAATACCGGGATGTCCAGCCGTTCGCGAAGCTGTTGCTCGATGATGAAACATTCCGGCGACTTGATGTCTTCAAGATTGATGCCACCAAAGGTAGGTGCCAGTGCCGCCACTGTGTCGACGAACCGGTCAGTATCGGTCGTGTCCACCTCGAGATCGAGCCCGTCGATATCAGCAAATTTCTTGAACAGGACGGCTTTGCCTTCCATGACCGGCTTGGAGGCGGCAGCGCCGATATCTCCAAGGCCCAGAACAGCTGTGCCATTTGATATAACCGCGATGAGGTTGCCCTTGGCTGTGTAGTCATAGGCGGCATCGGCGTTTTCTGCGATTTCAAGGCAGGGTGCCGCAACGCCGGGTGAATAGGCCAGTGACAGATCATGCTGGCTCATAAGCGGTTTGGTCGCGGTTATTTCCAGCTTGCCGGGGCGGCCATTTGCATGGAATGCGAGGGCTTCCTGGTCAAGCTTGTTCATCTTCTTGCTCATGGCGCGCGTGCTGCCCCTTATGCGGTGGAGGGTGCTTCATTTCCGAAACCTGAAACAGTTCCGGAATTAGATACCATCTCGTTTATGTCTTGCTATCATGTCAGCCCCATTTAGAAGGTCCGTCATGACGCCGCCATTATCAACATCTGCGACACCAAAAGTAAAGTCGCCCACGCCGATGATTGCCCAGTATCTGAGCGTCAAGTCCGCACATCCGGACAGCTTGCTTTTCTACCGCATGGGCGATTTCTACGAGATGTTCTTCGAGGATGCGGAAATTGGCGCATCCGTGCTCGGCATCACCCTGACGAAACGCGGGAAAAGCGATGGTGATGACATCCCCATGTGCGGCGTGCCGGTCCATTCGGTTGACGGGTATCTCGCGCGGTTGATCGGCGCGGGTCACCGGGTCGCCATCTGCGAGCAGGTCGAGGACCCTGACGAACAGAAAAAACGGGGCGGCAAAGGCCCGTTGCGCCGCGAGGTCATCAGGATCCTCACCCCGGGCACCCTGACCGAAGATGATCTGCTTGTACCACGGGCCAACAACTATCTTGCGGCAATCGGCCGGTCAGGTGACGCGATGGCGGTCGCCTGGGCCGATATTTCGACAGGTGATTTTGCTGTTCAGGAAACGGATCAGACGCGGCTGGAAGGGTTGCTGTCCATGTTAAATCCGGCCGAGCTGATCAGCCTTGCCGGGGCCAGGATACCTGATGCGGTGGCCCAGCATGGCATCCTGTGTACCGAACAGGCACCGTCGCTTTTTGATTCCGCGGCGGGCCAGCGCGCCCTGTGCGACTATTTCGGCATTGCAAGCCTTGACGGGTTTGGCCGGTTTTCGCGGTCTATGACAAGTGCGGCAGGGGCGCTTCTTGCCTATATCGAGCTGACGCAGAAAGGCAATCTGCCGCGGCTGCGCACCCTGCAGCCGGTCACCGAGGCCGGCTACATGGAAATTGATCCGGCAACGCGTCGTTCGCTGGAAATTACCCGTACCTTGTCCGGCGACCGCCAGGGCAGCCTGCTTGCAGCCATTGACCAGACGATCACGGCCGGCGGCGCGCGGTTGCTGGCACAGCGGATCGGGGCACCTCTGGCGGACGCTGCGGCCATCAACCGGCGGCTTGATCTTGTTTCATGGTTTGCCACCACGCCTGATCTGTCAGACACCCTTCGCAGCAGCCTGAAAGCGATACCTGATATCGATCGGGCACTTTCGCGGCTGTCGCTGGGGCATGGTGGTCCACGCGATCTTGATGCGCTGGCGCGCGGCATGGTTGCCGGTTCGGATTTTGTGGCAGCGGCAGGCCAGAACCAGGCGCGTCTGGCCCCGCCGGAGGATCTTGCCGGTCTCTATGACTCCATTATGACAGCAGCCCCTCTTGCTGACGAGATGGCGCCCGCGCTGGGGGATGATTTACCGCTGCTGGCGCGGGATGGGGGCTTTGTACGCAGCGGGTTTGATGCGGCCCTTGATGAATTGCGTCTGTTGCGTGACGAAAGCCGGCGGCTGATCGCCGCGCTGCAACAGGAATATTGCACCACAACCGGCATTTCATCGCTGAAAGTCAAACATAATAATGTGCTTGGCTATCATGTGGATGTGCGCAACACGCATGGCGAAAAACTGATGCAGGATGACCGGTTCATCCATCGTCAGACAACAGCGCAGTCAGTACGTTTCACAACTACCGAACTGGCGGAACTTGAACGGGACATGTCCTCGGCGGCGGATCGCGCGCTGGCACGTGAACTTGATATTTTCGAAAGATTGCGCGCCATGGTGCTGGCGCGTGCAGAGGCGCTGTCCGGTGCGGCGGCGGCATTGGCCCAGCTCGATGTTGCGATTGCCGCAGCGGTGATGGCCACAAGCCGCCATTATTGCCGGCCGGATATCAGCGATGGTGTTTGTTTCAACATTGAAAAGGGGCGGCACACGGTTGTAGAGACCATGCTGCCTGCCGGTGACAGTTTCATTCCAAATGACTGCCAGCTTGGTGATAGTGGTGATATCTGGCTGATCACCGGCCCCAACATGGCCGGTAAATCAACCTTTCTGCGGCAGAATGCACATATCGCCATCATGGCGCAGGCGGGCCTGTTTGTACCGGCCGAAAGCGCGCGGATTGGTGTGATTGACCGTCTCTTCAGTCGCGTCGGTGCGGCCGATGACCTGGCGCGCGGCAGATCCACTTTCATGGTGGAAATGGTCGAGACAGCCGCCATCCTGAACCGTGCCACGGAACGGTCCTTTGTCATCCTTGACGAGATCGGCCGCGGGACCGCCACCTATGACGGGCTGTCCATCGCCTGGGCTTCGCTGGAACATCTGCATGAAAGCAACCGTTGCCGCACATTGTTTGCCACGCATTATCACGAGCTGACCAACCTGCGCACCAGCCTTGAACGCCTGTCCTGCCATTCGATGAAGGTGCGCGAATGGGAGGGAGAGATCATCTTTCTGCATCAGGTTGTCGACGGGGCGGCCGACCGGTCCTACGGGGTGCATGTGGCACGGCTCGCCGGTCTGCCCGCGATGGTCATCAGCCGGGCGCAGGCGCTCTTGAGTGAAATGGAAGCAGGAGGTCATGGTGTCATTGATGCTGGCAAGCTTTCAGCGGACCTGCCGCTTTTCGACCATGATTTTACGGCAGATATACCACCATCCGCACCCGGGGACAGGTTAAGGATGCGTCTGGAAGAGATCAATCCGGACCTGATGGCGCCGCGCGACGCGCTGGAAATACTCTACGAACTTCGGGCGCTGCTTGCCGATGAGGCAGATGGCGGCTGACAGGATAAAGGCGAGATGTCGACAGAAAGCGAAAACCAACACACAAGGCCAAGGGCCTGGCGGCGATGGATCGACCCGCTGGGTGCGGCTGTCGACCAGGGCGTTGCGCCACTGGATGTGCTGGCTTTTGAGGACAGCCTGTCAGCTATGGCAGGTGCCAGCGATGCGGCATTCGCCAAACAGCTCCTTGCCACGACCAAGGCAGCGCACCAGGACATGCGGCAGAATCTGCAGGACGCGCTTTCACAGTCAGGGGACGGCGCGGTCTATGTTGGTCGTCATTCATGGGGAATGGACCTTCTCCTCGGCACGGTAATGCGAACATTATGCACTCGTCATGGGGCTGAAGATGTGGCGCTGATTGCTGTCGGGGGGTATGGGCGCGGGGAGTTGGCACCAAATTCTGATATCGACCTTCTGTTTCTGACGGAAAAAGACAGCGCCAGCGCTGCGGATGTAGTTGTCGAGCAGATGCTGTATCTGTTGTGGGATCTGGGGCTGAAGGTTGGCCACGCCAAACGCACCGTTACGGCAACAATGCGCGCTGCGCGTGAGGACCACACCATTCTCACAGGCCTTCTCGAAATGCGCCTGATTGAGGGAAACAAGCGCATATGGGGCAATCTCGGGCGCGCCTTTCGACGCGAGGCAGGGCGCATAAAGCCGGCCGAGTTTGCAGCCCTCAAGCTGGGTGAACGTGACACGAGACACAAGAGGCATGGCAACACGCGTTATGTTGTTGAGCCCAATATCAAGGAGGGCAAGGGCGGGCTTCGCGACCTCCATACATTGTTCTGGATTGCCAAATTTGCCTATCGTGCAGACAGCATCATCGCGCTGGTGGAAAAGGGCGTCCTGCGCGAGAGCGAGGCGCGAAGGTTCGCGGCGGCACAGCGGTTTCTGTGGACTGTTCGCTGCCATATCCATCTGCACCGGGGACGCCCCGATGAAAGGCTGGATTTCGAGGCGCAGATGACCATTGCGCCGCTGATGGGGTTTGCCGACCGTTCCGGCATGCGGGCAGTCGAGCGCTTCATGAAGCGCTATTATCTGGCGGCGCTGGATGTCGGCAATCTGACGCGGATCATGTGCGCAGCCATGGAAATGGATTTTCGTCAGCGGCGGACAAGATGGCGTGAGGATTTTCGGTTTGGCCAGTCATTTGGCCCCTTCACCATTCGGGCCGGCCGGATCAATCTTGACCAGGCACTGATGTTTCGCGATGACCCGTTGCGGATGCTGACCCTGTTCGAGCTTGCGCTGCAACAGAATGCCGATATTCACCCGCAAGCGTTGCAGCGGCTGACCCGCGGGCTGCCGGCGCTTGGTGCTGCCACCCGGTCCAACCCCGAGGCATCCGAAAAATTTTTGAACATCCTGACGTCAAAGCATAATCCCGAACGGGTTTTGCGCCTGATGAATGAAAGCGGTGTGCTGGGACGATATCTGCCGGATTTCGGGCGCATCGTGGCGATGATGCAATTTGACATGTATCACAGCTTTACCGTCGACGAGCACACCATCCAGGTGATCGGCATCCTGCACGATATCGAAACAGGCCAGCTGGCTGAAACCGCACCTGTTGCCAGCGCCGTTATGCCGGAAATCGAATCCCGGCGGACCCTTTTCGTTGCCGCCCTGCTGCATGATATCGCCAAAGGGCGGGGTGGTGATCACTCGATTCTGGGTGCCGAGCTGGCGCAGGAGCTGTGTCCGCGCCTCGGTCTGTCGCCGGAAGAAACGGAAACAGTGAGCTGGCTGGTGCGCCATCATTTGCTGATGAGCAAGACCGCCTTCCGTTATGATCTGAACGATCCAAAAACCATTGCCGACTTTGCGGATATTGTGCAGTCGCCGGAGCGGCTTAAGCTGCTGCTGGTGCTGACAGTGGCTGATATTCGCGGCGTTGGCCCGACCACCTGGAATGGCTGGAAAGCGGCCCTGATGCGTGAGCTGTATTTTCAGACGGATGCGGTTTTGCGCGGCGCTGATGCGGGCGCCATTGCGTTGCACACAGCAGAAGATGCACAACAGGCAGCCTTTGCTGCGCTTGACGGTTGGAGTGAGGCAGCTTTCACAACACATAGCAGCAATCTGCCGCGCGCCTACTGGACCGGTTTTGATACCGAAATGCATGTACGCCATGCCGAACTCAGCCGGCAGTTCAGCCAGCTTGATGAACCGCTTCTCATTGACTTCCGTCAGGATCCGGCGCGCAAAGTCACGGAATTGACAGTTCTGTCGATCGATGATGCTGGCCTGTTTTCACGCATTGCCGGTGCCGTTGCCGGTCATGGTCTGAATATTGCCGGTGCCAGAATCACGACCTGTTCTGATGGTTCGGTGCTGGATGTCTTCATGCTGCAGACAGCGGGTAACGAGATGGTGGCGGATGCGGGGCTGCTGGACAGGCTGCGGGCCAGCCTTACGCGCGCGGCGACCGGCACATTGCGCCCGCAAGCGGCCCTGCGCGAGAGATGGCAGAGTCTTCCCGAAAGGGTGCGTCACTTGCCGGTGCCGTCGCGGGTCATCCTGTCCAACAAGATCAGTTCGACACATACGGTTGTCGAGGTGAATGGACGTGATTTTCCTGGCCTGCTTTACCGCATCACCAGGGTGTTGGCGGATCTGGGCCTGCAAATCCAGACTGCCACGGTATCGACTTATGGCGAACGCGTTGTCGATGTTTTCTATGTGAAAGATCTGTATGGTCTGCAGGTGCATAATGAGGCGCGCCTCGAGGTGATCCGGTCGCGCCTGCTGGGGGTGTTTGATCATGTGAACGAGGCTGCGGAATGAGAGCGATGTCTCTTGCTGCGGCCTTTCGCCGGATTAGCGGTCTGACCGGCATCAGCCGTATTCTTGGGTTCCTTCGTGATGTGGCTTTTGCTGCGTTTCTGGGGGCCGGCCCGGCGGCGGATGCTTTCCTTGT
>CEOC01004411.1_pt1 | contig 11506 bp, 8 predicted proteins | sample 356191 | NCBI WGS metagenome assembly CEOC01 (sample SAMEA2619952, study PRJEB7988) | marine metagenome | biome: marine biome (ENVO:00000447); feature: deep chlorophyll maximum layer (ENVO:xxxxxxxx); material: "saline water (ENVO:00002010), including plankton (ENVO:xxxxxxxx)" | depth 17 m
TTGGCTCTTCCATATTCCCTGGTTTTTGAACTAACTACTTTTCCACCATATTTTTTAACTAAAAACTGAGCTCCATAACATATTCCAAGAATAGGAATTTTTGAGTCTATTGACTCTAACTCAGGTGATGGTGCATCACTTTGATTAACTGAGCACGGACTACCAGAAAGAATTACAGAATTAAAATTGTAATTTTTTGGAATTTTGTTGAAAGGGTGAATTTCACAATATACATTTAATTCTCTAACCCTTCTTGCAATCAATTGTGTATATTGAGAACCAAAATCAAGTATCAGTAAGTTTTTACTCATATACAAATTTAATGAACCCTTTTCAAAAGTTAATGATTACTTTGATTAATTGTTTAATTTATTTTGTTAATTACTAATATTGGATATTAAAAAATCATTATTAATAACATTAGCTGGTCCAACAGCAGTTGGCAAAACAAGGTTATCCATTCAACTAGCCAAAGAGCTAAACACTTCTATTTTCTCGAGTGACAGCAGACAGTTTTACAGAGAAATATCTATAGGTACTGCCAAGCCAAATATTGAGGAATTAACAGCTGTAAAACATTTTTTTATTAATAATAAATCTATTCATGATATTTATTCCGCAGGAGATTATGAAAATGAAATTATTTTTGAATTAGAAATGTTTTTTAAACAAAAAGAAATTGCTTTTTTAGTGGGTGGTTCAGGAATGTATATAGATGCTGTTGTAAAAGGCTTAGATAATTTACCAAAAGATTTGAATATTAGAGAGGAGCTTAACAATAGGTTAAAAAAAGATGGCATTGTTGTTCTTCAAAATGAATTAAAGAAACTTGATCCTGTACATTATAAAAATATTGATACTCTTAATCCACAAAGAATTATAAGATCTTTAGAGGTGTGCATAATAACTGGAAAACCCTATTCTTCATTTTTATCAAATTCGACAAAAAAAAGGTCATTTAGTAATTTAAAGTTTTTATTATTCCTTGATAAAGAAATTTTATACAACAATATTAACTTAAGGGTTGATAAAATGATTAAAGATGGGCTTATAGAAGAAGTTGAAAGCTTAAAAAACTTGAAAAATCTTAATGCATTAAACACAGTTGGCTACAAAGAGATATTTAACTATTTAAATGGAAAAACAGATAAAAAATCTGCTATTGAACAGATAAAAACAAACACTAAAAAATACTCTAAGAGACAAATGACATGGTTCAAAAAAGATCCTAGTTATCAATGGATAAATAATACTGATATAGAAAAATCTAGAAAGAGTATTCTTAAAAAAATTAAGGAATTTAAATATGATTAATTTATATTGGAGATCTTAAATGATTATGGATATTTGGTCAGATTTTAATAAATGTTCATCCAAGGATTGGGAAGAAAAGGTGCTCATTGACTTTAAGGACAAAGTCATTGGGGATTTTTATTGGAAAACAGAGTACGGAAAAATTAATCCATTTTTAATAAAAAATGAATCAATTCTTAATGAAAAAAGTCAAGAATTTAATGAAATAAGGTGGAGATTTGATGATGAAAATAAATTAAACTCACAAATCTTAAATAGATTAAAAGATGGAGTAAACAGCATTTATATTGATAAAATTAATTTTAGCCAATCAATATTTGATAATGTAATGTGTTCTATCATTCAAAATCATGTAAAATTAAGTCCAAAAACCATTCGTTCAGAAATAGAATTATGGAATAATTGGGGAAAAAAAGAAATCCAAGGTTCATTAAGAATGGATCCTTTAGAAAATATTTTAGAAAATTTTAGTTCATCAAATCTACAAGATCAATTTATTTCCTATAGAAATTTTAATTCTATAATAAAAAATAAAGAACTAAAATGTCTTTATATTAATGGAGAAGTTTATTCAAAAAATTTTAATGACTTTTCCAATGAAATAGCTTTTTTAGCTGCTCATTTTAATGAGATTGTTGAGTACCATTTATCTAATAAAATTGATTTACCAAGGAAAGTTATGATTCAAATATTTTTAGGAAATAGTTTTTTGGAGTCCATCTCTAAAATCAAAGCAATTAGATGCATAATAAATCAAATTATAAGAACTCATGGTCTTAAAATGAATCTATATATTGAGACGTCACCTAATCCTGAAATATTAAATCAAAAAGAATTTGATTTTAGATTAATGTCTATATCCTCTACTGTACTGTCATCTTTATTAGGAGGAGCAAATTCCTTCGAAATGTCTAATTCCCTTTTAGATTCCGATGAAGACTATTGGAAAAAAATAATGATAAATATTCCATTGATCTTAACAGAGGAAAGTCAAGTCAAACATGATATGTCTAAAGGTGCACATATGATAGAACAAATTGCTAAAAAAATGGCTCACACTTCTTGGGGAATTTTTAAAGAGATTGAAAACAAAAACGGTTTAATTAAACTTATCGATAATAAAGAGCATACTAATTACTATAGATCAAAATGAGTAGAAAATCTTTTGAACATATCGATTTTAATTCCATTACTAATGATTCATCAGGATTTAGTCATGAAAATTTTGTGGCAGGAATAGCTCCATTTTTAAAAGGTCCCTATTCTACTATGTATTTATCGAGACCCTGGACAATTAGGCAATATGCTGGTTTTTCAACTGCTGAAAAATCTAATCAATTTTATAGGGAAAATTTAAAAGCTGGTCAAAAAGGGCTTTCTGTTGCTTTTGATTTACCTACACATAGAGGGTATGATTCAGATCACAAAAGAGTTTCTGCAGATGTGGGTAAAGCAGGAGTTGCAATTGATACAGTAGAGGACATGAAAATTTTATTTAATAATATCCCTTTAGATAAAATGTCTGTATCAATGACAATGAATGGCGCGGTATTGCCTATAATGGCTTTTTATATTGTTGCAGCTTTGGAAAAAGGGGTGAAATTGAATTCACTTACTGGTACAATTCAAAATGACATTTTAAAAGAGTTTATGGTCCGAAATACCTATATATATCCTCCTAAAGAAAGCATGAGAATTATCGGTGATATTTTCAAGTTTACTTCTAAAAACATGCCTAAATTCAATCCTATTAGTATTTCCGGTTATCATATGCATGAAGCTGGAGCTAATGCTGAAATTGAATTAGCATACACATTAGCTAATGGTTTAGAATATGTTAAAAAAGGAATTGAAGTTGGTTTAAAAATTGATGAATTTGCTCCAAGACTATCTTTCTTTTGGGGAATTGGAATGAATCCCATGCAAGAAATTGCTAAAATGAGAGCAGGACGAATGTTATGGGCAAAAATTATTAATAAATTCAATCCCAAAAATCCTAAATCGTTGATGCTAAGAGCTCATTGTCAGACATCTGGTTGGAGTTTATCTGAAAAAGATCCATATAATAATATATCTAGAACATATGTAGAGGCAATGGCTGCTGTTTTAGGAGGAACACAATCTCTTCATACTAATTCATTAGACGAAGCCATTGCATTACCTAGTAAAAATGCAGCAAGAATTGCTAGAAATACTCAGTTATTTATTCAAAATGAAACCAATATATGTAAATCTATAGATGCACTTGGTGGATCCCATTATTTAGAACAATTAACTTCTGATATAGCCAAAAAATCATGGAAGCTCATTGAGGAAGTTGATTCTCAAGGAGGAATGATTAAAGCTATTGAATTAGGAATACCAAAAATGAGAATTGAACAAGCAGCTGCAAAAAGACAAGCGAATATTGATAGTGGAAAAGAAATAATTATTGGATTAAATGCCTATGAATCAAATGAGAACAGAGATATAGATACTTTGGTGATTGATAATAAAAAAGTAAAGCACAGTCAAATAAAGCGTCTAAATAAGGTCAAGTCTGAAAGAAATTCAGATGAAGTAAAAAAAATATTATTAAAAATCTCTAATTCAGCAAAATCTAAAAATGGCAATTTATTAGAATTATCTATTCAGGCTGCAAAAGCAAGAGCAACATTAGGAGAAATATCAAGTGCACTTGAAAAAGAATTTGGAAGATATAAAGCTACAGTAAGAACAATTTCTGGCGTATATTCGAATGAAATTATGCAAGATCAAAAATATATTAAAGCTTTATCACTGGCTAAAAAGTTTGAATCTATAGTTGGAAGGAGACCAAGAATAATGGTTTCTAAAATGGGTCAAGATGGACATGATAGAGGGGCTAAAGTGGTAGCTACTTCATTTGCTGATATTGGCTTTGATGTAGATATAGGCCCATTATTTCAAACTGCAAAAGAAGTTGCTAAAGGCGCTGTAGAAAATGATGTTCACATTATTGGAGTTTCTTCTTTAGCAGCAGGACATCTTACGCTAGTACCTGAACTATTACAAGAATTAAAACTCCTCAAAAGAGAAGATATTATGATTATTATTGGTGGAGTCATTCCAAAAAAAGATTATGATGTACTTTTTAAAATGGGAGTTGCTGCTGTTTTTGGTCCTGGAACAATTATAGCTGAGGCTGCTCAAGAAATTATTCAAATAATGATAAATGGCTTTACAAAAGATGAGTTCTAATAATTCAAAAAAAACAATATTAAAAAAATTAGAATATCCTGAAAAAATACTGATTATTTTAAGAGAAGCTATTGGAGGAAATCAAGAATTTAGAGATTTTTTATTTAGGAGTCAATACAAAGAATTAGGTTTTTTTTGCTACGCATTACTAAATGACGTAAAATCTAGAAAATGGCTCTTAGAAAATCAATTTGCCCATTTATTAGCAACAATTGAAGGAATCGAAGGAAAAGAGTCTGCATTAATGTGGCTTAAAAAAAATGGGTTTGATTTATTATTTCACTTTGCTAGAAGCGCTGATTCATGGGAAGATTCTCAAATTTGGTTACAAAAGAAAGATAAATTACTTTATTCTTTGTCTCTCAAAATTGAGTATGTAAAAGATGAAATTGATCTCAAAAATGAAGATCCACATAAAATTAATCCTTAAGGGATTAATGAAGGATTTCTATAATTTCTCCAGCCTCTATTAAGTCTTTTGCTACAGAATCTTTTTCTGCTTGGTCAATAGCTTCTTCAACTTCTTCTACTGTCTTAGGTTCAGTGGTATGGTCATTATGAGTTGAATCTGAAGAATGAGTTTCTAAATCCTGGCTAGAACTATCTCCCATAGTCATGTAGAAACCTGTACCTCCTCCAGCCAATGCAATAACTAATCCCAATACAATAAATAATTTCTTTTTACTTTTTTTAGGTTTTACCTCATCTTCTATTGGATTACTTACATCATCTTTAGCAATATCTTCGCTAATTTCAGCAGGTTTTGAACTGGTCTTTTTAGAAGAAACTATTTCTTTAACTTTTAATTTCTCAGGACCTCCCTTAGTATAAATTTGTTCAAGTCTGTTCATAACAGCATCTTCATCGTTTCTAAAAGCTCTAGCTATTCTTTTTGCTAAATAGAGACGATCTGGATCGTGTTTCATGAAAAAATTTTGAAGTCTAACTAAATATGACATAATTGAAGATTTTTTTAAATATATAAAAACTTAAATAAACTTAGAGGAAAGAATTTAATTATTTCAATAGGATAATTTGATTGAATATCCAGAATGTCTTCTAATATTGAATACTAAATCATTATCAAATAATAAATACTGACCTTTAATTCCCAATAATTTCTCTTCAATTATTGGATTTTTGTCTAAAGTTAAAGATTTGACTTTTAAAGGGTATTTAATAACTGGAAAGTTGATAAAATGTATTTTTTCATCATGTACTAAATATTTTTTTAAGTTATTATCAAGTTTCTTAATCAATTCATCTCTAATTATTTCTAAAGAATCATTATTTAATTCATTTTGGAGCATTTTACGCCAATTAGTTTTATCGCTTATATGTTTTTTAAGAGATATTTCTATTAATCCAGCTGCTTGTCGATAAGGAGTTCTAGCAATAACTAAAGCTTCTACAGCTCCCTGATCTATCCACCTTGTTGGAATTTGAGAATCTTTTGTAACACCCACTTTATTACCCGCAGTTTTAGATAAATAAACAATGTGAGGTTGCATATGATGTTTCATTTCCCAGTCATAATCTCTAAGTGCAATACCTTCATGAATTTTACTCAATTCTGGTCTAATAATACTTTCTACAGCTAAAGGTGATTCTTTAAATGCATCATAAGACATTCCTTCACCATATGTTTTTCTAATTTTTTTTCCTGTTACAATACAATTAATATCTCCAGAATAAGAAATATTAATAGTAGATCCAATAAATTGGTTTAATTCTATGGAATATTTTGAATCTAGATTATTATATAAAGGAAGTTCATAGTGAACTTCGTCTTTAAGAGAAGAAGACATTTTCCTGATATTACCAATAAAATTCATTTTAAAAAATAAATTATAAAGAATCTAGTTGCTTTTTGATTCTAGAATAATTATCCATATCATCTAAATTAAAATACAAACTCTTAAGAACAGTAAGGGTCGATTTATCAGATGGGGAAAGTGAAAGAACTTTTTCTAATAATGGAATGGCTTTTTTAAGCATTTCATTAGCACTTTTCATTTCTTTATCGTATTTCTCACCAGAATAATCTCCGGCAACAGACTTTGCAGTTATGGATTGATTGTAATATAATGCTCCCAAATTATAATAAGCATCAACATAGTTATCATCTAATTCAATAGCTTTTTTATATCCATTAATTGCTTTATTCATATAGGTAAAAGCAACATCATGTTTATTTTCTTTGTGGTATTTATTTGATATATTATCATATGTAACTCCAACATTAAAATGAAGAACCTTATTAGTTGGGTCAGATTCTATAGCATTTTCTAATGCTTGTTGTGCCTTTACATTATCTCCTTTCGAATACCAGTAATTAAATTCTTCAATATTTAAAATATAATCTTTTGGAAACCTTTGTTTTCCTTCATCAATAACATTTAAAATCTTTTCTTCATTTTTAACTTCTTCAGCATTTAAAACTCTTATCATAGATTGATACATCTCTGCACCATTACCATAATTTACATCTGCACACATTTTATAATATTTATAAGCCTCATTGGTATTTTTCATTTTCTCAGCTGATAATGCAGCATTAATCATCGCTAGAGTGTCTGTTAAACTGAGAACGTTATACATTTCTAAACCCATTTTAAAGGAATTAAAAGCGCCAGAGTAATTTTTTTTCTGAAAACAATCGACTCCATTATTTATGGATAGATTTCTGTAAATATTAATTTTATTATTAATATCCGATTTCCATTGATTCTTAATATCTAACTCTAAACATTTTGAAAAAGATCCAAAAGTAGCTTCGTTCATTTCTGACTCTCCGACTGCAATTACATTTTTTAAAATTTCAGCATCATAATTAGATAACATCCAATAATCTAAATAAATTGCACCTCTGTAATAATACATTTTAGTTTCATCTTTAGACTTTGTAAATGGTGTTGTGGTTTGTTTTAAATAAGATTCATCAATTGCCTTTTTAGCTTTGAGTAAAATAGATTTATTTTTACTTAACTGGATAGACCTTAATGTGGAATCAGGAATGGAAACCCATGAACCATTATAATTATTTCTAAATTCTGTTGCAGCTTCCGTTAATTGTAATTTTTGTCCAAAATTATATGAAATTAAAATACTTAATATTCCAAAAATTATATACTTTTTCATAATTATTTAGTTATTCGTTATCGTTTGATTTAGCCTCATTTGATTCATTATTGTTATCTAATATATCGATATCTTCATCATCCTTCTCTACTTTTGCAACTGCAGCAATTTGATCTTTACCTTTTAAATTAATCAATTTTACTCCTTGAGTAGCTCTTCCTTGAGTTCTTATATCAGCAACGTGCATTCTTATAGTCAAACCAGATTTGTTTATAATCATCAAATCATCGTCATCAGTAACAGATTTAATAGCAATTAAATTACCTGTTTTTTCTGTTACATTCAAAGTTTTAACCCCTTTACCTCCTCTATTAGTAACTCTGTAAATAGGTTCATTAGTTTCAGGGTCATTTAAAAGAGTTCTTTTTCCATAACCATTTTCAGAAACTACCATGATTGTCCTTGAGAAATCTTGTGCACAAACCATGCCAATAACTTCATCACTACCAACTAATGTAATCCCTCTAACACCTGATGCAGTTCTTCCCATGGATCTAACTTTAGATTCATTAAACCTTATTGCTCTTCCTGATTTGATAGCCATTAATATTTCACTTTCACCGTTTGTTAATTTCGCTTCTAATAACTCATCACCTTCTCTTATACCTATGGCATTGATTCCATTAGTTCTAGGTCTTGAATACGCTTCTAAACTGGTTTTCTTAATGACTCCTTTTTTTGTACACATGATTATGTAATTGTTAGATGTGTATTCTTCATCTTTTATATCTTTTACAACCACATAAGCTTTGACCTTATCGTCTTGTTCAATATTTATCAAATTTTGAATGGCTCTACCTTTAGCAGCTTTATTACCTTCAGGAACTTCAAAAATTCTCATCCAGAAGCACTTACCTTTTTCAGTAAATATCAAAAGCCAATTGTGATTAGTAGCTACAAATAGTTCTTGTAAAAAATCTTTATCTCTTGTAGCAGACCCTTTAGAGCCAACTCCTCCTCTATTCTGAACTTTATATTCATTTAAACTTGTTCTTTTTATATAACCAGCATGAGAAATGGTAATAGCAACTTCTTCGTTAGGAATTAAATCCTCAATTTTCATCTCGTTAGCTGAATATTCTATATTAGATCTTCTTATATCTCCATATTTATCTTTAACTTCATTTAGTTCTGTTTTAATAATATCCATTCTTCTATCTTCTCTATCTAGTATATCTTTAAGATCTTTTATAACCTTTAGTAGGTCATCATATTCGGCTCTAAGTTTATTTTGTTCAAGACCTGTTAATTGTCTCAACCTCATTTCTACAATAGCCTTAGATTGAACATCAGAGAGTTTAAACTTGCTCATCAATTTTTCTCTGGCCTCATCTGGACTTTTGGAACCTCTAATTAAAGCTATTACTTCATCAATATTATCTGATGCAATTATTAAACCTTCAAGAATATGAGCTCTATCTTCAGCTTTTTTCAATTCAAATTTCGACCTTCTAACAACTACTTCATGTCTATGGTCAACAAAATGAACGATTAAATCTTTTAAATTTAAAACAACAGGTCTACCTTTTACAAGAGCTATATTATTGACTGAAAATGAGGTTTGTAAGGATGTATACTTAAATAATTTATTTAACACAACATTTGGAATAGCATCTCTTTTTATTTCATAGACAATTCGCATTCCTTTTCTATCTGATTCGTCTCTTATTTCTGAAATACCTTCTATTTTACCTTCATTAACCAAAGAAGCAGTTTTTTGGATCATATCTGCTTTATTTACCTGATAAGGTATTTCAGACACTATAATAGCCTCTCTATTCTCTCTTATCTCTTCAATCATAGCTTTTCCTCGCATTACAATTCTACCCTTACCTTCATGAAAAGCATTTTTAACTCCTTCGTACCCATATATAGTTCCACCAGTAGGAAAATCAGGTGCTTTGATAAATTCCATTAAACCATCAATGTCAATATCTTTATTGTTAATATATGCTATAGTACCATCAATAACTTCTGACAAATTATGGGGAGCCATATTAGTAGCCATTCCTACTGCGATACCAGAAGATCCATTGACTAGTAGGTTAGGAATCCTAGTTGGAAGAACTGTTGGTTCGGATAAAGAATCATCAAAATTAGCTGAAAAATCTACGGTATCCTTATCTAAATCTGAGAGTAATTCTTCAGCTGCTTTCTTTAATCTTGCTTCAGTATACCTCATAGCTGCAGGACTGTCTCCATCAACTGAACCAAAATTACCTTGTCCATCAACTAATGGATATCTCAAAGACCAGTGTTGAGCCATTCTAACCATGGTGTCATATACAGAGGAATCTCCATGTGGGTGATATTTACCTAATACATCTCCAACAATTCTAGCGGATTTTCTAAAAGAACTATTAGATCTAACACCAAGTTCTAGCATACCAAACAAAACTCTTCTGTGAACCGGTTTTAAACCATCTCTTACATCCGGTAAAGCTCTTGAAACAATTACTGACATTGAATAGTCAATGTAAGCAGTCTTCATTTCATCTTCAATACTAACTGGTATAATTCGTTCACCTCTTTCTTCGCTCATAGAATCAATTTTTTAATTATAACTTATTAATCACGAAAGTATCATTTCTTTACTGACAATAACACTACTAACAATAAAGATTTATCCACAAAATTATGTGCGAAATACAAATATTATGAACAATTAACAAAAATGATGTTGATTATATTTGAAACAGTTGTTTTATTTATGGAAAACAATATTAATTTTGAATGATATGGATGCTAAATTTTCACCAAGAGTTAAAGAAGTAATTAGTTACAGTCGTGAGGAAGCCTTAAGACTAGGACATGATTATATCGGAGTCGAACATTTGCTTTTGGGAATCATAAGAGAAGGTGAAGGAATTGCCATGAGAATGATTACCTCTTCAGGAATCAATTCTAAAGATTTAAGAAAGAAATTAGAATCAAAGTTAGATTCTGGGCAACTTACAGAATTAAAAAACTCAGGAAATATCCCATTATTAAAGCAAGCAGAAAAAGTTCTTAAAATCACTTATTTAGAAGCCAAACTTTTTAAAAGCAACATGATTGGGACTGAACATCTTTTACTTTCAATCCTTAAAGAGGATAATAATATTGCTTCATCTATACTTAAAGAATATAATTTAAATTACGAATCTGTTAAAGAAGAACTGGATATAATGACAGAGTCAGGTTACAAGCCTGAAATATATCCAGAATCTAAAATGCCAGAATCGGCTGATGAAAATGATGAGGAAAAAGAGGACACTTTCTCTTCCTCAAGTTCATCTAAAAAAACATCTGATAGTAAGTCTAAGACACCTGTATTAGACAATTTTGGAAGAGACTTAACTAAATTTGCTGAAGATGATAAGCTTGATCCAATTGTTGGTCGTGAAAAGGAAATCGAAAGAGTTTCTCAAATTCTCTCTAGAAGAAAAAAGAACAACCCCTTACTCATAGGTGAACCCGGTGTAGGTAAATCTGCAATTGCTGAAGGACTTGCTCTTAGGATAACAGAAAGAAATGTCTCTAGAGTGCTTTTCAATAAAAGAATAATTTCTCTCGACTTAGCCTCTTTAGTGGCTGGTACCAAGTATAGAGGGCAATTTGAAGAAAGAATGAAAGCAGTTATGAATGAATTGGAAAAATCTCCAGACATTATACTCTTTATTGATGAAATTCATACCATTGTTGGTGCTGGTGGAGCTTCTGGATCCTTAGATGCTTCTAACATGTTTAAACCTGCCTTAGCCAGAGGTGATATTCAATGTATTGGAGCAACTACTTTAGATGAATATAGACAATTTATAGAGAAAGATGGTGCTTTAGAAAGACGTTTTCA
>CEOC01090885.1_pt1 | contig 11503 bp, 11 predicted proteins | sample 356191 | NCBI WGS metagenome assembly CEOC01 (sample SAMEA2619952, study PRJEB7988) | marine metagenome | biome: marine biome (ENVO:00000447); feature: deep chlorophyll maximum layer (ENVO:xxxxxxxx); material: "saline water (ENVO:00002010), including plankton (ENVO:xxxxxxxx)" | depth 17 m
AGATCATGCCTGTAGTAGAATCAGTTAGAGAGATATCTGATATACCAGTTTCTATCGATACCAGAAGCGCCGATGTAATCAAAAGTTTGGTTAAATATAAAATAGACATAGTTAATGATATATCGTCACTTGAAGACGATGCTATGTTGGAAATTATTCGAGAAAATAATTTATCAATTTCATTAATGCATATGCAGGGCACACCGAAGAATATGCAAGATAATCCTAAATATATCAATGTTGTTGAAGATATTTTTAAATATTTGAGTGATAAGGTAGATTTATGCCTAAAATCAGGAATTAGTAAGGATAGAATTATTATTGACCCTGGCTTTGGTTTTGGAAAGACACTAGAACATAACTACACTATACTCAATCAGCTCGAGAAGTTTTCACAAATTGGGTGTAGAGTCTTGTCTGGTATATCTCGAAAAAGTATGATCGGAAATGTAATCAATAAGCCAGCATCAGAGAGGTTATACGGATCATTAGCTGCTACGGTTTTGGCGATTAGGAATAAAGCTAGTATTTTACGAGTTCATGATGTGAGAGAAACTAGAATATTATTAAACTTTAAGGATCTAATAGTTAGATAATCATGACTTTGTTTGGTACGGATGGTATAAGAGGTAAATTTGGAGTCTTTCCGCTTGATAAAAAAACAATTAGAAAAATTGGACATGCAATTTCAAAGTCTTTTAATGATGACAGAATAAAGAAAATTCTCATTGCACATGATGGACGGGAGTCATGCGAATCTATATTTAGAAATCTTACTGAAGGAATTTTATCACACCATGATTATGAAATAGTATATTTGGATTTGTTACCAACACCAGCTTTGAGTTGTATTCTAGCCAAGACACCATTAAATTCCATAGGAATACAGATTACAGCTTCGCATAATCCGTATACTGATAATGGTATCAAGATTTTTGATAAATTTGGTTTCAAAATAAAATCGTTTCAAGAAAAAGAAATTGAAAAAGTTGTAGATTGTAAATTCGAAGTTCCTAATGATATCAAATTTAAATTTACTCATAAAAATTTTTATCATGAACAATATGTAAGTTCACTCTCTGAACTAATGTCCACAGTTTCCAAACCATCATATAAATTGCATATTGCAGTAGATTGTGCAAATGGTGCTGTTTCTGAAATAGTTTCTGCAATTAAGTGGCCTAAGAATATTTCATTAACTATATTCAATAATTCCCCTAATGGAACCAATATCAATGATAAATGTGGAGCAGTGCATCCGGAGTATTTATCGAATGTTATATCTCAGTTAAATAAAAAAAATGAATCTGATTATATTGATTTTGGTATATGTTTTGATGGAGACGGTGATCGAGCAATTATAATTGATAGTTCAGGGAACGTATTAGACGGTGATGATTTGCTTTATATTTTTGCATCTAACTTAAAAGCAGATACTCATAAGCGGTTGTTAGATAACAATGTGTTACCTGAGGCATCTAATCAAGAAAAGATATTAAATGACTATCTGGGTAGATCTGAGCAGATAAAAGTCGTAGGTACAGTTATGACAAATTATGGTATAAGAAAAAATTTAGATAAACATGATATTAAGTTTCTAGAGACAGATGTTGGTGATAAGAACGTCCTTTATTCATTAATGGCAAATGGTGCATATATAGGATCTGAATCGTCTGGACATATTATTCACCGTGCCTTTGAAATGACTTCAGTACCTATTGGAGATGGAATGGTTACAATGATTAAATTTATTCATTTACTATTTGAGTTGAATAAAAATATGAGTGCAATATATCCTTTTAGTCTGAAGGTTCCCTCGAAGTTAATTAACATTGAAATAGATACTAATTCCGAAGTTCAATTCAAAGAAAAGCATAGAATAATTCTTACTAAAGTGGAAAAAATGCTGAGAAATAATGGTAGAATTCTCATTAGAAAATCTGGCACTCAACCACTAATAAGAGTGCTTATAGAGCATGAATCATCTCAGATATTGAATGATGCAGAAAAATTAATTAGATCAATAAAATAATGACAAAAAAAATAATAGCAGGTAACTGGAAGCAAAATGGAACACTAAAGAGCTCTATCAGTCTGACTAAAAGCATTCTCTCAGCTTTAAAGAATAGTGAGTGTAAAAATGAAATCATAATACTTCCTCCATCTATATATCTTCCTACGATACAAAGTCTTATCAATAAGAGAATTAAAATAGGATCCCAGAATGTCTCTGCTTATGATAATGGCGCATTTACAGGTGAGATATCTGCCACTATGCTAAAAGATTTGAAAATTAATTATTGTCTGGTCGGTCATTCTGAGCGCAGACACATTATCAATGAGAACGAAAACGTTCTAGCTAATAAAGTTTCAAGGCTTCTTGAAAATAATATTAATATCATATACTGCATCGGTGAAACATTAAAAGAGTACAAAGCAAAACAAACAAAATTTATATTGAGACGACAGATTAACAGCCTCGTTAAAAAAAATAAGAGTTCCCTAAAGAATCAATCAAAGAAAATAATTTTAGCTTATGAACCTGTTTGGGCTATAGGTACAGGTTTAGTACCATCGTTATCAGAATTAAGTAATATTTTTTCTTTTATCAGAAATACATTAAACAAAGCTGACAAAAGTTATACATCTATCAAGATTTTATATGGAGGGAGTGTTACACCCGACAATGCGCCAGAACTTATGAAAACAAATCACATGGACGGGCTCCTTGTAGGAGGCGCATCATTGATATCGAAAAAATTTATTGATATTTGCTCCACAATTTGAGATAAATACACAATGCAAACAGCCCTATTAACAATTCACATAATACTTGCAGTAATCTTGATAGTTCTTGTTCTTGTTCAACAAGGTAAAGGTGCTGATGCAGGAGCAGCATTTGGCTCTGGAGCTTCTTCAACTGTGTTTGGCGCTAGAGGCAGTGCAACTTTTCTTAATAAACTAACCACGATAATTGCTCTTAGTTTTTTTGTAACTAGTTTAAGTCTTGCTTATATTTCATCAAATAAAAGTCAAACATCAAAAAGCCTTATCAATGAGACTATAGAAAAGGAAATAGTTGACGACCAAGATAAATTTGATAAACCTTAAGCCGATGTGGTGGAATTGGTAGACACGCTGTCTTGAGGGGGCAGTGGCGAAAGTCGTGCCGGTTCGAGTCCGGCCATCGGCAAGCAAACTAGGGGCTTACCCATCTATCTTTAGATGCTTCATTTATAAAAATATTAGCTCGTCGATGACCCTCTCTCTTAAGATATAGCCAGTCTATTTTATCAATCTCTATATCGATTACAGCAAAGGAGTCACTCTCTTCATTAATAATGTTTTTTGTGAAACTATTATATTTATCGATAGTATTCCCTGGATTGGGATTTTGAAAATAACATTCTTTAGACATTTCGCTCATGTTATTCCATGCTTGCGACGTTCGATGATTATTATGATTGATCACAGCATTACCAAAACATCTAATTTGTATTTTTTTTGCTTTACTGTAAAAAACACAACAAGCTCTAGGATTTGAATTAAGTTCTATTATTTTTTCAGCATGGTAGTTCGAATGAAGTGTAATTATTCCATCTTTTGCGTTATACCCGCGAAGGACTACTGTTCTACCTGCAGGCACTTCTTTAGAAGTACAAAGGGTAAATGTCCTAAAATCTGAATTTCTATTTTTCACTCCCTCAGACAGATGGAAGTCTATACTTTCTCTTACATTTTCTAATGTTTCTAATGTATTTTTTGAGTCCATTTTTAATGTTATGCTAATTAGTATTTGATTATATATAGGATATAATAAGACATGCTTTATGAATACCTGCCAATCTTAATATTTTTAGCACTTGCATTGATTTTTGCCACAGTCATGCTTTCTGCAGGTTTTTTGTTTGGAGGAAGTAATCCTGATGATGAGAAAAACTCACCATATGAATGTGGATTTGAACCATTTGAAGATTCTAGAATGAAATTCGATGTGAGATTTTATCTGGTTGCGATTCTATTTATTATTTTTGATCTTGAAATTGCTTTTCTGTTCCCATGGGCAGTAGTTTTAGATCATATTGGATTAGAGGGTTATTTAGCTATGGCAATATTTATTTTTATTCTTTTGGTTGGATTCATATACGAATGGAAGAAAGGAGCATTAGAGTGGGATTAGAGAACATACAAAGAGATGGATTCGTCCTTGCAGATTCCGAAAGTCTTTTTGACTGGGCAAGAACTGGCTCCCTATGGCCTATGACTTTTGGATTAGCATGTTGTGCTGTTGAAATGATGCATGCTGGCGCATCGAGATATGATTTGGATAGATTCGGTATGTTGTTCAGACCCAGCCCCCGACAATCAGATGTAATGATTGTTGCAGGCACCCTTGTAAACAAAATGGCCCCAGCACTTAGAAAAGTTTATGACCAAATGGCAGATCCAAAATGGGTCATTTCAATGGGATCATGTGCTAATGGTGGCGGGTACTATCACTATTCATACTCTGTGGTCCGTGGTTGCGATAGAATCGTTCCTGTTGATGTATATGTTCCTGGTTGCCCTCCTACTGCAGAAGCTCTTTTGTACGGGATTCTTCAGTTACAAAATAAGATAAGAAATAAGAATAGAATTAAGATTAAGTAATTATGAATAAAATCAGGGAATTACTTAACGACCACATTGTTGATTATATTGAATCAGACATGACTACAATTGTTGTAGACAAATCAAAGTTAAAGAAAACTTTAACATTATTAAAAGATAATAAAGATTTACAATTTACACAACTCATCGATCTTTGTGCTGTCGATTATGTAGAATATGGAAAATCTGAATGGCAAACACGTGAAGCCACGAGTACGGGATATAGTCGAGGAATAAAACCAACCTCTCATAGTAGAATTGATTTTTCAGACGTGACAAATGAGGATGATTATGAGTTGTGCGTTACTTATCACCTATTATCTATAAATCAAAATTTACGAATAAGGGTAAAATGTTTTCTTGATGACAGCTCTCTAATAATACCGTCTGTTACTGATCTATATGCAGCAGCTGATTGGTATGAGAGAGAAGCCTATGACCTATTTGGCGTTCTCTTTGAAGGACATAATGATTTAAGAAGAATTCTTACAGATTATGGTTTTATAGGGCATCCATTTAGAAAGAAATTTCCATTAGTTGGTAATACACAGGTGCGGTATGATCCTGAGCAAAGAAAAGTAATCAATGAACCGGTAGATATTAACCCAAGGACGCTGGTGCCTAAAGTTATCAGGAAGAAGTAGAATGAGCGATTATAAAAACTTTACAATGAATTTTGGACCACAACATCCTGCTGCTCATGGTGTACTGAGATTAATCTTGGAAATGGATGGTGAGGTGATTCGAAGTGCAGACCCACATATTGGTCTTCTTCATAGGGCGACAGAGAAGCTTGCTGAATCTAAACCCTATAACCAAAATATAGGTTACATGGATCGTTTGGATTATGTGTCCATGATGTGCAATGAGCATGCATATGTTTTAGCAATTGAAGACATAATGAAACTCGATATACCGGAGAGAGCAAAATATATCCGAGTTATGTTTGACGAAATTACTAGGATTTTAAACCACCTTTTGTGGTTAGGTGCGCATGCACTCGATATAGGAGCCATGTCTGTATTTTTGTATGCATTTAGGGAAAGAGAAGACTTGATGGATTGTTACGAGGCAGTATCAGGTACCAGAATGCATGCTACGTATTACAGACCAGGAGGCGTTTCAAAAGATTTGCCAAACGTGATGCCTAAATATATGCTTAATAAAAATCAAAATCTTGATGAGGTAGAAAAACTTAATTACAATCGTGAAGGCTCTCTCATAGACTTCATTGATAGCTTTATCGATAGATTTCCAAAAAATGTTGATGAATATGAAAATCTACTCACTGATAATAGAATCTGGAAACAGAGAACTGTAGGTATTGGAGTAGTCTCCCCTGAGAGAGCAGTTGAGCTCGGTTTCACAGGACCCATGCTCCGAGGCTCGGGCGTTGAATGGGATCTCAGAAAAAAACAACCATATGAAATTTATAAACACTTAAATTTTGATATACCTGTTGGGTCAGAGGGAGATTCATATGATCGATACCTTGTTAGGATGCAAGAGATGAGAGAATCCGCAAGAATAATTAAACAATGCTGCGATTGGCTTAAAACTGATAACGGAGAACACATATCATCTAATTATAAAATAGCACCACCTGACAGAGATGATATGAAAGAAAGTATGGAATCTCTTATACATCACTTTAAGTTATTTAGTGAAGGCTATTGTTTGCCAGTTGGAGAAACATATACATGTGTAGAAGCACCTAAAGGTGAATTCGGTATATATCTGATTTCCGATGGCGCTAATAAACCTTACAGGCTGAAAATTAGGGCACCGGGATTTCCTCACTTAGCTTCACTTGATGAAATGGCCAGAGGTCATATGTTATCAGATGTAGTGACAATAATTGGAACACAAGATATTGTGTTTGGAGAGATAGATCGATAATGAATATTTTGCTTTCAGATAAAACAAAAAAGGAAATAGACTCTATCAGAAATAAATTTCCCGATGATAAAAATAAGTCTTCAATTATAGAGTCATTACTTATCATACAACACGAAAATAATGGATATCTTACTAATGAATTAATTGAGTCACTCGCAAACTACCTCAACGTTCAAAAAATAGATGTTTATGAAGTTGCAACATTTTATTCTATGTTTAGTCTTAAGCCTGTTGGCAAAAATACAATTTCAGTTTGCACAAATGTTTCATGTATGTTGAGAAATTCTGATCAAATCGTTGATTACATAGAGAAAAAACTTAAAGTAAAAATTGGAGAATCAACCAAAGATAATAAATTTTACCTAAAAGATGAAATGGAATGCTTAGCTGCATGTAACGGTGCACCAATGATGCAAGTTAATCATATTAATTATGAGAATTTAACTTATGAAAAGATCGATAAAATTTTAGATGGTATAAAAGATGATTAAGGTATGTACGCAAACATTTGGGCATAAAAACCCATCCTCTATTGAAACGTATATCCAACTGGGTGGATATTCAGCATGGAAGAGAATACTTAATGAGAAAACTCCAAGGTCAGAAATCATAAACATTGTTAAAGAATCTCAACTTAAGGGAAAAGGTGGAGCTGGATTTCTTACTGGATTGAAATGGTCCTTCATAACACCAAATGATTCGCAGAAATATTTAGTATGCAATTCAGATGAGAGTGAACCAGGCACATGCAAGGATAGAGATATATTAAGATATAACCCACACTCTGTAATCGAAGGGATGTTGATAGCTTGCTATGCCATTGGAGCATCAGTCGGATATAATTATTTGAGAGGAGAATTCATTGGTGATCAATGGAAAGTCACCAATAACGCTATTAAAGAGGCGTACGAGAAAAGTCTTATTGGTAAGAATATACTTGAATCTAATATATCAATAGATATTATTCCATTAATTGGAGCTGGAGCTTATATAGTTGGAGAGGAAACAGCTATGCTTGAATCTATTGAAGGCAAGCGAGGTATGCCAAGAATCAAACCACCATTCCCTGCAGTGCAAGGTCTCTATGGTAAGCCTACTATAATAAATAATACCGAAACATTATCATCTATACCGTATATTATTAAAAATGGTATAGATTGGTACAAAAGTCTTGGAGAAGGTGATTCATATGGAGTAAAAATGTTTTGTATGAGTGGACATTTAAACAAACCAAATGTTATCGAAGCTCCTTTGGGAACACCATTTGCAAAATTACTAGAGGCATGCGACGGAGTTTTAGACAATAAAAAACTTAAAGCCGTAATACCTGGCGGGTCTTCTGTTCCTGTCGTTAAAGGTGAAGTTATAATGGATACGCCCATGGACTATGAACCACTAATGAGAATTGGCACAATGCTTGGCTCCGGCGGTGTGATTGTAATGGATGAATCCACATGTATGGTATCTGTTTTGGAGAGAATATCTAGGTTTTATTATGCGGAATCTTGTGGTCAATGCACGCCATGTAGGGAAGGGACTGGCTGGTTATACAAAACATTAGTAAAAATAAGATCTGGGCATGGTAGTCAATCTGATCTAGATTTACTCAATAGGGTTGCAAATCAGATTGAAGGACACTGCATATGTGCTCTTGGAGATGCAGCAGCTATGCCAGTGAAAAGTTTCCTAACAAACTTTTGGAATGAGTTTGAATATTTTGTAGAAAAAAAACAATCAATGATTATTTAAATGCACATATATATAAATGACAAGAAATATGAAGTGAATGAAAATGATACTATCATTCAGGTTGCAGATCGTCACGAAATTCATATTCCTAGATTTTGTTATCACAAAAGATTAAGTATCGTAGCAAGTTGCAGAATGTGTCTTGTTGATGTTGAGGGTGCTAAATATCCACAACCAGCATGCTCAACAATAGTAAGGGATGGAATGAAAGTTAATACAACGAATGCAACCGCTGTACAGGCTCAAAAAAATACTATGGAATTTTTACTTATTAATCATCCTCTTGATTGTCCAATATGTGATCAAGCTGGAGAATGTGAGCTTCAGGACGTCTCGCTTGAGCACGGGGATTATAAATCTTCATATAATGAAATAAAGCGGACTGTAATTGATAAAGACATTGGCGAGCTCGTGAGCACCGAAATGACTAGGTGTATTCATTGTAGTAGATGTGTTAGGTTTGGTGAAGAGGTTGCTGGCATGAAAGAGCTAGGCATGACAGGCAGAGGTGAAGAAACTAAAATTGAGACATTTATAAATCAAGGACTTTCATCTCAACTCTCCGGTAATGTAATTGACTTATGTCCTGTCGGCGCGTTAAATAACAGTCTTTATAAATACAGCGCACGTACTTGGGATTTAAAACAAACTTCCTCTATTTCTTCAAATGATTGCCTTGGTTCAAATATTTATTATCACACTTATAATGATGAGATAAAACGATGTATTCCAAAAGAGGATGATGAAATAAATTTATCATGGTTATCAGATAATGACCGATTTGGTTATGAAGGGATAAAATCAGAAGAACGAGTATTACATCCTTTGATAAGAAAAAGTAATAATCTTGAGAGAACTGATTTTAATACAATTTCTGAATATTTTATTAAATCCCTGAGGCAATATCAAAAAAAATCATGTGGAATTATGTCAGCTCAATCATCATGCGAGGAAATGTTTCTTTTTCAACATTTGCTAAGACAGAATGATGTTGAAAAAATTGATCATAGGTCAATGGAATGTGATTTTAGATATCAAAATAATTTTCCTGCTATTCCATCATTTGATATTAAACTCTCAGACATAAAAAATATTGATAACATTATAATTGTTGGCGCAAACATATCAAAAGAATTTCCTATTTTATCAATTTACTTTAGGGAGGCAATAAAAAACAACTCTACTAGTATATCGTCATTTGCAACTTATGAATTTGAGGAAAACTTCTCACTAAAAAAATTTAATGTTTTAAACAGTCAAGAGCTAGAAGATATCTTTGACAAATCAGTTACCCAAGCAACCATAGATATAGATAAAAAGAAAAACAATCTGATACTAATTGGTCCAGCCATTTCTTATCTGTCAAACTACTCTAATATTCTAAATAATGTTAGTAAGTATGCTGAGTCATTGAATGCAAAGTTGGCGTTGCTTGGTGACCAGGCAAATACATCTGGTGCATGGGCTATGGGAATAGTGCCACATAGATTACCAGGAGGTACTACTATTGATAAATTCAACAAATCAAGCAACTATGAACTATTGAGTGATTCAGAGAATCTTATAGTAATTTATAACCTTGAGCCTGAATATGATTTTTCAGACGATAACAAAATATTAGAAAAATTAAAAAATTCTGATGTGAACATTTTCTTTTCATCGTATATTACTGAATCAATTGAAAAGTATGCAGATGTTGTGTTTCCTTTATCTACCCATGTTGAGTCATGTGGCTCATATTTGAATATAAATAAAAAGTTACAATACTTTAATAAGGTTATTAATCCATTAGGTGAAAGTATGGATGGATCGAATATCTTATTAAAACTATGTAATTCACTTGATAATAACTTAACTTATGATTCTGTCAAAATGAGAGTAAGGGATATACTTGGTCAGATAAATGTAAATGATAATTATATTAGAAATACAAAATTAAACAAAGTTAGTAGTTCAAAATCACTTGAAAAAATTGTCATAAGAAATCCTAATTCATCTAATCCTACTTTGAGAAGGTGTAATTCTTTGTTGAATACTCACGATAATGATGATTTTTTTAGTTTACCATCAGATAAAATATCTTCAGAAAAAGAAAAAATAGTATTAAATGAAAATAATAATAAACTTAAATTTACTATCAAACAAAAAACGCATTCTAAGCCAGCGAATACTGTTCTTATTAAAGTAGGTGGAACACATAAGCATAAGATAGGCGCTTATAATACAGAAGTGGAATTATAATCATGGACATTATTTTTCTTATCATCAACACTGTGATGTCAATATTAACAGTTGTCATCCCTTTATTTTTAATTGTTGCGTATGTTACATATTCTGAAAGAAAAATTATTGGTTTCATGCAATCAAGAATGGGTCCAACAAGAGTAGGCCCATCTGGTCTTCTCCAACCGATAGCTGATGTCCTGAAGTTAGTATCAAAAGAAATAATAATACCAACCAATGCAAGCAAAGGCATCTTTCTTACGGCGCCTATGCTTATGCTCGTACCCTCCTTATTGGTATGGGCCGTCATACCACTATCTGAATTTTTTATCATTTCAAATATTAATGCAGGCCTTCTGTTTATACTTGCTCTTACCTCTTTAAGTGTTTATGGGGTTATTCTTGCTGGTTGGGCATCTAATTCGAAGTATGCCTTTCTTGGCTCCATGAGATCTGCTGCTCAAATAATTGCATATGAGATTGCAATGGGTTTTGCTCTAGTTGGTGTGTTAATGCTATCAGGTAGTTTGAATTTACAAGTTATAATACAAGAACAGTCAGGTTCGATCTTTAACTGGTATTGGCTTCCATTATTTCCATTATTTCTGATTTATTTCATTGCTGGTGTCGCAGAGACTAATCGAGCACCATTTGATGTATCAGAAGGTGAATCTGAAATTGTAGCAGGATTTCATGTTGAATATTCCGGAATGGCATTTGCTATGTTTTTCCTAGCTGAGTACATGAACTTAATCTTAATCAGCATACTATCTAGTATAATGTTTTTTGGAGGTTGGTTATCGCCCTTTCAAGGAACCTTTTTAGATACATATTTCACCTTTGTGCCAGGATTCGCGTGGCTAGCATTAAAAACAATGATTTTTATTTTCGTATTTTTATGGTTGAGAGCGACTCTTCCGAGATATCGATATGATCAAATTATGCGCTTGGGTTGGAAAGTTTTTTTACCAATAACATTCTT
>CEOC01048757.1_pt1 | contig 11501 bp, 9 predicted proteins | sample 356191 | NCBI WGS metagenome assembly CEOC01 (sample SAMEA2619952, study PRJEB7988) | marine metagenome | biome: marine biome (ENVO:00000447); feature: deep chlorophyll maximum layer (ENVO:xxxxxxxx); material: "saline water (ENVO:00002010), including plankton (ENVO:xxxxxxxx)" | depth 17 m
AAAAATGAATCCAATTTTCTTTTTCACGCTATCTTTTTTATGTAAATTGTTTATTCTGAAATTGACTATTTTAATAAATCTATGAGGTAGAGTCTGTGCTTACTCTAAAACTCCTTTTAGATTAGATTTTTTTTAATATTGAACATACGCCCCAAGTTTTTTCCGAAGGTGGGAGTTTGCTCATCCATTCTTCTGAATGTAAAATTTCAAATCCAGTTAAATTGCTGAGATGTAATATATCATCCAAATCGAATGCTTTCAATTTATGAGTTTCGTGAATTTTTGATATTTTTCCATCCGTTAATTCTTCAACAAAGGTTAGATAATTTACATCTACCAGATTTTTTTCTTCAAAACATATTGGCTCAGCAATACGGGTGATTTTAAGTTTACTATTTTCTACTTTCTTTAATCGAAGTTTAGGGCGATATTTCCATACTGCGGGTGCAAACCAAAAATCAAAGATAAAGATGCCTCCCTGCTTTAGTTGTCGGTTAGCATTTCTTAACATGTCTAAAGCCAATTTTTCGGAAGTTTGATAGCTAAATACATGAAAAAGCGAAATGACGGCATCGAAATCATTGGCAATAAAAGTTTTAGTACAGTCACCTTGTGAAAAGAAGAAATTGTCATCTTTATTTTGAATCGCGTAATTTTGGTACCCAAGGTCAATCATTTCCTGACTTCTTTCGATTCCAAATAGATGGTATCCTAGTTTTGCTAGCATTCTTCCATGTATGCCCGATCCTGATCCAAATTCTAAAACCTTTTTTGCCTCAGGCATATATTTTTTAATTAATGATGAAATATATTCAGACTCAGATTTGTAATCTTTGTCATTATATAGGAGATCGTAATATTTTGCATATTTTTTAAAAACCATTAATTTAAATTTTTTTACTTAATAAACTTTAACCTACATCGTCCTCAAATCTATAAGAACTTAATGTTTATTTGAACAATCTTGTGAGGTGATATACGAAGTGCCCCACCTGCTTCTCTGCAGTGTATTCAGTGAGAGTTCTTTTCTGCCCGGCAAGTGCAATTTTTTTAGCTAATTTAGGCTCTTTAATTAAAAATTTTACTTTTGAAATAGCATCTTCTGGGTTTGAGAATGTTACTATTTCAGAATCTGGTTCAAAAATTGAATTAATATCAGACTTATTATCAGTTAACAGGCAACATCCAACACCAGTTGCTTCAAAAAGACGCATGTTGCATGCATAATTTCCAGTATGCTTATTGTGGTAATTAAAAGCTACTTGGTAATTTGACAATGCTTGCAGCATCTTTTGCCCAAAGAGTGCTGGCTTAACTTGTTGAGTGAATTTCTTTCCAAGAGGCCATGGGTTTGGAGGCAAGTTTTCAATTTGCGACCATATTTTGATTCTTTTTAGAGGATATAATTTTTCAACAATTCGGGAAAAATCATGCCTAGCTTTGATAGCAGAATACTTGTACCTTTCAAATCTTTTGGGAACATATACTGTACCGTGTACATCAATATTTTTCTCGATTTCAAAAATCTTACGAAGTAATTCAGTTCTTTTCTTGAAATCGTATGTGCTTACATCTAAATTACCAAAAAAACCAACTCTGTTAATCCGTTTTTCCGGAATTTTAATTTTGTCTAAAACTGCAGGTTCAAAAGAATGTTGAAGAAAGTCTGCAGGTATTTTCCTGTTTCGCAGAGAGTTAACTAGATGCTTCGAATTTGAAAGTGTGAGATCAAAAAATTGAAAGATTTCTTCTTTTCCACAGTCAGCACCGTACCATGCAATTATTTTGGGACGTTTGGGTAAAATACTTATCAACTCTTTCAGGAAACTACTTTTTATGTAACATACTGGTGAAGTGCAGTATAAAATGTCTGGTTCAAATCTCTTAACTTTTTCAAGTCCGATATTGAGGACATCCTCTGTCTCGGTGGTATCTATTTGATTTTCCTTTGCCCACTTCTTTTCCACAGTAGGTAAATTATGTACAAACTCTATAACTTTGAATTTAAGTTTAGTTAGAAGTTCGTTCCATCTAGTGTAGGATGACAAGGCATGCCAACGAATATATTCCATTTGCTCATCAGAAGTTCTTTGGTGAAGTAACGGATTTTCTCTATATATATCTTGTGCATGTTGAGGATAAATTGAACTTAGAATCGCTATTTTCAATTTTTATGCTTAATAGTAAGTAGTAAATTTAAATTCAAATTTTTTTTATCAATGACATACAAACAAAATTACACTCAAAATGTTAAAAAAATCGAGCATTGATAAACCCAGATCAAGACAGCTAAAACTAAGTTGTTTTGTATAAATAATCACTTTCAGAAAATTGATCGATTAAAAAGTAGCCTTCGCTTTCGAGAATATCCTTGGTAATGGTATGGTTTCTTTCTTCAACTAAAATGTATCTAGGTCTATGAATTCTAAAATCGATTCCCATCAAGACTTCATTTTCATAACCCTCCACATCCAAACTAAAGAAATCGATTTGTGGAGAATTAAATTTTTTTAAAACATCTGATAATGTGAATGCGTTTACCGAGACTTTATAACTATGGTTATAACCATGGCACTTTAGACCGCTTGATATATGATTCAATCTCTTTTCATCGGTCATTGATCCTTCAGCAATCGACATTAAACCAGCATAATTGATATCAATTTTTGCATCTTCAAAGTTTTTAGAAACCAGTGCACAATTAAAAGAAAAACAATCTCTATTTTCTGGAATTTTACAAAAATTCTCAAAGATGGGTTCAATCAAGATTCCATTCCAGCCTTTTTCTTTTTCCAGATAATAGGTGTTTGATTGATCAACTCCATCATACGCTCCAGCTTCAACAAAAAATCCATTTCTAAAATCGAGATATTTTTCTAACTTATCATCAATATTATTCAATGCGTGCTTATGATTAGGTGAACTTGATCTTGTTAGTGATCTTTTTATACCACCCAAAATCTTACGAATTTCAATCTTCACATGTATTAAAAGTCCAGTGCTGAATCACTATTTCCAATTTTTTTGCCATATAGTTGATTTAACATCCCATTCTAGTGAGTAACAAAATCCCTGTAAATCCTGTCTTGACCAACCAAGACTATTTATGAATTCAATACCTTCTTCATAATCATTTCGATCCGAATTATCTAATAATATGAATCCACCTTTTTTGACTTTGCGAGATGCAATTTTTAGGCTTTCATTTCTTAGTCTTCCATCAATCGAAATCAGGTCAAAGTATTCATCTTTTTGAGTCGTGATAAAATTTAAGTAAGGGCTTTCATTAAATGAATCATTTTTTAAATCTTTTAAAGCAAGCGTCCACCGATTTTTATAATTAGATGATTGAATTGTTTTTAATTCATTGACCCATTTTGCATGGTGTTCAAGACTAGTTAATGTTCGACAACGTTTGAGGAAAAACAGAGAAGAACCGCCACTTCCAGTTTCAAGTATATTAAAATCTTTTTTAATAATATTATGAAGTTTCAAAATCGTATTATATGGCATCCATGGAAGAGATGCTTTTATTGGACTTAACTTTAGTAATCGGTCTGATACCCAAATTCTAAGGAATAAGGAAAGGTTGAAATTTTCATCACCACTTTTCGTTCGATAAGCTCTGTATTTTAAATCCCTGTACAAAAATAAAGCCTTATTCACCATTAACCTGAGAAATTTGAAAGTCAGAGAATATTTCACCCGTAGGTACTTTATGAACTCTACCAGTACCGTAAAAGTCGCCTGGTATTACATCAAATGTTTGTGCGTTCGATATCCAATCATATGCAGTTTCTTCTTCACCGATAAATACAGTAATAAAATAGGTACCTTCAGGAAAATTAACTTTAGAGAATTCAACTTTTAGGATAAAAGAATCTTCTTTACAGAATGAGAAATTTGTTGATCTAGAATCGACAGTAGTCACTCGCTGTCCTAAATGGTTGGTAACCGCAAAGCGAAAAGACATTGTGTTAAAGTCACATTTTTTATTATGAGTTTCGAATTCGAAAACAAAAGTTACGCACTCACCAATCTTAACAAAAGAGCTTTTACCTAAACTTGATGATTCAATATAAATATTTGAAAGTTTAACAGCGCCATTTCCCTGTCGGTTTTTCCAATCATCATTAGTTTTGTCAGTAATGGTCGATAAACTAAGGTAAAAGTTTACAATTTCTTTAGTTTTCCCAAACTTAGAAAATTCTCCTTTTTCAAGCAGATAGGTTCTGTTGCATAAAGCTTCAATCATGGGTAGTTGGTGGCTAACAAAAATAATGGTTCTACCTTGAAGTGATATATCTTCCATCTTGCCAAGGCACTTTCTCTGGAATGCGGCATCTCCAACTGCAAGCACTTCATCAACAATAAGGATATCTGGATCTAGGTGAGCAGCTACTGCGAAACCTAACCGAACCGTCATACCCGATGAATATCGTTTGATCGGAGTTTCAATAAAATCTTTGACTCCAGCAAAATCGATAATTTCATCAATCTTTGCTTTAACCTCCCTGCGAGTCATTCCAAGAATGGCACCGTTGATATAAATATTTTCACGGCCAGTTAATTCTGGATGAAATCCCGTACCGACTTCCAAAAGCGACGCTACTTTACCTCTTACTTTAACTTGACCTTCAGATGGCTCGGTAATGCGAGAAAGAATTTTTAGAAGAGTGGACTTTCCAGATCCATTAGCACCAATTAATCCAATTACCTCTCCTTTCTTGATTTCGAAATTAAGGTCCTTAAGTGCCCAGAATTCTTGATCATTTATCATGCGGGAATTATCTACATTATTCTGATCAACGGAATGATTGTCGGTTTTAATTTCATTTTTTCGATTCCACCAGCGACTGATATCTTGTCGCAGACTTGTCATGCCAATTGTGCCCAATCTATATTTTTTAGATAAGTTAGTTACTTGAATCGCCAAAGATTCGTCCATCAATTATAAATAATCAACAACCCTTCTTTCAGTCCTCTTAAAAAAATACATCCCAGAAAGCATAAGAAATAAAGCAATAGCACTTGAATTAATAAGAAACTGAAGCGAAAAACTACCTTTTCCCAATAAGGCATATCGAAAGGTTTCGACAATGGGGGCCATTGGGTTAAGGGATACCCAAAATCTGTATTTTTCAGGTACTTCTGATAAGGGATAGATGATGGGAGTTGCATACATTAGTGCCTGAGTGAGAAATCCAGTGATTTGGCTGAAATCTCTATATTTTGCAGTGAGAACAGACATCCATAGTCCAAGTCCAAGCCCCAATAATGCAACCAATGGGATGAGCATTGGAAGAATGATGACTGCCCAGGTCATCTCAAAATCAGCCGTGGTAGGGATGAAAAATTTGTACAAACAAAAATAGCCCAGAAAAAAAAACGCTTGGATGGAAAACCCGAATAAAGCAGAAATACAATTAGCGATAGGATTTATGAGCCGGGGATAGTAGACTTTTTGATAGATAGCGGCATTTGTTGTGAAGATTGATGCGTTGCCTGCAAAGCATACCGAGAAGTAGCTCCAGATAATAAGACCGGAATTGTAAAAGAGTAGGGGAGGCAGTCCTTCAGTCGGTATTTTTGCAAAAGTACCGAATATAAGAGTAAAAACAACCGTGAGGAAGAGTGGTTGTAAAACAAACCAAGCGGGGCCAAGGATTGTTTGTTTGTATTGAGCATAAAAATCACGCCTAACGAGAAGGTAGAGGAGGTCTCGGTACTGCCAGATGCCACTAAAATCAAAACCAGTCCAACCAGTGGAGGGTTTGAGAATTGTAATATTGTCTTTCGTGTTAATTTTTATCTTCCGACAAGTTTTCGGCTTAAGTCCGAACTCGCTTGGTCTGTACTTTTCGTGGCGATGTACCAATCGATCGTTTTTTGTAACCCGTCTGAAAATTTGGTCTGCGGAGACCACTCGAGTAGTTGTTGTGCCAGAGCGTTGCTTGCGACACGATTCAAGGGTCCAGTGGGTTTATCGGTAAGAAGCTTGATGGTGGTACCAGGATTTAGGGTGTCGATTACTTGCTGGGCGCAATCCTTTACTTTGATGCGTTCCATGGTGCCCAAATTTATTGAAGTGCCGTCGTGAATGTTTTCGGCTGCGGCAATGGTGCCAGATACAATATCATCGACATAGGTCCAGTTGCGTATCTGTTCGCCATCGCCCCAAACTTCAAATGGATCAAGTTTCAAATAACCTCTGGCAATCATGGCCATAACAGCATGGTTTTCGGTGCATCTAGGACCATAAACGGTGAAGTAACGACAGGATGCGGTTTGTAGACCGTGTTGTTGATGATATGCCTTGAGGGTCAATTCTGCCATCAGTTTAGCCCAGCCATAAAGATCGTCAGCTTCATAGGGCGGGGTGACCATGTTTTCGTAAAGAAAGACTTCCTTGTTCACATCCATTTGGGCAGAGGTAGGATACACGCAACCGGAGGATGCAAAAATAATCTTTTCAGCTCCATTCTGCTGTGCGTGGCGAAAAACCTGACCATCTAAAATCATGTTGGTGGAGCATTCGACTTGGTGAGAATCTATGTAGCCACGCCCGCCGTGATCGGCCGCCAAATGAAAAACAACCTCCATTCCTTTTGTGGCTTTATCGCAAAAGAAAGGATCAAGTAGGTCGCCTTCGAGGATTTCGCATTCGATTTGTGCAAGGTGGTCTCTTTCTCCGCTTGAGAAGTTTTCGGCAACCCGCACTATTGCTCCTCTCTGTACGAGTTGTTCGCAAAGGTGGGAACCAATGAAGGAAGCTCCTCCGGTTACGAGTACTTTTTTGTTATTCCAATCAATCATGTGGCAATTTCTTTTAGGTTTTGGTCGAAAGGGAAGCTGAGATCTCTTTGATCAGTGCAAAAGCCAAATCGGTGTGCCCATCTGGACTTAAGTGAACGCCGTCAGCCACGAGGGAATCTTGTGCAAAAGACGATTGGTCTTCCCACCAAGCGGGGAAATTGGCGGGTGCAAGCGAAGTGAATTCCGAAATGGTTCCATTTTCTAATTTCAATGGATGAATCGGCAGAAAGTATACTTTTGACCGGGGGAACTTAGTCACAAGCTTTTCAAAAAGCACTGCTTGCGAACGGAATACTTCATCTTGAGGATCGCCATTCAATAGGTCGTTGATGCCAGACTGGGCAATGATAATGTTCGGTTCAAGTGGGATATTCGCCAGTTCGACTAGGTCGACGATTTCGATACTTGTCGCCCCGTTCTGGCAAACAACTTGGTGCTCAATAGAGAGAACGGACCTAATCTTGGTAATGAAACCACGGGGGCGGCCCCCTTCGCAAGTGATGGAGTCTCCTACAAAGAGAACACTGAGTTTTCCCGAGAATGATTGCTTGGAACTATCGGAAAAGCGAATGGAGAAGGAGTCCCAACGAAAATGAAGCATTGCTCCAAGTATTATGCCTAAGCAAAGAAATACACATCCAAGCACCTGAAGAAGGCGTCTTTTTTTAATTAAGATTAACAAGCATCCCAAGGATATAGGCAATAGAGTGGCAAGCATGGGATGAAGACCTAGGAGGATTAGGAATGTATCCCACATTTTTGCGAAAGAAAGGGAATGGCACGAATAATAATGGTGCGGTACCATTTTAGGGGTACCTCAAAGAGAAGGGCAAAGACACCGCAGCAGAGAAAAACTAGAACCGTGGCCTGCTGGTGGCTGGCATTTTTGAGAAACCCACCGACCCAAAGTGCACTGAGAAATGCCATCAACGGGAAATGGATCGCGTAGAGAGAAAAGGAGCATTTTGAGCAGGTGCGAACTAGGGTAGCTATCCGACCGATTGGTTTCATCTCGAGCGTGAACCAGCGGGACAGGGAAAGCAGAAGGATACCCAAGGCTAAAGCAATAGTGAAGTCATCTAGGTATTTTGCGGAGTAAAAGAGCGGAGGAACACCCAAACCCGGGTAATTAGTCGGAGTCCATGAAACCCATCTCGGAGCAAAGGTAGATATTAGAAAATAAAGACTTGAGGCTAGAAGACCCAAAGAAACTAAGGTATTAGGTCTGAGCTTCTTACATCCAAAATAAGAAAGACAACCAACCAACCAACATGGAAAGAGAATGAGAACCTTGGGCCCGGCTATGAGGCAGAATGATAATCCTACCAAAAGTTTACTTTTCAAAGAGGGGAGGAGGGCGATAGCTCCGAATATCAAGTAGTAAAAGAACTCGTATGAAAGAGACCAAAAAGGGCCGTTGGAGCCCGGCCGGATGCTAAAAAACCATGTTTCATGCAAGAAGAGTCCAGATAATAGGTATTTGAGACCGAGGTGATCTGCAGAAAAAATGTTTCCATATGTTTGCTGGTTGATTGATCTGCCGAAATGATCGAGGACTGCACCGAGGCAGAGGGCGGGCAATGCAACGCTCCAGAGTCTTGCTAAGCGGTTGAAGAGGTATTGCTTGAAGTGATAATCCTTTTTCCGATCAATTGACCAAGAAATGACGAAGCCGGAAAGAACGAAAAAAATAATTACATAGTCCTGACCATTTTGCGGACCTATTCCATAAACCTGACCTGAAAAAAACCAATGAAAATTAGTATGACCGAGAAAAACAGCAATGGCTGCAGAAAACCTTAGTAAATCGAGAACAGAGCTTATGACTTTGTCAGTTGTATTCGTCTGTGTCGCAAGGTTAGTTCTTAGAAATAAGATAGCGACCCAATATTAGGAGGGTGATGGAGATTATGATTTTGCCGTGTAGAATCATATTCTTAATTACATTTGGGTTTTTATACCAAAGGATTGAGTTGTTTTCTATTTTGTCGGTTTGATTGTCTTTGGCCAAAGTCTGTTTCATTTAGCATTCTTGTTCTTAAAGCTTAGGCGTTGGTTGACCAAGGACTGAAGTTTGTTGATCGCAGTCTCCTTAGAATCTACATTAGCAAGGGCAAGGGCGAGCATTGTGCCTCCCACATTGCGGCGGCCTTCAAGTGTGGACTGGATGCGTCCATCGAGGCTGTATCCTCCACTGGGGAATCTCGTTTGCGAGTCAGGCAATGCTTTGCTTGGCCAAAAGCATCGAAATACATGAAGGTTTTTTCCGTCTTTGGTGAATTCGTAAGCTTCGAAAGCAATGTTATGACTATCCTTGATAATTGAAATAACTTTGGGTGCTTGGCCAATTGGGGGGCTGACTTGCTGCAGTCCAGTTAACGGAAGACAGGCAGCCGGGGAGTGAGTCGAGAGGACAGCGGTGCATGCACCGCCTGATTCCCAGTTGGCTTCGAAGGCCTGCCAGTACTCCTGGTTTGGGTTGAAGATCATTTCTCGCGAACCGATTTGTTTGGGAATCATTCGACCCCTTTGCTGCCATTGTATCGAATTTGCATCAGAAAAGTGAAGCTGGGCAGTAATTTGATTCGATATTACTTGTTCTTCCACTAATATTTCGGGATCGTTTATGTTGAGGGAAATTTTGGGTAGGCTTTCTAATTTCTCTTCGTAGGCTGAATAATAAAACTCTGAGCCGAAAAATATAAGTGTGACCCATGCAATCGTAAGCACTTGAAAGGGCCATGGGGTCGAAAATCTTATATTTGACCAGTATGAGGGGTTTGTCCCCATGCTTGTAAGAATAATCCCTCCCTTGGCTAATCTTGCCAAAAAGAAGAGGGCCAGAAGGATAAATAGATTTTCAATCCAGCCAACCATGTCATGAAGTGTTGGAAGAACCCAGCTACCAAACTGATAAATAGGCGAATCTAAAATATGGCCTGCTCCGTTGATTTTGACCATCGATAAGCTAAAGGCCCGAACCAAGTTAAAAAGCAAAGCAACCAAGGCCCCCACCAAGACGAAAATAAGACGGTTTATGATCCCAAAACCATAATACGCCCCAAGGAATAATGTGATGACTACGGATGCCTGAAAACCCTGTATACCACTGCAAGCCTGATCAATTCCAATCTGACCGAATTTACCCACATCAATAACGGTACCTTCCAGTTTGGCTTCATGCCCAAGGATTAAAATGATGTCCACAATGATACCAGAAACTTTACCTTGTAGCCATTGGGTGAATTGAAGATCAGTGGCTAGTGGCCAAGGAATAGATAAGAGAAAAAAGAAAAGAGGAAAGAGGACGGTACGGATTCTTTTCCAACCTCCTTGATCATAGGCCCATGATACAACAAGTGCAGTGGTTACCAAGAACAGTGCAAAATTGATTAATCGCCAATCAGAATTTGCCCCACGGATAATCCATAGAGGTAGGAGGGCGATGAGTACAGGTAGTCCAATAATCAGATAAGCTTTCCCCTGGAGAGGGAATGGCTTTGTCTGGGGAGAATCCATTGAGAGTAACTGGTAAGGGGGAGATTTAATCAGGAGATAAAGGCAAAGAAAGGGAATGATATAACCGTGAGAGTATTGGGGGTTGGTGTCCCAGGTGATGGATAGTTGCCAAATCAGTAGTGCCCATGGGCAAACACTTGCGGCAAGATTAAGAAACTTTAATGAATTTTGGACAAACACGACTTTTATAATTAGCCGATTTTAAAGTTAAAAAGCAGTTGGAGACTTTCTTTCTCAGCCAGGTTAAGTTCGTTGGCCTTAACTCCCTGGCTTAGAATCAGAAATTTTTCGGTATCTCCATTTATCTTGAAGACATGAGCAGCGATGATTTTCCACGCTGATCTTACACTTTCCCATTTTCTCCATTCGTTTACCTTACCAAGGGCAACGAGGGCATCTCCAGCCGAATTGTTTTTGAGATGAGCAAGAGCGAGTGTGATCTTTGATTCCAGAGTTGAGAAATCTGAATCGTATTCTTTCGCTTTTTCGGTTAATTTAATAAGGTCTTGGGACGGGAATACCAGATCAGGGTTAAGTAATTTTAAATAAAGATTACTTCTCTGAATTTGAGTTGCATCCGGGTTTAAAGCAAGCAAAGTGTCAGACCATAGAAGAAGTTTTTCCAGGTTCACTACTCCACCCTGGTATTGAAGAAGTTTTGTCACGGCATATCTTTGGTGAATAGCTTCAGTACTTAGTTTTTCCAAAATATGGCAGAGGCTTTTCACATCACCGACCTGTTCCAGATAAATACAAATTGTACGGGCTTCTCTTGGGTCATTACTTAGAAGAGGAATGATACGATCCAAAGATTTTTGAGATTCGAGGAAATTTTGCTCAAGGGCATGGATTCTTGCTTCCACAACTAACCTCCATCGGCTAGGAATAATGGATGCCCGGCTCAATTCAGTCCTCATTTTTTCTAGGTCTCCAACCTGAGCTAATGCGGCCATCCTTATTTTAAAAAATGACTCATCTGCTTTTGCTTTTGCTACAGGAATATAATTTATGATTGCGGGGTAGGCTTTCAGACGAACCAGCCAGTTTCCGAAAACAAGTAATTCCTGAGAATTTTCCAAATCGAACAATTCCGAACATTTCTGAATTATCGCTGAGCGGGAATCCTCGGAAGTTTCAATTGCATATCTCATCGCATAGATTCGCAG
>CEOC01020055.1_pt1 | contig 11482 bp, 8 predicted proteins | sample 356191 | NCBI WGS metagenome assembly CEOC01 (sample SAMEA2619952, study PRJEB7988) | marine metagenome | biome: marine biome (ENVO:00000447); feature: deep chlorophyll maximum layer (ENVO:xxxxxxxx); material: "saline water (ENVO:00002010), including plankton (ENVO:xxxxxxxx)" | depth 17 m
TTGACCGCCGACTTTATATTCAGTGACACGTGTCTCAAAAAAGTTTTTTTCCTTTTTAAGATCCATGATCTCTGACATCCATTCAAAAGGATTTTTGGCGCCAGGATATTGTTCCGGCAAACCAATTTGAACAAATCTTCTATTAGCAATAAACTTTATATACTCTTCAAAAAGATTAGCATTCATGCCCAAGATAGGTTTAGGCATTGTATCGTATGCATATCTTGTTTCTAGCTCAACTCCAGTCTTTATAAGATCTATCATTTCTGACTGAAATTGTTCAGACCATAGATCTGGATTCTCTAGTTTGATTTGATTAATAACATCTATTCCAAAATTCATATGCATAGACTCATCTCTGAGTATGTATTGAAATTGTTGTGCGACGCCGGTTAGTTTATTTCTTCTTCCCATTGATAATATTTGAGTGAATCCGACATAAAAGAAAATACCTTCAAACACAACGTAGAACGCTATTAAATCTCTAAGCAATCTTTGATTATCTTCTGGCGTACCAGTCCTAAAATTTGGATCACCAAGACTTTGAGTGAATGGTAAAGCCCATTCAGCCTTCGTTGCTACAGCTGGTATTTCTCTGTACATGTTAAATATTTTACTCTCATCTAATCCTAACGATTGAACACAGTAGGTATAGGCATGTGTATGAATAGCTTCTTCAAACGCCTGTCTCAATAGATATTGTCTACACTCAGGATTGGTGATATGTCGATATACTGCAAGCACAAGGTTATTTGCAACTAAAGAATCAGCAGTTGAAAAAAAACCTAGATTTACTTCAACAATTTTTCTTTCATCTTCAGTTAATCCCTTAGGGTCTTGCCATAATTTAATATCATCATGCATGGGAACTTCTTCTGGCATCCAGTGGTTAGCAGAACCATCTAAATACTTTTGCCATGCCCAATCATACTTAAAAGGTACTAGCTGATTAAGATCTGCCCTACAATTTATTATAGCTTTGTCATCTACTTGAATTCTTCCAGCACCTTTTTCAAGATCTTCCATTCCAGTATAGCCTTGATGACTATCTGCTTTACTAACTGATTGAGCTTCAGACTTAGCTATAGGTTTTTCTTTTATTTCAGGAGGCGCTTTTACCTCCTCGGGCTTGTTTAAAGCCTCATTTATTGGGTCGTCCCAGTTATACATTTTTATCACCTTTAATTTTTATTGATTCACCCCATATGTATGGTGAAAATGAATCTTGTTTAAATTTTAATTCTTCACTATTTCGTCTAAAGTCCATGAAACTATAAATTCCAATGACTACAACGATTACGCCTACTGCTAAAAAATATATTATTGACATGCTTCACACTCCGGATCATCTATTAAACATTGTTTAACTTCTTCTTCTGAACTATTTGCAACTGCATTGAGCTTAGATCCTTCTGAGGTACTCTTTTCTACATGTGTAGCACCAAGAGATCTTAAGTAATAAGTTGTTTTTAAACCTCTAATCCAAGCCAGCTTATATGCACTATCAAGTTTTTTTCCATCTGTATCGGGAATGTATAGGTTCAATGATTGTGATTGATCTATCCATTTTTGTCTTCTAGCAGCTGCTTCGACTAACCATCTAGTATCAATTTCAAAACACGTTTGATATATTGATTTTAATTCATCGGGGACTCTACTTATAGATGACAGCTGGCCATCGAAATATTTTAAATCTTTTATCATTACTTCATCCCATATATTTGCATCTTTAAAGTCTTTAATTAAATAAGGATTAATTACAGTAAATTCACCAGACAGATTAGATTTTACATACAAGTTTTGATAAGTCGGCTCAATAGATTGAGCTACTCCACATATATTTGAAATAGTTGCGGTTGGAGCAATTGCCAGACTATTTGAATTTCTCATTCCATTTTTTTTAATTTTTTCACGCAGAGTGTCCCAATCTAGATTTTGAGACATGTTTACATCAAGATATTTTCCTCGAACTTCTTTAAAATTTCTTAAACTATCAATTGGCAAGATCCCTTGACTCCATAACGATCCATCAAATGATTGATACGGACCTCTTTCAGTCGCTAATTCCATCGAGGATTGAATCGCAAAATAACTAATATACTCCATACTTTTATCAGCGAACTCTACAGCTTCTTCTGAAGCATATGGAATTCTTAATTTATACAGCGCATCTTGAAATCCCATTAGACCTAGACCTACTGGGCGATGTTTCGCATTAGAGTTTTTTGCTTTTTCCACACTGTAATAATTATAGTCAATCACGTTATCGAGCATTCTCATAGCTGTTCTGATAGTCTTCTCAAGTTTTTTGACATTAAGTTCATTATTCTCATCAATATGTGCTGCTAAATTTATTGAACCTAAATTACAAACTGCAATTTCGTCTTTTGATGTATTTAAAGTTATCTCAGTACAAAGATTAGATGAATGAACCACGCCAACATGTTGCTGAGGTGATCTTAGATTACAAGGATCTTTAAATGTTATCCACGGATGACCCGTTTCAAATAACATGCTTAAAATCTTACGCCAAAGATCGACTGCTTTTACACTTTTAAAATTAACTATTTTTCCTTGTTCGGCTCTTCTCTCATATTCTTTGTATTTTTTTTCAAAATCTAGCCCAGTTAAATCATGGAGATCAGGACAATCATTTGGAGAAAATAAGGTCCAGCCTTCATCGTTATGGACTCTTTTCATAAAAAGATCAGGTATCCAATTTGCGGTGTTCATATCATGAGTTCTTCTTCTATCGTCTCCAGTATTTTTTCTTAACTCTAAAAACTGTTCTATGTCGAGATGCCAAGTTTCAAGATATGCACACATTGCCCCTTTTCTTTTACCACCTTGGTTTACAGCAACGGCCGTATCATTAGCAACTTTTAAAAAAGGTATGACGCCCTGACTTTGACCATTCGTTCCTTTGATATGAGATCCTAGTGCTCTAACCTGAGACCAATCATTACCCAAACCTCCTGCAAATTTTGATAACATTGCATCATCACTTATACCTTCAAAAATACCTTTGAGATCATCTGGTAAAGTAGATAAATAACATGAAGATAGTTGTGGTCTCAATGTACCTGAATTAAATAATGTTGGGGTGCTACACATAAAATCAAATGATGAAATTAGATTGTAAAACTCTAGGGTTCTCTCTTCTCTATTTTCTTCATTTATTGCAAGCCCCATCGCAACCCTCATAAAGAAAGCCTGAGGTAACTCAAATCTCTTGCCTTGCTTATGAATGAAATATCTATCATACAAAGTTTGAAGCCCTAGATATGTAAATGCCAAGTCTTTTGAAGGGTCAATATTTTTCGCTATAAAATCGATATCATAGTTTAGCAATTCCTTATCTATTAATTCTAATTCTACTGCATTCGTTATGTATGATTTAAAGTACTCAGGATAAGCCTTAGACATCTCTTTAATTGTTGGAGCATTATCTTTGAAATTTAAAAACGTAAGGCCTTCTTCATATAAGCTGGTTAAAAGAAGTCTTGCTACCACATAAGAATAGTTGGGGTCTTTTTCTATTAATGGTCTAATCGATATTAAGATAGAACTAGATAAATCTTCTTTCTTGATTCCATCATAAATATTTTTATCTATTAGCTCAAAGACAGCATCGGCTGAAACATCTTCTACTCCTGAACAAGCCTCATCTATAATTAATCTCAGTTTAGTGATATCTAGATCTTGTTTTGAGCCATCTTCATTTATGACTCCTTTTTTGATTGGCAGATCTTCTAAAGATTCGACCTTATTTGAGTTTCTAGCCTGATTTCTTTCTTCTCGATATAGTACATATGATCTAGCAACGTCCTGGTAACCTGCTCTCATAATAGCTAGTTCAACTTGGTCTTGTATATCCTCTATATGAATAACGCCACCCTCTGGAAATCTTCTTTTTATGGCTCCGTCAACTTTTGAGGCTAGCATTTCAACTTCATTATGTATTCTTGTCGATGCCGCAGCACTACTGCCTTCCACGCTCAGGAAAGCCTTGGTCATTGCTACGATGATTTTATCTAAATCAAAAGAAGTAACTTTTCCATTCCTGCGCATGACTCGATATTTGCCGGGAACTGGTGCCAAGCTAGCATTGTCTGCGATTATTTGTTTCTCTCCTTTGTTTGAGAGGCTAGTATTCTGTAATTCTTCTGTCATTTTTTGTTTTATTCCCTTCTAAGAAGATTAAATTATAACACTAATTATTGTGGTTGTAATTATTTTGAAACACAATATCTTGTGTTTTTTTTGTTTACAAGCTGTGGATAAGATGTTTATAAAGTGTATAAGTTTTATACGATATTCTAATATAGAATCAGAGAATAAGAGTGGCTATGCCTAACAGAGAAATAAAGCCCACAATATCAGTAATAGTAGTTAATATTACTCCTCCAGCCAGCGCAGGATCTATTTTTAATTTAGCTAAAATTAGTGGAAGGCTCACTCCACTAATGGCACCAATGATTAAATTAATCAATAAGGCAGCTGCGATAACAGTGCCTAAGAAAACACTCTCAAACCAAAGATAAACCGCAAGCGCCACAACCGACGACCATAAAATTCCATTCAATACTCCAATAGATGCCTCTTTAAGAATCAATAATCTTGAGTTTGATGACCCAATTTGATCCAAAGCCTGAGATCTAATAACCAGTGCCAAACTCTGCATACCAGCAATGCCGCCCATACTAGCCACAATAGGCATAAGTATTGCAAGCGCAACCACTTTTTCAATCGTCGCTTCAAAAATGCCAATGGCTGCTGCTGCCAAAATAGCAGTTAAGAGGTTAGCCCCTAACCATAAGGACCTTCTTTTTGTACTCTGAATTATAGGCGCAAAGATATCATCGTCTTTATTTAGACCTGCCATGTTAAGCACGGAATCATCAGCCTCTTCACGAATCACATCTACTACATCATCAACTGTTATTCTTCCAAGTAAGATTCCATCCCTGTCAACCACAGCGGCTGAGACTAAATCTGCATTTTCAAATATCCTTGCAACCTCATGCTGAGTTGCATCAGGCTCTATGATGTTGTTATCTTTTGTCATAATTTCAGATATTAAGGTTCCAGTATTTGTGACTAATAAATCTTGAATTGAAACAAAACCAAAATACTTATTCATGATATCTGTAACAAATACAATATCGGTCTGTTCTGGTAATTTTTTTAGACTTCTTAAATACTTTAATAAAACTTCAACGGTTACATTTGATCTAACATTAATAGTATCAATATTCATCAATCCCCCCGCTGTATCATCTGGGAATGATAATACTTTAGAGAGTCTATCTTGATTTTGCTTATCTAAACTTTTTACAGTTTTACTTACTAAATTTTTAGGCAGGGATTGAATGATATCTGCAAGATCATCAGTATCTAAATTTTTAGCTATGACCGCTAAACCTTCTGGGCCACCTTCATCAATTAGCTCATCTAACAAATTACTTCTTACCTCTTCAGTAAGCTCGGCTAGGGTTTCACCTTTATTATCATTAGACACTAAACTCCATATAAGGTCTCTCCTATTTCTGGGCGAACTCTCAATAACATCTGCAATTTCTGAAGGATAAAGTGCATTTAAAAGATTTCTAGCTTTAATGATTGCACCGCTATCTAAAACTTCAGATAGTTCATCAAGTGTTAGGTTATTGCTTATATTTTTTTCTGCATCCATGCATACATTATCTACCTAAAAATATGACATGCCAAATTTTATTTGAACTAAGAAGCCCGATAACATGTTTTATGAATCTAGAAATCGTGTCTTAGGCCGATCATCGTAGATTCAATATCTTTATTTACACCATCACCAGAACCGGCATCACTAGATGAGTGGCCTATATAGATTCTTGATGTTTTTGATAGTTTATATTGCATACCAATATTGTAACCATCTCTATCATATGTTGGACCTTGAGATGCATCAGTCTCAGCATAAGAATATTGAAGCGTCATTGGACCAGATTTATAAGTAACACCATACCAGTCAACCTCACCATCATTATTTCCACCGGTAAACATTTTACTATCTAGACCTACATCTTCATGCATGTACCATACTTTGAGTTTACGTTTACCTTCCATTTTGAAAGTTTTAGTTAATGTAACTTTTTCATTATAGTCTTGGTTGCCTGCACCAGTTACACTATCATCAGTGTTTCTTGCATAGACAACATCAAAACCAGGTATGATAAAGTTTTTATATTCTAAACCGATACCAGTGTCATTCTTTGTAACAGAGTTACTAGTACCCTCACCTAATCCATAAACCACAGCAAATCTAAAATCACCAGATTTAAGTTCATAGTAAATGGATTCTCTCCAATATGAACTATGGGACATTGAACCTTGTGAAATCATTCTTGTATCACGAGCTTGCGCGATTGTATCGTGCAAGATGTCATGTTTTGCAAAAGATTTATACGGAGACTCCATTGAGCCAAATTTTAATTGTCCCATTGGGGTTAAGAAACCTACCCAACCTTGCTTGAGAGCAAAAGAACGACAGTTAGTTGCATCACTACAATCTTTACTATCACCAGTGGCATGACCATCACCAATATCAATTGCGTATTCGACTTTATAGTTAACTGCATATCCGTTACCAATAGATGATTTACCCTTTAATCCAACTCTACCCATCCCTTCATCATCTCTTATAGATGAAATTTTATTATTATTGGAGCTTGAGTTATCTGAGCTATCATACTGAACCCAAAGTCTTCCATAAAATGTCACATTGGAAAAATCTTTCTGATTAGTTTTTTGATTAGCGAAAACTAAGCTATCACTGAAAAATAAACATAGGAATATTGCTGAGCTACAATATTTTTTTAAAGTTTTTTTATAGACCATTAGGTAAAATCACTTGATGAATTATTAGCACAATTGCAACACTAGCACCCAAACCAAACATCATCTTACCAAAATCTTTTGCAATAATTGGGAATACATATTTAAAACGATAGTTCTCAATCACAGATGAAATTGCTAATTCTCGTCCAGTTAATAATCCTACAAATACCCAAGTGGTTGACATTGGTAAATCATTTAGCTCTTTAAAAAAGTATAAAATAAAAGCATAAACTAGATTTATTATTGTTGAAGATCTTGCAAATCTAGTTCCATGTTTATTTATCACAACCTCCTGAATACGGCCACCACCCGTATAGAATACATATCCAAGTATAGCGACAGTGGCAACAAGAACCATTAACAAGTCTCCAAGCATTAATTGTCTTGGTAAAAAAACTGCGATATTAGCCATGTCATGTTGCAGCCAAGCAAACCACAACCATCCGCTAGTCACCCATTGGCCCACTCTCCAGAATTTTACATGTTCAGGATGATCTTTTTTTTCATTAATATACCGTTCTAAAACAACCCAAATTACATATGCTGATATTGCGGCTACTCCATAACCAACTATAGATTTCATGAGCACTTTCTCGAGAACAGTGAATGATGCAAATGCTGAAAGAACTAAGAAAGTTGTCGATACAGGAATACCCTTGCGAGTTAAAAGTAATAAAACAGCAGGAGCCATAGCATGGTACCACTGAACTTCTTGAAAAGGAATTCTTGTTAGCCTTCCATATGAAATATCTCCATCATAGTTTAACCACCCATAAGTTATTGTATATACCAACATCACAGATGCGGCTAACCATAGAGTATGCCATTTGAAGTGTGCTTTATTAGAAGCTAAGAAAGTCCCCAATGTTTGAATCGAATCATTTGCTATTACTGAATAAGCGGCTAAGAGAAAGCCGACATACATATATATTAAACTAAGTTCCATTTATTCCCCACCCATTAAAAATTTAATATCTATTCTGACTCCATTTATATGAAAATAATAATTTATTCAAAGCAATTGTAAAGATATTTATTGTTAAGGTTTTGTTAAGATTGTGTTTATAAATCTTCACAATTCATATACTCAATTGAATAACCAAAAGATCTAGCGGTTCTTATTTTCATATTACAATAATTATCAGTCTTTAGAGCCTTTCTTAGTTCACTCATATGTACGTCAATTGCTCTGTGGCCTATATTAATCCTCTTACCCCAGACAGAATTTATAATTCCCTCGCGTGAAAAGACTACATCTGGATTCTTCACGAGGAATTCTAATATTTTATAGGCTTTAGGTGATATATTGATCTCTCTGTTACAACAATATACTCGTTTAGATCTGTTATCGATCTTAAGATCCTTCCATTCTGTATATCTTTCAGTATTTTCAATCAAAACACTATGTCCTTCCTCTATTATGAACATTTTCTAAGTATTGTTGCTCTTATAAACGCATGGTATCATCTCATAAACTTTAATAAAACATATAAATGACAGAAATTTTAATCCATAAATCAGCAGACTATATCGAAGAAGACAGAGACTATTATTACTCTGATACTAGAGATAAACATGGGATGATCCAGCCAAGCGATGACATGGTTAGCGTTTCCTGCGATTCAAACATATTTAAAGCCAATCCCACAAATGATGAAATTTGCTCGATATACTATCCATTTGAAAAGGAATCTTTTCACAGAATATATCTGGGAATAAGTTTTCCATTATTTGCTAATAATTGGGGTGCTGCTTTTCTTAGACATTTAATGTATTTAATCAAACCAGATGGCGGTGTAATTCTCCCCGTCTATGCTGAACGACAAGGGGTTGAAAAAAATTACTGGTCAAGGAGTTCTCTGGAAGTAATTTTTCAAAGCAGACAAAAATGGTGGGGCATGAGTAATATTTGGGCTGAAAATGATGGCGTCATGTCTATGAGAATTGGTAAAAAACAACCGCCCAAAAAAAATAGTACTTTAAATTATTTTTTAGAAAATATGAGTAAAAATGAAATTGATAAATCATCGGATGATCATTATAAAAATCTATCTATGCATCATGAAAATGGAATAAATAGTGCAATTATCGAACAGGTTATTATAAATACATATGGAAGAAAAAAACCGATATCGCTATGCAACATACACGGTGACTCTGTATTATCCTCTGAACTACTAATGAGTGATTATATTAATATTCAACAAGCAACTCAGGTAGTTAATGACGACCAAAATATAAAAGACTTTAATAAATATTTAGTTAAAGATTTTGATGCAAAACTCAAAGTAATATCTCATAGTGAAGAATTCTTAAACCTTCATACTAATTTTGATGTGATTTGTATGATTAATATTTTTGAAAATGAGGATAATAACAAAAAATTAGAATTTATAAAATCAGCATTTGGTAAACTTAATAAAGAAGGATGTCTCGTAATCAAGGATCGAGCTTTTAATGATGATCCTTTTATAAATAATATTAAGTCAGAATTAGATGGTGTTGATCATAGTCAATACTCATCGATTGTTGCAACAAAGCATAATAAAAATATCAACATTGCTCATTACTCAGATGTTATATTTTCAGAACTACAGTTAGAAAATGAAAATCGGAAAGATACATTTAATATCTTACAAAAAAAATGAATATTGAAGCTTTTTTAAATTCTCTTAGTGGCTTTATTTGGGGACCATTTACGCTATCACTACTCTTTCTAGTTGGTCTTTACCTTATGATAGGCCTAAAAGCATATCCACTAAAAAATTTAAATAAAGGTTTAAAGTTTTTGTTTATAAAACCTAACCTCAGCAATAAAAGGAAAAGAAGGGCGGGTGGTGATATATCATCTTTTGAATCGTTGATGACTGCGCTTTCTGCAACGGTTGGAACCGGTAATATTGCAGGTGTTGCTACAGCAATATTTTTGGGAGGACCGGGTGCTATATTTTGGATGTGGTTAACCGCGCTTGTAGGTATGGCAACCAAGTATGCTGAGGCCTTCCTAGCAATTTTTTATAGGGACAGAAATAAGCAAGGCAACTATGTGGGTGGTCCGATGTATTATATAAAAAATGGGTTAGAGAAAAAATATCATTTTCTAGCTTATGCATTTGCCTTTTTCGGCATGATAGCTGCTTTTGGTATCGGAAATGGTGTTCAGTCAAATTCTGTAGCACAAGTAGTCTCAATGGAACTAAATATCTCACAAGTAACGGTTGGATTTATAATTGCAATCCTAGTTATGTTGGTAATCCTTGGTGGCATCAAAAGTATTGGTAAAACAGCCGCTAAACTAGTCCCTGCTATGTCATTGATATATATTTTAGGTGGGCTATATATAATAATTATTAATATAGATCTTGTTCCTACAGTATTTTGGCTAATTATAGATTCAGCTTTCACGACAACAGCGGCATCAGGTGGGTTTGCAGGGGCAACAGTTTGGGGCGCAATTAGATATGGTGTATCGAGAGGAGTATTTTCTAATGAGGCAGGTCTTGGAAGTTCACCGATAGCTCATGCCGCAGCAAAAACTAATAACCCTATCAAGCAAGGTTCTATTTCAATGTTAGAACCATTAATTGATACGTTAATAGTATGTACCATTACAGCATTTGTGATCTTAATAAGTCAAAGCTGGTATACAGGATACAATGGAGCTGCCCTTACAACATATGCTTTTGATTCAGCTATGCCAGGTATTGGAAAATACATAGTGATCTTTGGTTTGGTTCTTTTTGCATTTAGTACAATAATTGGCTGGAGCTATTATGGTGAAAAGTGCGCTGAATTTTTATTTGGCGAAAAAATAATATTATATTATAGGATGCTTTGGGTAGTGGTTATACCTATTGGTGCAGCAGTTGAGTTAAATCTTATATGGCTGATTGCTGATATTATGAATGGATTGATGGCTTTACCAAATCTCATAGCATTATTATTATTGAGTCCGATAATATTTAAACAAACCCTAAAAATTAAGAAAAGCCTCAAAGTATAAAAATGATAAAAAAAGAAATAAATTCGCATATCACCGCTGCTCTTAAAGAAGATAACTATCAAAATGATTTAACCACAAAGTTAGTTTCAAATAACTCAATCGTGACAGCGAAAATCATATCTAAGCAGTCTTTTTATATTTATGGATTACATTGGATGAAAGCTATCTTTAAGAAAGTTGATAAAAATCTAAAAGTTGTTTTAAAAGTGAAAGATGGTGAGTTGATAAAAAATAGAATGTTGATAGCTAAAATAACTGGTAAGAGTCGATCTATCTTAACAGCAGAGAGAACCGTTTTGAATTATCTGCAAACAATGTCTGGCGTATATGATAATTGTATAAAATATAGAAAAAAAATTTCATCTAAAAAAAATATTAAAATTCTACATACAAGAAAAACAATTCCTTTAATGAGACTGCCTTTGAGTGAAGCTTGTTCGGCTGCTGGATGTATGCCTCATAGATATTCATTATCAGATGGTATTTTATTGAAAGAAAATCATTTGAAAGTGATAGATAATCTAGAAGAAATTATATTCAAAGCAAAAAAGAAAAATAAGGTTATTGTTGAAGCAAAATCTCTTTCTTTTGCTATTAAGATTT
>CEOC01004230.1_pt1 | contig 11476 bp, 13 predicted proteins | sample 356191 | NCBI WGS metagenome assembly CEOC01 (sample SAMEA2619952, study PRJEB7988) | marine metagenome | biome: marine biome (ENVO:00000447); feature: deep chlorophyll maximum layer (ENVO:xxxxxxxx); material: "saline water (ENVO:00002010), including plankton (ENVO:xxxxxxxx)" | depth 17 m
CAGTCTGATAAGGAGTGTTTTAAAATCAGGTATAAATATTTTTCAGTTCCGCTCCAAATCTTTATCATTCAAGCGTAAAAGATTTTTGTTAAAATCTATATCGAATATTTGTAATGATAATGATGTTAAGCTTATCATCAATGATGATTATAATTTAGTAAAATCGTTTGACATTGCAGGCTTACATATAGGAAGAAATGATAGAGACCTTATATCTGCTAGAAAATATTTTGGGAGAGAATTTATAATTGGAAAATCTTGTTATAATTCAATTGAGTTAGCTAAATATTCAATGGATAATAATGCTAGTTATGTGTCTTTTGGTGCAATGTACCCAACAAAATCTAAGGCTTCTGCTATAATAGTTAAACATTCTATTTTAATAGAAGCAAAGAAGATAATTAAAATTCCGATTTGTGTTATTGGAGGAATTAACAAATCTAATGTAAAGTCGTTAATAAAATATAATCCAGATATGGTGAGCATGATCTCAGGAATTTTTAATAGTAAAGAAATAGAAAAAGAAATAAAAGATATTAAAAAAATAATTATAAAATGAAAAATTCGAAGAATTTATTTAAAGAAGCAAACAAGTATATCCCCGGCGGTGTAAATTCACCAGTTAGAGCATTCTCGTCAGTGAATTCAAAACCTTTTTTTGTGAAAAAAGCAAAAGGCCAATATCTCATTGATGAAGATAATAAAAAATATATTGATTATGTTGGTTCTTGGGGAGCACAAATACTAGGACATGCTGATAATAGAATTCTTAAAGTTCTAGAAAAAACAATGTGTGATGGTATAACGTATGGGGCACCATGTAAAAATGAAGTATTATTAGCAAAAAAAATAACTCAAACTTATAAATCCATAGAAAAAATACGAATGGTAAACTCTGGAACTGAGGCAACAATGAGTGCGATCAGACTAGCAAGAGGTTACACGGGTAAAGATAAAATTATAAAGTTTAATGGGTGTTATCATGGTCATGGTGACTCATTTCTAATTAAGGCTGGTTCTGGCGCTTCTACATTTGGTACACCAGATTCATTGGGCGTCACTAAAGCCAATGCTAAAAATACCATCTCTTTGGAATATAATGATATTGAAGCTGTTAATAAAATTGTTAATAAAGGAAATATTGCTTCGATAATTATTGAACCTATAGCCGGTAATATGAATTTTATAAGAAGTCAAAAAAAGTTTTTACAGGAGTTGAGGAAAATATGCACTAAGAAAAAGATAGTTCTTATTTTTGATGAAGTTATGACTGGTTTTAGAGTTTCTATGTCGGGTGCCCAAGAACTATATGGTATTTTACCTGATCTTACAACGCTAGGAAAAGTATTGGGAGGGGGGTTACCAGTAGGTGCATTTGGTGGGAAAAAAGAGATAATGGACTGTGTGGCACCAAATGGCGAGGTTTATCAAGCTGGAACTTTATCTGGAAATCCTTTAGCTATGGCAGCAGGACTAGAAACATTGACAATTATCTCTAAAAAAGATTATTTCAAACAGCTGTCAAAAAAAACAAACTATCTAATTTCTAAATTTAATCAGGTATCTGTGAAATATGGGCTTGATATGTCTGCAGATTCAGAAGGAGGGATGTTTGGTATATATTTTACTAAAGCAAAATTATCAAATATAAATGACATTAACAAAACATCAAAAGATACTTTTTTAGATTTTTTTAAACATATGTTAAAAAACGGTATTTTCTTTGCACCTTCTATGTATGAAGCAGGGTTTATCTCTTCAAGTCATTTAAAGAAAGACTTAGATTATACAATTGAAGTCTTCGAGGATTGGGCAAAAAAAAGATAAGGTTTATTTTATTAGGATTAGCTGGATATCAGCCACGTTAGTTCCTGATGGTCCCGTTTTATAGAGTGAGTCAACATTCGATAGAAAATTATATGAATCATTGTTTTCGAGATAACTACTTATATCAAGATTCAATTCCTTCATTTTTTCTATAGAGCTAGAGTCTATAATACCTCCAGCAGCATCTGTGGGGCCATCTATTCCATCTGTCCCTACTGATAACAATATCCACTTTCTATTGGTTTGAATATTGCTATGGTTTGCTAAAAAAGAAAGAGCTAATTCTTGATTTCGTCCACCTTTACCTGACCCTTTCATATTAACAACAGTCTCTCCTCCAGAAATTAATGCAAGAGATTTTTCATCTGATTCAGCAGTATATTTATTAATAGAATCAATTAGTATGAGTGCTTCATTTTTAGCCTCTCCGGTTACGTCCCTTGGAATAATAATTGGATGATAACCAAGCTCAGAAGCAAAAGTAGATAGTTGTTCTCTGTATAGTCTATTGCTCGATATAATTTTATTGATGCAATTGTCTATTTCACTAGGTGACTCCTCAATATGACCTTGAATACCACTTTTAATATGATCAATAATGGAAGGTGGTGTCTCTTCAGATAAATTATATTTATTAAGTATTTGCATGGCATCGTTGTAGGTCGTATTATCAGAAATTGTTGGTCCGCTAGCTATCGAACTAATATCATCATTAATTACATCAGAGATGATTAGAGAATAACAGGTTGATGGACTTGCAAACTTTGCTAATCTACCACCCTTAATATCAGACATATGCTTTCTAACAGTATTCATTTCATTAATAGAAGCTCCAGACTTTAATAACAAATCAGTAAGGACAGTCTTATCATTAAGAGTAATTGCAGAAGGTGGTTTAGATAACAATGCCGATGCACCGCCACTAATTAAGAAAACTACTAGATCATTATCCGTTGATGAGGATATATAGTTAATAACTTTATCACCTGCTTGAATACTTTTCTCATCAGGAATTGGGTGAGAAGAAAAATGTAGATCCACATTATGATTAATTTTCTCATTAGATATATTTGAGACAACTATTGGCTTTTCATGTACAGGGAGACCTGGGTACTCATTTGATAAGTAATCTAAAAAACCTGACATCATAGATATTGATGCTTTGCCAAAAGCCACAGGATATATTTTTTTGTAATTTGATGATACTATTTTGTTTGATGATAAATAGTCATACACGGTTCCTGAAGGGTCCAGTTTTGCCAGACTAGATGTATATAATTTTTTAGCATCTTCTCTGAGCGACATTAATATCAGCTCAGACTACTTTATTTGGCAACTCAGTCCCTGCAAAAAAAGCTAGAGTATTATCAATTGCTGTATTACCCATCGCAATTCTTGTTTCTGATGTTGCACTACCTAAGTGAGGGAAAGAAACAACATTTTCCATAGTTTTAAGTTCGTTAGGTAAATTAGGTTCTGTCTCAAAAACATCAAGTCCAGCTCCCGCAATCTCTTTATTTAACAAGGCATTAACTAATGCTTTCTCATCAATTATATCGCCTCTAGCAGTATTGATGACGAATGCAGATTTTTTCATCAACTTAAACCTTTCTTCATTCATCAAATGAAATGTTTCTTTTGTAGCCGGACAATTGATTGAAACAAAATCACATTCTCTACATATATCCTCGATAGTATCTAGTTTAGTTGCATTAAATTTTTTAGTAACATCAGCTGGAATATCATATGGATCCCAATATTGGATATCCATATCAAATCCAAAATGAGCTCTTTTAGCAACAGCTTGTCCTATTCTTCCAAAACCGATAACACCTAATTTCTTCCCCGTAACTTTGGTTCCTAGTAAGTGAGTAGGTCTCCAACCAGTCCAATTATCAGATCGTAATTCTCTTTCGCCTTCTCCGACTCTTCTGGCAACCATTAATAAAAGAGACATTGCAATATCTGCTGTACAATCAGTTAACACGCTTGGAGTATTAGAAACCGTGATACCTTGTTCTTTTGCTGCGTTAATATCTATATGATTAAAACCAACACCAAAGTTACCTATCATGTTAGCTCTGCGATTTTCAACAGATAATACATCTGCTGTAATCTTATCAGTTACCGTTGGCATTAACACATCACAGTTTTGAAGAGCAGATTTAAGTTCATCAGCTGTAAATGGTTTGTCGGATTCATTCAACGTAACATCGAATAGCTCTTTCAGTCTTTTTTCATTTTCTTCAGGCCATTTTCTTGTGACTATTGCTACTGGTTTTGTCATGATTATTTCCCCGCTGGATTGTCTAGCCAATACTTAGATGCAGCTGCAACACCACTACCTAATTCAACTTTTATTCCATTTGACATCATTGACATCTCAGCACCTGAAATAGCACTACACAACATTAATTCATTCAAATCACCCAAGTGACCAATTCTAAATACTTTACCTGCAACTTTTGCAAGCCCAGCACCTAAAGCAAGATTATACGTATTAAATGCAGTACTTATAACAGGTACAGCATCTGCACCTTCTGGTACTACGATCGCACTAACAGTATCTGAGTGCCACTTTGGTTCTTTCGCACAAAGTTTCATGCCCCATCCATCAAGAATAGCTCTTCTAGTACCTTCAGCAAGACGATGATGTCTTTTCCAGACGTTTTCTAGTCCTTCTTCAAGTAACATATCTAGTGCGACTCTCATTCCTCGTAGTAAATTAACCGGAGGAGTATATGGTGTGTAACCTGTTTCAAGTTTGGCAATCATATCTTGTACATCAAAATAACATGTTGGGTAATTAGATGATTCCATAGCAGCTATTGCCTTTTCACTTAAACCAAGTATGCCGATACCAGCAGGCAACATAAGACCTTTTTGTGAACCGCTAACAACACAATCAACACCCCAGTCATCCATTCTGAATTCATAGCTTGCGACAGAACTTACGCCATCTACCATTAATAGCGCAGGATGGTTTAAATCATCTAAGATTTTTCTTATAGCCAAAACATCACTTCTTACTCCAGTAGCAGTTTCATTTTGACAGACTAAAACTGCCTTAATTTTATGATCTTTATCATTAGATAATTCTCTATGGTAGCTTTCTGGATTAGCTCCTGTCCCCCATTCTTCTTCCATAGTGATAGGTTTAAACTGTAATCTTTCACACATATCTAGCCACAACATACTAAATTGACCAAAACTAGCACCTAAAACTGTGTCTCCTATGTTAAGAGTACTTTGTAGAGCTGCTTCCCAGCAACCTGTTCCAGATGACGGGAAAAATACTACCTTACCTTTTTCCGTTAAAACTATTTTCTTCATATCTTCCATTAATGGACCTATTAAATCTGGAATTGTTGGATTCCTATGGTCTTCCATTGGACAATGAATTGCTTGTTGAACAGCAGCCGGTACATTAGATGGCCCTGGTACGTATAAATGATGATTTCCTGACATGTATTTTTTCCTTATTGTATTAAAATGAATTAACTAAAAATTTAATTTTATATAGTATGCCACAAATGTGGATATTTTAAACTATAATATATGACTTTTAGGCAATGATAAAATGACAGTTTACCTACTCTATGCAATCTGCGGCTCAATCGGAGGATTCCTTGGGGGACTTCTAGGCTTAGGAGGTGGCATAATTTTTGTGCCCACATTATTTTTTATATTTACATTATATGGGTTGAATTCTGAACATTTAATGCAGAGTGCTGTTAGCACATCTTTGGCATGCGTTGTCGTTTCAAGTTTATCTGCTGCATTAAAACATAATAAAAACAAATTAATTAACTGGCGTTCTTTTAAAAAAATGTTGCCGGGATTAATACTGGGATCAGTTCTCGGTGTTATCCTAATAACTGTCTTATCTAATGAGATGATTAAATTTTATTATGGAATTTTATTAATACTAATTTCAACATATTTAATCTTTGAACAGGAGAGCCAATTAAATAAATCAGTTCCTCATGGGGAATATAAATTTATTCATATATTCTCTTTCTTCACAGGATCAATAAGCACAATGTTAGGAATTGGAGGCGGAACTCTTACCACACCATACTTCAAATATCATGGTGATAATATGAAAACAAGTATTGCTACAGCAGCTGCTTGTGGTGTGCCGATTGCGCTTGTAGGTATAGTTATTACATTCGTTATAAATAAGGTTTCAGGAATATTTGATAGAACAATATTCGACTTTATAATTATAGATGCCTTTATTATTATGTCAGTAAGTACACTAATTTTTTCTTACATCGGAGCAGGTGTAACATTTATCACCAATACAATATTATTAAAATATATTTTCTCAGTAACATTACTCATAACTGGGTTTACAATACTCATCTTTTGATAAAGAACTTAACTTATCAATACCTGTTGCAATCTCAATAGCTTTATTCTTCACTAGTTTATTTTTATTAAATAAAGATAAAGACTTGTTTCGGATTATATCTGGAATAGTTTCTTCTAGATAAAATTTTATTAGATAATTAATTGTGCGATAAAACCTATCATTATCTGAGATGCATATATGTTCATATTTTTTTAGAGCATGTCTATAATTAGAATATTTTTCAATACATCTTGTTAATATAAAAATATCCTGAATACCCATATTGAGTCCTAAGCCTGCCAGAGGATGCACTGAATGCGCTGCTCCGCCGATTAATATAGTGTCATTAAATAAATATTTTTTTGTATTGTAGCCCATTAGAGGGAACATAGATCTCTCTGATAGATGAGTAATTTTACCAACTTTATCTTCCAGACTCTTATTTAAAATTATAATTAGTTTTTTATCATCTAGTTTTTTTATCTTATCTATGATTGAGTTTTTAGCTGACCAAATTAAGTTATATTGATTGCTTGATATTGGAAGCAATCCTTGGACCTCACCTGTATGAAATCTCTGAAATGCAGTATCTTGATCATTATTAAGGTCACATGTAAGGTTTAAAACAATCGCTTTCTGATCATAATCAATTTTGCTAAAGTTGAAATTTTTATTATTTGATAAGTTTTCTTTCTCATAGCTGGACTTTATTTTGAATTCAACATTAATATCATCAATTTTACAATCAATAGTATTAGTTAAATAGATATTTTGTATAGTACTGAGTTTATGATCAAGTGAATTTTTTATTGTATCCTCTTTAATTATATAACCTAATTTATCAAAAGAAATATCTGATGATTTAAAAATCACATCTTCATTTAAGGATTCATGCCAAGTGACAATCTTGTTATAACCTTTTGATATATTTTTATGAATATCTTCCCATAAACCATATTTTATAAACATAAACTTAGATAATAAGTTTATTGAAAAATACCGATCTTGATTATTATTCGCTGTTTTTGATTCATTGCTTGAGATAATATAAACATTAAAATAGTCAGATAGTGCTATTGCGGTTAATTTACCAATTATCCCATCACCATATACAACGACATTCTTCATCATTTTATTCCAACAGATAAATATGGATAATTTTTTATGCCAAGTATATTTTCTAAGAATTGAGATTTTATAAATGATGACGATTTAATAAGATTACAGGCTGCTAGTGAAAGTATACGTGATGGTAATTTAGTATTGGCAAGAATATTTGTTGCAAAATCAATATTCGAAAATGTTCTTTCGCGATCAGAATAAATTAAGGAAGATAAACTAGTAAAATCTGAACCTTTATCAAGGAAATTAATCATATCATTCACATTACGCAAAGCTAAATTAAAACCTTGTGCTCCAACCGGATGAAGAAGTTGAGATGAATTCCCCAAAAGCAAAATATTGTCTTGAACAATCTCGTCTGACCTAGATGTAACTAATGGATATTTGCTAACAAAATTTATATTATGAAATTCACAAGCATAACCTTTATATATGCTTTCCAAAAGATCCGTATCTAGTAGTTTATTTTTAAAAAATTTGTTTTCAAACTGTTTATTAATGCTCAAAACTAAATTAAATGTGTCATTGTTAGCCGGGATACCAGCAAATATTCCGTATTTATTAAAGATCTGGACAGCTGTATTTTTTTCAAAAGATCCGTTGACGTTATAAACAAACGAATTTTGAGAGTAATCTATAGTCTGTGATTTTATATCTAATATATCCTTAATTTTTGAATTAACACCATCAGATACTATTAAATATTTGGAATTCATTGTATCTTTTGAGTTTAAATTTAAAGAGACAGGTGTTTTTTTCGATCCAGATAAGTTGATACCATCAATGTAATTATTTTCTATAATAGTAACTTTAGAGTTGTCTGATAGAGTGGATAAAAAAGATGATAGCAATGATCTTCGGTCAACCACATACCCCAAAACATCTAAACCGATATCATTTGAATTGAATGATATTCTATTTAAACTATTGAAGCTCTTAATATTAAGTGTGTTAATTGGATATGCATATTTAGATATCTCATCCCATAAACCAAATTTTTTTAGAATAAGAAAAGATCTATAATTCAGAGATAAAGGCGCGAAATCTTTGTGTGTCTTTTTAAGAGGTAAATAATTTTTTTCAATTAAACAACAGTCATATCCTTTCTTGGATAGCTGCAATGCAGATATTGCTCCTACAAGGCCTGCGCCGCTAATTATAAAATCGTAATTTTTATTCATTTTTAAATTTCATAAGATTCTCTATATCTCTTATGCTTTTAGGTGCTTCAGACGTTAAAACTTCAGGGCCATTTTTAGTAATCAATATATCATCTTCAATCCTTATACCAATATTATGAAATACTTTATCAATAGATTTATCGGCTTTTATGTATAACCCGGGTTCAACTGTAAATATCATTCCAGGTTTTAGAGTAATTGGTTTTCCGTCAGTCATATAATCTGACGGGTCATGCACATCAAGACCCATCCAATGCCCTGTATTATGCATATAAAATTTCTTGTAAAGCTCATTCTTAATTATTAATTTTAAATTATCCTTTAATAAACCAATTTTGATCAATCCTTTCGAAAGTGTTTTTACAGCTGTTTGATGAACATCTTTTAAAGTATTCCCGACTATACATTTGGCTATTGCTTTTTCTTGAGCCAGTAGAACTAATTCATACAAAGTTTTTTGAGGTGGAGAAAATTTACCATTTATTGGAATAGTTCTAGTTATATCTGAAGCATAGTTTTGATATTCACAAGCTGCATCTGTCAATAGAAGGTCACCACCCTTTAAAATTGAAGAATTTTCAGTGTAATGCAATATACAGCTATTCTTACCACTTGCTACAATAGAATTATAGGCTTCTACAGCACCATTTGAACCGAAATCGTATATTAATTGAGCTTCTATTTGTTTTTCAGAAATTTTAGGCTTGCAACTCTTCATTAAATTAATATGAGCTTTAGCAGATATGCTACATGCGTCCTTAATAATAGAAATCTCATCTTTTGATTTGATTAGCCGCATATTATGAGTAATTTTTGATAATGAATATTGACTTGTTGGCAATTCCTTTCCTTTCCTATAATCCTTTTCAAGGTTATTCATACATTTTTCCATAGCTTTTGACGCAACAGAAAATTTGGTTAACGAATGATAAATAGTTTGAGAGATAGCAAGTTTATCTGCAAGATCTTTTTCAAAATTATCTAGATAGTTAGCTTTATTAAAACCATACACTCTAGCTATCTTTTTAGAAGTCCAAAGATCTCCAGTCCATACGCTATCATGCTTATTTGGCCTTTTAGAATAAAACTGAGAAATAGACATATTTTTATTTTTATGAATCAATAAAACAGCATCCGGTCTGTTATAACCTGTCAGATAATAGAAATCACTACACTGCCTATATCTATAAGCTGAATCATTATTTCTAATTTTTTCTGACGATGCTTCTATAATAGCGATAGAGTTAGGCTTCATATGTTTTAATAGTTGTTTCCTTCTATTTTTGTAAATTGAGCAGTCAGTCATTATTAGTTATTCCTTGTTTAGATTCATTATAAATATCAAAACTCGACGCTACAACATAATTACTAATTTCATCATAGCTGGATAGGGCTTCATCATTTTCATCAAGCTTATAATCATTGCTAATCTTGCTTATTTCTGAAAAATCATGAAGAATTTCTTGGAGGAGCAATGTATTCTTTAGCAGTTTATGATCTATTAAATAATTGATACTTAAGATGTAATTTCTACTCCAATCAGATAGAGATACTAATCTAGAGGATAACGGTTTTTCACCATTGAAGAATAACTGTAAGCTATTGTTGCTTATATCAGTCCTAATAGATTCAATATTATCTCTCAATAAATCTAGTTTAAGATTTTCTGATTTTGGATCTGAATCAGTAGAAAAGTATGTTAACAAACCATCGCTATAAGAGTCAAAAGAACAATTAGAAGATGCAAATCCAGATAAATAGCCAAATGTTTCAACAAGCGAAAAAGGACTGTCTATCTCTGATAAATGTTTTTCTAGATTAATGTGTAATATATTCATTGTTTCTTTCTCAATACTTGATAGATTATCTATTATAGAAATATTATAATATATGTGTCTAAATAAATGATTTTTAATATTACATTATGTCAAAAATAACTGAACAACTACAGGATCTCAAATTATCAATAGATAATATAAAAGAAGTAATGAAAAAAATTAAAATTGAGAATTCTCTTTTACAGCAACAACAAGAAAGTCTAGTTTCAGAAAAAGCAGATTTGATTAAAAAGAACGAAGCAGCTAAAGAACAAATAGAAGCTATACTAGAACGCATTAAGAATATCGAGTGAGTCAATGGAACAAGAGCAAATCACAATATCAGTATTAGACCAAGAATATAAGATAAAATGTCAAACTTCAGAAATTGATCTGCTACAGAGGTCAGCTGCGTATTTAGATATTAAAATGTCAGAGATTAAAAAAAATGCTCCATCTATGACAAAAGATAAGATTGCGGTTATGTCAGCTCTAAACATCGTAAGTGCTTATCTAAAACAGGAAGAGGAGCTGAATGGATATTCCGACGTATCTGATGAAATAAATAATCTACAAAAATCACTCAAAGAGCTTGGTATCGAATAATGAAGTATTGGCTCATGAAAAATGAACCTGAAGACTATAGTATTGAAGACCTCAAACGAGACAAGACTGAGCCATGGGATGGAATTAGGAACTATCAAGTAAGAAATATGATAAGAGATGATATGAGCGTTGGTGATCTAGCTTTTTTTTATCACTCAAATTGTGATGAGCCAGGAATATACGGAATCATGACAATAAATAGTGATGCATATCCAGACCATACTGCATTTGATAAAAAAGCAAAGTACTATGATTCGAAAAGTAACAGAGAAAATCCAACATGGTTAATGGTAGATGTAAAATATAAGAGAAAAATGAAAAATACCATAACACTAAAAGAGCTAAAAAGTCATAGAAAACTTCAGAATATGAAAGTTGTTCAAAGAGGTAATCGACTATCAATTACAGAAGTAGATAAAAAAGATTGGGATTATATTTTAAGTTTAGAATGATGGATAATTTAGTTAATATTAAAGATATGTTGAAAAAAATAAAAAATTATGACAAAAAAAACATAAAAAATAGAACTTTGATTAAAAAAGAAGTAAAAATAAGTTAAAAAAAAA
>CEOC01076285.1_pt1 | contig 11460 bp, 15 predicted proteins | sample 356191 | NCBI WGS metagenome assembly CEOC01 (sample SAMEA2619952, study PRJEB7988) | marine metagenome | biome: marine biome (ENVO:00000447); feature: deep chlorophyll maximum layer (ENVO:xxxxxxxx); material: "saline water (ENVO:00002010), including plankton (ENVO:xxxxxxxx)" | depth 17 m
CACAAAAAAAGGGGTCTGCAGAACCCCTTTAAAAACGTGTGGTTTTTAGAATTAATCTACTGTTGCAAGCATTTCTGTATGAGTTGCTTCCATTCGTTCATAATCTGTTTTCATTTGAGCTGCTTCTGCATCCCAGTCTGAACGTCTGTTAGTGAAGTAATCCCATTGAGCCCATGATGCAGAACCTTCTGAATCTGATTGTTCAGTTACATCAGGGTATCTTGTTCTCCACGCAGGATAATATTCATGAGCACCTTTAAGTGTATGTGTAAGTTCATCACCTGAAGTTTCTTGAAGATTATCATACTGATTAGTTGAAGCATTCCATGTTCCAGTTCTTAATTTATAAGTTCCTTCAACACCTGTCATCCATTCCCAGCGTTTTTTTATTGTATTAATTTCTGCAAGATAAGTGTCACACTCTGCTTGTGTGAATACTCTTCCGTCTTCAATGTAGGTGTTTCCTGATGTTGCTGCCATATAAATCTCCTGTATCTCTTTATTTATATTTTTTGTAATGGTGTAGAAGATAGCTTAGAGTCTATTTTATCAATTTTCTCAGAAATTTTTTTAATATCCTCTTTATTTTGCTCTTTTTTTGCGTCCCTTAATGCGATTTTTAACTCAACCTTTTTCTGTAATTCGTTGAGTACCTCATGGGACTTTAAGTTCTTCTTCATATTACTATTTAGGACTAGACTTTGAAATCTCCATATTTACTTTCTGTCCTTCCTCTATCAAAAACTGGTGTAGAATCATCTTCTTCTATCGCAGAATCAATCAATTCTTCTTGTGCTTCTTGTTCACAATCATATAATTTCATTCTTGCACGGTCTACACCAATAACAAATCTTTTAAAGATTGTTGGGTCGTTGTATCTATTCTTTAATTGTTTAACAACCATTTGGTCTAATTCTTCCAACTCTTCTGAAGTAATCAATGCAAACATAAAGTCTGCAGTTGCAGGAAGACCAAATGATTCTGAAGTGTCTGTAAGTTCAATATCTGTTGAACCATAACCACTTCTTGTTGTTTGAGTCGCACTCATAATTGGTACGTCAAACTCTACTGCAAGTCCTCTCAACTCTTCTGCAATAGATTTAACAAGTGTATAAGAGTTCGCACCAGCACCAGGCCTGATTCTATGACTTGCACAAATGTTTAGATAATCAATAAAGATAATATCAGGTCTGAAGTCTTTCTTTAGTTCTAGTTCTTGTAACAAGTGTCTGAAGTGTCCTGTATGTGCAGATGCAGTAGGATATTCTTTTACAATTAGTTTACCTTTGGTTTTGTTTTTTAGTTTGTCAACTTTCTTACCAAATATATTTTTAGTGATTTCTCCTAGGTCTTGAATAGGAACATTCATAATATTTGCATCGATTCTCTCTGCAATCTTTTCCTCTGACATTTCTAGTGTAATGTATAAAACATTTTTGTTCATCATTAAATGACTGGACGCCATGTGACACATAAACAATGATTTACCAACACCAGTTCCTGCAAGACAAATGTTTAGAGTCTTGTTTGGTAATCCACCTTTGGTTACTTTGTTGAAGTATTCCAAATCAAATGGAATCTTTTCTTCTTCAGTATGATAAAACTCCCACCTCTCGTCTGCATCTTCTAACTGGTCGTGACCAATATGCGTATCAAATGACACGGAAAGTGCATCCTTTAAAAGTTCAGGTATATCACCTCTTGACCTTTGTGACTTCTCATCAAGAACCTCTATAGAGTCCATGACAGCGATGTAGATAGCCCTATCTTTGCACCATTTTTCTGCCTCGTCTATTAACCAATCTTGTGGGGTTTCGTCTTGATGTGAACCAATCTCCTTTACGATAGTTTTAGAGGATTTTACAACACCGTCTTGTAGACTGGTATTGTTCTCTAAGTTAATGAGAAGTGCCTCTATCGTAGGAGTTTTGGTATATTTGTCGAAGTATCCATGCACTTCTTCAAATACAGTTCGTTCATCGGTCTCGGTGAAGTACTCTGCCTTTAGAAAAGGAAGCACCTTCCGTGCAAATGAATCACTCTGAATCAGATTCTTCAGTATCGTCTGTTCTATTCTCGCTTGTTCCATACTTAAAATATCCTTGTGCGTGTTGTTCCAGTTGGTTCATTACGTCTTCTGTAAAGAACTTCTCAGGATTGTTATTAATGGTTTTACCAAATTCAGTTTTACCATTAGGTAGTTTAACACGGGTTCCTTCTTTTGTAAAGACACCAAATGCAAGTGCCATATCAAGTAGTCCGTAATACCTATCCAACCCTTTCTCGTAAGATAATCTAACATCGACCATTCTGTTTTCGACTGTCAATCTTGACTTTGCGTTTTTACAATGAACGATATTACCAATTACCTCTGTACCCTCTTTCTCCTTTTTCTTGGATAAGAAGATAATAGAAGAAGCTGCATACTTCAATCCACTACCACCACCCATTTCTTTCTGAGGGAACATAGAACCAATCACATCATAAGTGTGATTTGTTACAACCATCGGTACTCCTGCACGACCAAGTTTAAGTGTAAGTACTCTGAATGCACCTTTAGTCACTTGAGCTCTAGTCATGTCCTTAGTCTCTTTACCGTCTGCAGTGTCTTCGATTTCTTTAGTAGTTGATAACATACCAAGTGAATCTAGAACAAAAAACATTTTTGGTCTTTTAGACTTTGGAGTTTCGATATACTTATCAAGTATGTTTATTGCTTGATTTCTGAATTGTTGAACAGTAACGACTGGAACAATCACAACCCTAGAAGAATCAATTCCTCTAGACTCAATCATGTCTTTCGATATTGCAGATTCAGATTCAAAGTAAATAACTGCAGAATCTTTATGGTCTTCTAGAAACTGTTTAACTACTCCTAGTGCGAAGTATGTTTTACCAGTTGCAGATTCACCAGCAAGTGCAGTAATTTTGTTTGAGGGAAGTCCACCGTATAGTGAACCACTTAGGAGTGCATTGAAAATGTGTGAACCAGTGTCGATAAATTCGTCAACGTCACCAGCTGCGACTCCTTCGGAAACTATATTTGCATATTCGTTTCCTGATGCCTTAATAAGGTCTTTTAATATACTTGTCATAATTTACACCTCTCATAATGTATATACTATTATACAATGATTTAGGTTATTTGGTAAGGTGTTTTTCTAGATTATTTTCAGATAATTTTTTGAGGGATTCCCCTTTATGTAATCTAACATCGATATACTTTTCTACTGTAGATTTCAGGGTATGAATTTGGATTTCTATGACAACCAAACCTGCGACTATGAGTCCTATCATAAAAATATAGAAACAGTCCATAGGGGTTATAATCATGAGACCTTATCAATCTGTTCTTGTGTAACAGTTCCCCTTCTAATTAAGATTTGTCTATTGTCTATGTGTTGTTGTTCGATTAGTTCTTTACTATCACCCGTATATTTTACTGCATGATTGTCTGTAATCATTTGGTCATTTACATTGAATTTATAACCGAACACTGGGTGTCCTTCTGCGTGGTGTACAAATAACTCACCAAGGATTCTTCCGAACTTTCCCTTATCATGTGAGACTAAAGTAATAGTATCACCTGAATTTAATAAAGATTTTAAGTGTGCTTTAGACGCTTTACCAAATAGTTTTTCAACCTTATCTCTTGTACGGCTCTCAGGTGTATCGATACCCAACATTCTTACACGTTGTTTTTTGTAAGTCATTCCGAATCCTAGGTCAATGTCTACATCAACCGTATCACCATCTACAACTTTTGTAATCTTTACTTTATATTCGTACATAGGATTATTTATACTGGTTATGTTTTCTCCATGCAGTTTTTTCTTCCCAGTTTTCTACTGCTTTTTTGATTCCTTCTTCTGCGAGGACTGAACAATGGAGTTTGATTGGAGGCAAATCAAGAGCTGTTGCAATCTCCTTATCTTTAATCTGTTTTGCTTGTTCAATCGTTTTACCTCTGAGCATTTCAACAAACATTGTTGATGATGCGATAGCAGAACCACATCCATAAGTTTTGAATTTGACATCTTCTATTGTGTCTCCGTTCATTTTTAGGTCGAGTTTCATAACATCACCACAAGCAGGTGCTCCAACCATTCCAGTTGCAACATTAGGGTCTTTTGGGTCAAACCTACCTACTGAGTGTTTTTCGGGATTTGCGAGTACAGATTCAAATCTATCTACTACTTCTTTACTGTATGCCATTATTCTATTTATCCAAAAAAACTATCTAAACTTGCAACTGGTTCAACATTCCAACCAATTAAAGTTATGATAGCTTTCAGTGGTTCAATGAATGACTTATCAAATTGTAAGTCATAATCAACATAACCATTCAACTCAAATTCTCTAGGAAGAACATTTATGAATGATATAACATTCTCATTGATAGGATTAGGAATACTAAGATAAGTGAAGTGTATCTTGTCACTATTCTTTACATTCTCATATCGTTTGTGAACGTTTTTCTTTTTAAGTAAGTGGTTGTAAAGTAATGCACCCCGAACGTGTATGGGTGTACCCTTACTGTAAATGTGTGTAGAATCTGCATATTGATTCAGGTTGTTGCAACTTCTTGGTGATGCAATCTCTTCTACAGGTAATGTTCTAAATTCTTTTCGTGCGTTTTCTACAAAGTCCCACACTTCCTGTTCAGTTCCATTCATAACAACCTGTAACACTTCAGTCAACTTCTTACGCACCCATTGTGGTGTACTGGACTTTGCAGTTTCAATACCCATCATTTTTAGTTTAGGTTCTGTAAGTCGAACACCTTCATTATCCAATACGTTTAGAATGTATCGTTTCTTTGCAGTCCAAATACCTCTATCTGCAATTACCTCACGACCCATAACCATTTTCTGTTGGAATGCGTTAGTGTAAAATGCAAGGTCTTCATATCCTTTCGTCAATACGTCAAGAATTCTATCTTGTCCTGCGTTGTTTAAGAAATCTACAATTTTAGATTTAGGTGTATCTTCAGGGAATATGTGTTTCACCATTCTATCAAAAGTAACATAAATGGAATCAGTATCCATTGCAATCACATAGTCTTCGTCTTCTGTTCCTAGTGTATCATTTAGGAATTCGTTTATAGTGTTCTCTGCAGTTTTGATAATCAGTTGTCCTGCAGTAGTAATCCCTTCTGCAAGATTTGGGTCAAAGAATGCAAAGTATTGATTTGCAAGAGCACCATAAGCTGAGTTAAGTGCAATCTTTCTGACCTGTTGATTATTGTATGCACGTTTGATAAGTGTATTCAGTTCTCTTTTACGTTTAGGGTCTTTACAATTCTCACGTTCAATCTGATACTCAATCATTTTCTTTTTCCAAAGTTTCCTTTCGTCATAGAACTTTTCCATAAGTTCGGGAAGGAAACCTTGACGGTCTCTTTTGAACTTTACACCATTAGGTGTAACAGTAACATTTTGTTCTTGGAGTTCCAACAAGTCGTGTTCACGATTCAACAACTTATCAATATTCAAAGTCATAAGGTCACCCTTAACCATTTTTTCGGGTGAGACATTGTACTGCATAATGATATGTGGATACAGTGAGTTCAAGTCAAATGACATAACCCAGTCGTGTTTACCCACGATTGGTTCTTTTACATACGCACCAACAATAGAATGGTGTTTTGTCTTTTCTAGTTTTTGTGGTGGTGTTTGAATGTTCTGTTCTTTTAGGAAGTTGTAGATTATAGTTTCCCAGTATTTTACCATTCCAAAAGTATCTGAGTAATTACACTTCGCATTGTAAGCCATGGTCATGGTCAATTCCAATAGACCAAGTTTATCCTCTAGGTCTTCAACAAGTGTAACGTCTTTTACATTGTATTCTAGATACAGGGAATAGTTGTTTTTGTAAAGTGTATGTAAACTTCCATACTGAGAATAATCAATCTTTTGTTTGTCTAGTTCGATATGTGAGATATGGTCAAGAGAATATGATTCCTGATTTACGAATGTACGTTTTTTGTACAGTTCCATATAATCAATAACATTGACACCATATAGATTGAACACCACAACTTTATTACCATAGTTGTTTGTGTAATCTCTGACATCAGACATATTCCATGGAGAAAACTTTTTGTGAGAACCCTCTCCAAATAATTTATCAACACGATTACAAAGATAGGTAATATCGAATGCATCAACATTCCAACCTGTAATTACGTCAAAACTTTCTTTTCTCCAATACTTGATGAATGCTTCGAGTAGGAATGCTTCATTCTCACATTCATGATACTCAACATCATCAGGACACTCATTCCATGGGCCAATACCAAAGGTGTGTGCGTTTTTTCTGAATGGTTTGATTGTGATTGCGTTGACTTTTTCTTCTGCAAGGGTTGGTTCGGGGAATCCGTTTTCTGACTCACACTCAATGTCAAGTGTTGCGATTTTGATTTTGTTGTAGTCCCAGTCAACGTCACCTTGGAACTTCTCTGCAATGTAAGTGTAGATATATTTGTCATATCCATGAATTTCAAATCCGTCAATCTGATTGTATTGTTCTCTGAACTTTCTTGCACCACCCATAGTGTCAAGGTTGACTGGTTCGAGTGGTCTTCCGTCAAGTGAACGGAATGCAGTGTCACCCTTCTTGGAAAGAACATAATGATTAGGTCGATATGCGACCTTCATCATGTGTTGTTTATTTCCTTGGTAACCCTTTACGAGTATTTTGTCACGAGTACGACACACATTAGTATAGAAATCCATAATATAATTATACTAAACGAAGTCTATTCTGTCAAGTGCATACTTTTGGGGTGTAGTAAATTTTTTACTGTCTGTAATTTGTCTTCTGCATCTGCGAGTTTAGAAACTTCCATTTCAAGTGCTTGAACTATCTCAGGGTGTTCACCAACACCTGCAGGTCTTTCATTATAGACTGCAATATTAGCTTTGGAAACTGCAATGTCACCTTCTAATTTTTTCTCTAATGCTCTCATTAAATCTGCCATATCATTTATTCCCTGTTGCGATTTTGTAGTTCGTTTCAAGATTTGGTCTAACCTTGAACGTGGTTACTATTTGTTTCTTTGGAACCACAAAATTATATTCTCTTGCAAACGGTAACCACGGTGCAAGATTAACTTCCATTCTATCTTCTACAACTTGTGGGATACACTGTTGTGCTTCCTCGATGAGAATAGAGTTACTAAAAAAGGATTCGGTTACCATTCCTATGATAACCTCTCCACCTAATAGTTTGACTGCCTTAATTTCTTTTGTCTTAAACACAACCCAACACTAATTCTTGAAGTTCCTTACTTCTTCGTCCTACTTGTCCAAACCATCTAGAATCTTCCATTTGTTCGGCCATTTCTTTCCAGTCTGCACTTGCAACTGCACCTAACATATTTCTAAATTTACCTAAACGATTTGCACCTAGATTAAAACACATATTAACTAGGACGTGTTGAATGTCTTCAGGAAGACTATCAAATTCTATGTTATGATTTTGACAAACATGAAGTGTTTCATCAACGTGTTTATCGAAATCTGAATCGTAGTATGCATCTACTACTTCCTGACTTACTGGTGTTCCTGCAGGTTGTCCATGTTCAGGGTCACCTTCTTTAATTAGGTGTCCAACACCTAGTGTTAAATATCCAAGTGAATCTTCATAAATTTCTAAAACTTCACCTTCATGTCTCTTTATCTGTTCCATCAATACTTGTTTGTTCATTCTTTTCTCTCTCCGCTTGGTGTTCGATGAGTTCTACAAGTATATCACCCATCAGTGTGTTTAATTCCTCATTATTTAGGAGTTCTTGAATTACTTCCTCACTCGCATCTTGTTCATGAGGAACTCTTCTAATTGTCCTTTGAAAATTAAGATGTGGACGACCTGTTTCCATTTGCACTTTACCATATTGATACACTAGACCATCGAATTGACCACCTAATATTTCTATTCCTGCAGTCTTATCATTAGGATTTTCTACAACTCTGTAGACTCCCTCGATAAACATTTTCCTAGTCTCTGTCATGACAAAATGCGATATGGTTTTTACTATATCGTCCTAATCTCTTATATTGTTCAAATACATTACTGAATGAATGTTTCAATCCTTTATAGTAATGTTCATAATTCCTTTGAGTTACAAATGCGTTGAATACAATGTAACCCTTGTTAATCTTATTTAGGTTATCATAAAATTGAGTTGATTTGAATTGTTCAGGTGTTCCACTCGGCCCAAATATATCTACAAAAATGTAATCATACTGCGTGGTGCAGGTTTCTACGAATTCAAATGCATCACCAACAACGTGAGTAATTCTATCGTCATTGGGCATATGGAAATAAGTTTCACCTATATTTTTCAAATCAAATATATCAACTGCAGTTATATTCATTTGTGTATTCCTATACAAATAGGAAGGAATCACTCCACCACCAGTTCCCAAAACTAATGCACGTTGCGTTATTGTAGGTGTATTAGGAAACGTTTTGTAGTTTAACACTTCAACCATTTCTCTAGTGTATGTCTTTTGTAAATCATGAGGATATTTTTTCTTCAGGGAAGTCTGATTTAACTCTCCATTGAATTCTAAAATTACACATTGTTGAGTTTCTCTAACTGTAATCTCAACACCGTCTACTACTTCTTTATGTAATATTTCACTCATAAATTTTAACTCCAAACGAACTATCGTTCATAATTGACTTATGGATTCCTAGAGACGCTTTCCTAGTTCCCATAGCTCCACCTGCGAATGTATCTACAACTTCCCTTTTCTGTAAATCTTTCATTGTTATATAATGCATATACGCACCAATTCTTTTTCTAACTTCATCAGGTATATCAACCTCTTCTTCAAAAACCATATGGTCAATAGATTTATTTACTAACTGATACCCTATCTTTTCATTGACTAAAAGATATACAATAAGTCCTACAGGTATATCTTCGTATTCAAACAAATAGTATTCTACAGACGGGTCATTCCAATATTCATATTTGGTAATCGCATCTGCCATTCCTTTGGATAACCATTTTGTTTTTTCAACATCTCTCTTCCACCTGAGAAATGCATTGTTTATTTTTTCTACAGCACCATCAGGTTGAGTAAGTTTTCTATGTGTAAGTTTAGGATTTTTTAATAATCTATTTACACCCTTTTTAGTTCTCCACCTATTTTTCATTTTTGCCATGTTAGTATCAACATGAGAATAATAGTTATAGGTTTCAAAGTGAGTATGTAATTCCAGTCCTTTCTTTTCTAACCATAATGATTCTTCTTCATTACCTAAGAATTTTTTACATACATTTTCTTTCAATGCATCGAATACTAGTTCTTCATTTATTAGTGAACCACTTGCACTGATTGGTAATCCTTCCAGTCTTTTATAAATGTGTTGGAACATTTGAACGTGTTTCAATACTATTACGACCAAGTCGTCTTTAACACCTACTGTTAAAATCTTTCTTTGCCATTCATTTTTAATCTTATGATATTCATGAACGTATTCAGAAGGAAGTAATCCTTCATGACCATATCTCATTCTTCTTTGATACTGAAAGAAGTCAATGAACTTTTTTGATTTTGGTTCTTTAAGTGGTATACAAATATCGTTGAACAACGTTGAGGGGTCAACTGTTTTTAAATCTTCTATATCGATGCAAGGGATAGCTTCGAAAGGGTTTAACTCATCCAAAAAACTCATCTAGTGTACTCACTCTTGCATCTTGAAAAAAGTCACGACAAACACCTTTTGAGAAACACCAAATATTTTCAATGTAGTATTTTTTCATGTATTCGTCCATTGCATCTTTATCAAAGTTACCGTCTTCATCTTTAAATACAGATTTACCTTGTGGTCTCTGCATTATTCTCATTCCTATTTGACCGTCAAAGTATTCTTGTCCAACGTGTTCGATAACTTCATCACCTGACCTATATCTGACACCATTTACTTTTGGGTCTAAAATGTTTATGTATAACACTCCACTATTTGCAAGTGCGTTATAAGATTTTTTTGCAACGGGTAAATAAAACTCATCTCTCCATGCGTGATACTCATTGAATTTAGACCATGATTGGTCTTCTTCATGTTCTCCACCTTCATTATATCTTTCTGTTGAGAAGTATGGTGGAGAAGTAAATGCACAATCAATAGGTGGAAGTGTATCATAATTCAAATCTTCAGCACCACATCGATATATCTCAACTTTCTTTGAACCAATACAAGAAAAGTAATCTTCTTGTTCAATTAAGTTTGGTTCTTGACCTGTAAGAATTTTTTCATATGCAATACATTGTTTTTTGTATCTTTCGAATGTTTCAGGATTAGGGTCTGTTCCTATGTAATGGGTTGTGTAGTTACCTGCGTAGAACCCACATAACCTATCTCCCCACCCACACGAAGTATCAAGAACTGTTTTCGCCCTAGTGTTATCATAGATAGATTTTGCAACCAGTGGTTTGAACTGCGTTGCAATGTATGTTCCCAATCTAAATGCAGAAATGTAAGACTTTTCATCCAACTTTCCACCCATGAGTTCTTCCTTTCCTTCAACCTGTACTTTTTGTACACCATTGATTCCTCTCCAAATAGGCCCTAGACATCTCCAAATTTCTTTAGAGGTTCCTTCTTCCCAAACTTTTACTGGTGGTTGAAAACCATAACTTCCACACGCAAGTCTTAAATCTTGGTGGAAGTAATTAGATGCATCAGAATGATTCGATGCACAATCAATTAAACCCATACCCCAAGAATAAAAGTCATAAGTATAATCGTCATACTTTTCCATGACTTCTTGTTCTAGGTTTTCAGTGGGTGTGATACATTTTGTTGTATCATAGTCTCTCAATGCAAGAAACATTTCTCTCATTCTTTCTTCAGATATTTCTTTGAAGGGGAATGGTGGTCTGTTTTCTGCAATAAAATCTGCGAGTGCAAGACGAAATTCTTCCTTACCATATTCTTTGGTTATAGAGTCAAACAGGTTACCTTCAAGAATAGGTAACCCGTTTGAATTTACATTGTCGGATAGAATTTGTCTAAGAGACATTATGACCTGTTACCCAACCATTCTAATACTGTTTCTGCATTAGATACTAGGAATGGGTCTTCAGTATGATTATCGCAGAATCCTTCTTCGATAAACATTTTTTCTATTTTCCCATCATTAAGAACAGCTGCATATCTCCAAGACCTCATACCAAATCCTAGGTTTGCTTTCTTGACCTCTGCACCAATCTTATGTGTGAACTCTCCATTTCCATCGGGAAGGAAAACTATATTTTCAACACCTAATTCCTTTCTCCAAGAATCCATAACAAAACAATCGTTTACTGAGATACAGTATATTCCATCGATTTGTAATGCTTGAAATTTTTTGAAGTGACCTTCAAAACCAGGCACTTGTTGTGTAGAACAAGTAGGTGTGAATGCACCAGGCAGTCCAAAGATAATTACTCTTTTTCCTGC